>Ga0182024_10001019_pt1 | contig 72760 bp, 52 predicted proteins | sample P32metaG_FD_120480 | JGI IMG/M metagenome (GOLD analysis project Ga0182024, IMG submission 120480) | Permafrost microbial communities from Stordalen Mire, Sweden - P3-2 metaG (Illumina Assembly) | ecosystem: Environmental > Terrestrial > Soil > Wetlands > Permafrost | place: Sweden: Stordalen...
ACCGGTCAGCGCCGCGAATGTAATCCATACTATTTATTTGACATAATGTCTGTCCAAATATTCAAATCCAAACGAGTTTTCACACAGTCTGTAACGGTGAATATAGGTAAAAAAAGTTTTTTTTCGCCGGCTAAAATTTACCCGGGCGACGGCACCGCGTGTTTCCTGGGCCTGCTGTTTCCTTATGTTGGGTCCATTCTTCGTAAGTCCCTGATTTCCATGATAATTTGTGATTATTCCGCCGATTTTGCCAAAAGGATTCGGCGAGCGCCATTGCGCGATTTCCGTGAGGGCTGGCGGGACGTCGCTCCTCCCATTCTAAGGGCTGGGCCAAGGGGCAGACTTTTATCCGCCTGTGCGTAAGTTGTTGATTTCCATGATAATTTCAGACAATTCCATGGCAATTCTTCAGGCGTCTAGCCGGCCCCATGCTCCCCGCCATCTTCCTGGACAGGGGCAAATTCGGGATACAGCAGCTTCATGCAGTCGGGGCAGATGGAATGCGAGAACTCGGCTTGCGAATGGTCGCGGACGAATACCTCCAGCTTCTGCCAGTAACCCTGGTCATCGCGGATTTTCTTGCAGGAAGCGCATATCGGCAGCAAACCGCTCAGCGTTTTCACTTTGGAAAGCGTTTCATTCAAGTGCGCGATGAGATGAAGCCGTTCGTCCTCAATCTTCTTTCTCTCCGTGATGTCATAGGCAATGGACGAAGCGCCGATGACGCGGCCCTCGCCGTCCCGGATGGTCGATACGGTCATGCTAATATTCACGTGCGTGCCATCCTTGCGCATCCGCACCGTTTCCAAGGGTTCGGCGGCTTCGGCCCGCAGCAGTTTTTGCAAGAGATCGGAGGTTTCCTGGTGAAGTTCTGGCGGCACAATCTTCAACGCAGGCTGGCCCACAATCTCGCTTGCTTCATAGCCGTAAAGGCGCGCCGCGCCCAAATTCCAGGTCGTAATGATCCCGTCCATGTTCTGGCCGATGATCGCTTCCTCCGCGGAATCGACAATCGCGGCCAGATAGGAAAGCTTTTGCAGGGCCGCCATTCTTTCGCGCCGCGCGCGGGCTTCACGCCGTTCGCGTTCAATGGCCGGAATGAGGCGGCTCAACCTTCCTTTCCCAATGAAGTCATGCGCACCGGCCTTCATCAAATCGACAGCCAGTTCTTCGCCAATGGCGCCAGAAACAACGATGAAGGGAAGGTCAAGCCCTTTGCGTTTCAATATGGCCAAGGCGGGCATCACCCCGAAACCCGGAAGCTGATAATCGCAGAGAACGACATCCCACTCTTGATCGGTCAGGGCTTTTTCCATCTCCTGCTGATTCTCCACCCGTTGATGGACCGTCTGATAGTTGTGAGTTTGCAGGTGGCGCACCAGCATCATGGCGTCAAATTCCGAGTCCTCCACCAGGAGCAAGCGCAAAGGCTGTTTTTGGTTCGGCGCTGTCAGGGGTTCTACGTTTCGCTCAATATCATTCATATCACGACCCACCGGAAAGGTAGCACTGATTATGCCACCAGATTGACATTCTTTGAACCACCGACCAAGCTGACCACTCAAGCATAGCAACTATTCATTAACCTGGCAAATGCAAGAATCCGAAAAAATCCAATGTCCATATTGTGGGCAAACTTTCGAACTAGCGTTGGACACGACCGAGGCATCACAGCAGTTCACTGTGGATTGTGAGGTTTGCTGCCGGCCCATGGAAGTATTCCTCCAATGCGAGGCCGGGGAGATTCTAAGCTTGGAAGTGCGGCCCAATTGAGTGACAGTTTTGTAGACGGAAAAATCAGTCCTGAAATGCTCAAAAACTATGAATTTGAAATTGGAAGGCAAAACCGCTTTGGTCACAGGCTCAACGGCGGGAATCGGATTGGCAATCGTTAAATCGCTGGCGGCTGAAGGCGCCCGCGTCATTGTCAATGGCCGTTCCGAATCACGGGTCAAGGAAGCTCTGGCCGACGTCCGCGCGGCCTTGTCTTCTCCACCAAAGCTGGAACCGCTGGTCGCCGATTTAAGCAAGGCAGCGGGCGCGGCGTTAACCATCCAGCGCTTTCCGGATGTCGATATTCTCGTCAATAACCTCGGAGTCTATGAGCCTAAACCCTTCGACCAAATTAGCGACGCGGATTGGCTGGCTGTCATCGAGACCAATTTCATGAGCGGCGTGCGTTTGTCGCGCCACTATTTGCCGGGGATGAAACAAAAGAACTGGGGCCGCATCATCTTCATTTCCAGCGAATCAGCAGTCAATACTCCGGTGGAAATGATCCATTACGGCGTGACCAAAACCATGCAAGTCGCGCTTGCTCGCGGTTTGGCTGAAACCACAGCGGGAACGGGAGTTACTGTCAATACTATTCTTGTCGGGCCGACCCGCTCCGAAGGCGTGGAAAAGTTCCTGAAGGACATGGCTTCCAGTCGAGGCGTCACCCCTGAGACAGTGGAGAAGGAGTTTTTCCAGAATGTGCGTCCCAGTTCGTTGCTCAAACGATTCGAGAGCACGGAAGAAGTCGCCGCTTTGGTCACCTATGTTGCCAGCCCGGTGTCTTCGGCCACCAACGGCGCGGCGCTGCGAGCGGAAGGAGGAGTGCTGAATTCGATACTCTAAAATTAGAAGCCGACTTGTCCCGAGTTCCGCTTCAGCCATTTCTCGGCCACGCGGTAATCCGGGCAGGCCTTTTCCACTTCGCGCCAGAAGCCAGGCGAATGGTTAAGTTCCTTAAGGTGCATCAACTCATGAATGATAATGTAATCGCGCACGTAATCCGGCAATTGGATCAACCGCCAATTCAATGAAATCGTGCCGTTGCAGGAGCAGGAACCCCAGCGGCTCTTCTGATTGCGGATCACTATATGTTTGACAATGGAAGCATGTTCGCGGGCCAGTTCCTGCACTCGCCGCGCCAGTTCGACTCTCGCGGCGTTGTGCAAATAGCGTTCCAACGCCGGGCGGAGATTGCCGTCCGAATTGGCCACGGGCGTCCGCTCCGCTCCGAAATGCAAATGCCAATGCTGCCCCTGACGCCGAAGTTCAAGTGTGACCGGCTGACCTCGCAAAAGGATTTCCATGCCGGGGCGCAACACGTGCGGCGGCACGCGCCGCGCCTCGATAATGCGCCACTGTTTTTCCAGCCAGCTTTTCCGGCTCGCTACAAATTCCCGCGCAAACCTTTTTGTTCCCTGGCGGGGAATGGTCACGATGACCGTTTTGGTGAAATGCAAACGCAGGACATAGTTGCGCGCGCGCGCGTGCCGGCGGTAGAGTATCGGCATGCGATGCGAATGGATTTCGATGACATCGCCCTCACTCGGCGGCACTACCGGCGAGATCAACCTGAAAAACTTTCTGAATTCTTGCACCAACAGAAACCCAATCTAGCAGGAGTGCCGGCAAATCAAAGCAACAAAAGTGAGAATTTTTTATTGCTCCCATTCCGGGTTGCCACGGCGCGCCGCGGAGCGGAATCGTAAACCTCTGTGGCATCAAATCAACAGCCCGACCTCGGTCGTTTGGAAAAATCGCCGCGCGATATTGAACGCTGGCAAAAAGCCCAGCAACAATTGCTCGCGGGTCGGGCCGCGGCAGCTCTTCCCATCTATCGCGACTTGGCTCAGCGCTTTCCCGGTATCGTCAATCTTTGGTTCGAGTTTGGAACGGCGGCGGCGGCCGATCTGGACTTTGTGCTGGCCATCCAGGCCTTCGAACGCGCCGAAACGTTGGCTGCGACCAACCCCGACGTTCTAGTCATGCTCGGCCAGCAATACCATCGGCTCCGGCAAATCGATCGCGCCCGGTCTTGCTTTCAATGCGCCGTTGAAGCGGACCCTTCCTCCACTCACGCCCGCCTGAGTTGGGCCGCCTGGCTGGAACGCGAACGGCGGCTTGAGGAAGCCTCGGCGCAAGTGGAGGCCTGCCTGGAACGCCGGCCAAAGGAGCCAGCGGCCCTTTATTATCGCGCCTTCCTTCTCCACCGTGCGGGGCGTCACGCCGAGGTCGAAAAAAGCTTGCGGGATTTGATTCAAAGCCAATTGAGCGATCCCAATGTCAAAATTTCGTGCTTCCATTTGCTCGGTGTGGTGTTGGATGAACTTGGCCAATACGCTGAGGCCATGGAATGCCTGCTCAAATCGAAGGCCATCGTTCGTCAAAATAATAATGTCAACGCTCTGGAGCATACTTATGACAAGGCTGATCGCCAGCGGCGCGCGTTGCTGGCGCAGTTGACGCCCCAAATGGTCCAGCGTTGGCGTGACGGAGCCCTGGCGGAGCCGATGTCTTTTAAACTGGCGTTGTTGGGTGGACATCCTCGCAGCGGCACCACGCTCATAGAACAAATTCTTGGAGCCCATCCCGCGATTCGAGCGTTCGATGAATCCGAAGCATTCGTCGCAGAAGTCGGCGAGAAGCTGGCTCCGCTGCCACCAGGCGTATCGTTGAGCGCCCAGGCTCTGGATGCGCTTCCGGTTAGTCGGCGGAACGAACTTCGGCGCCGTTATTTCAAAAGCCTTTTCCGCGAGCTGGAAACTGCGCCGTCAGAGGGGTTTTTGTTGGACAAGAATCCGGCGCCGACAGCCTCGCTACATTTGTGGTTGCGGGTTTTTCCTGAATCCAAAGTCGTGATCGCTCTGCGCGATCCGCGCGATGTCATTGTCAGTTGTTTTTTTCAGAATCTCACGCTTACGCCACTCAACGTGAACTTTCTCAGCCTGGATCGCACTGTCAAACATTACGTAGATCTGATGGACACGTGGCTGCGTTTGCGGGAATTGGGCGGCTTTGACTGGCTGGAAACGCGCTACGAGGATGTAGTCGCCGGCTTGGAGAAAGAGGGTCGGCGCGTGACGGAGTTCCTGGGTCTATCGTGGCATGAAGACCAGAACGCCTGCCATGAAATTGCCCGTCGCAAATTGGTTTACTCTCCGACCTACAGCGAAGTCGCCAAGCCTGTGCATGAGCGGGCCGTTGGCCGCTGGCGCAATTATACCGCCGCATTGGCGCCGCTGCTTCCCCGGCTGGACGCTTATGTGCGAGCTTTAGGCTACACAGGCTGAACCGAATTGTATGGCCCAGACGGCGCCTTGGATTTTTGGCTGTCAATCAAAAATCACCGTCCACCAGCAAAGAAACGGTATTGCGAGCCAAATCGTCCGTAAGCAGGGGGATGGCTTGACGTTCGGCGCTGCTTTGATCGTTGCCGATGCGAATATAGGTGGTTCCGGAAACCGCCCTGTCGAGGTTGGTTTTACCCGTGCTAACATTGACTGCCACCACGTGCGCAGTCAGGGAGAGGGTGTATTCCTGGGGCGTGAGCACATCGTTAGTTAGGTAAGATAATCCGCTGCGGTTAAAGCGGACGATTTCTCCTGTTACCAGAATGTCGCCCCTGCCGGAAGTTTCCAAGTGGAACGAGCCATCTCGCTGGAAACGTTTGCGCAGCGAAGAGGCCAAGTAGTCCGTGATGCGCGGCTCGCGCGTCTGATTGACAAAAGCCCTCACTTCCACCGAGCGACTGCCTGCGGGCAGGCCATTGGTAGGGCCTAACTTATAACCGGCGCAGCCCGCGGCAAAGGCCGCCAAAAAAGAGAACAGCAAAAGCCGGCGCATACTCATCTTATTTGAGCTCCGCTGGCGGCGGCGTTCCCGGCTGCTCGGCAATCGGAGTGCGCTTTGCCAGGATTTCGATTCGCTGCCGCGCCTGGACAGCCAGCGGCGAACTTGGGTTCTTTATCACCACGTCGTTGTAATATACCAGCGCTCCTGCCCACTGCTTTTGCTTCTCGTAATACTGAGCTACGCGAAAATTGCCCACCGCCTCCACCGCTTTCAATTGGTTGATGATGCGCTGGGCGTCTGCCACGCGTGGATCGTTGGGATAAAGAGCCATGAAATCGGTGAAAGTCGAGATGGCCTGGCCAGCCACGCTTTGATCGTAATCGGCTTTGCGGGCCTGCTTGTTGTAAGCCAGGGCGGCTTTGTAGAGCGCATCCGACGCGACTCCCGGCTGTTCGCTGTAACGGTCGGAAGCCAGTTCGTAAGCCTTGACCGCCAGCGGGAAATCCTTCTCCTTTTCACGGGCTGCTCCGATGTTCATTTGCGAGGGCGGACCCAATTCTCCGTAAGGCCCAAAGCGCACAATTTTTTCGAACATGTCCGCCGTCTTGTCCATCGAGGGGAAAAAGGGAATGTAACCCCAGAGCTTAAACCATTGGCCGTGGAGAAAGCGCAAGGCGATGACGAATTGCCGATGCTGAATATCCCTGACGCCGGCCGCCTTGGGATATCTGTCCAGCAATGTCTGATAAGCATTAAAAGCGTATTCGTCCTGTTTGCGCTCTTCGTAACAGCGAGCTACCAGATATTGAGCCTTGGGCGCGTAATCTGAGAGCGGACGCATGGCGATGGCTCGCTTGGCGGCTTTGAGAGCGAGCTTATATTTCTTTTTGTCGAAAGCCTGTTGTGCAAAGTCCAGTTGGTCGTTGACCCGCACCTTGCGCCAATCATTCTTTGCGCCCGGCAGTTCGTAGGTCCATCCCTCACCGGGGCGATAGATGAATGGGGCGGGCGCACGATAAGGCAGCGCCAGCCAGAGCAGCAGAATCAACCAAATGCCCACGGACGATCTTTTCATCGCGGCAACGATATGCCGAACAGGCGAACGAAGGCAACAGGACAATCGGGCGCGCCATGAATTGCAATGATGCTGGATTCCATACATGAACTGGAGTTTAGAGAATTGGCGAAAGCGGCCGGAAATTGCCCTATTGCTCGGTCACCAATTGATAGCGACGCATTTCAAGAACGACAACCTTCGAGAGTTCCTCGGCTGGCTCGAATTCGACGCAGTCGAATAGTTGGAGACCGCGTCGCATGATTCCGATGGGACGGCAAATCAACTTCGGAAACCGGGCCCTGGCAAATAGTGTCAAGGCCACTGCTTTGTCCACCCCAAGTTTTTCGCCTTCTTCCTTGGCTTCGATGGGAAGAACGAAGCCCTGTCCGTCTTTGTCCACACCCACATATAGTTCGTCGATTTCCACTTGGCCATGAGCACTTAAATGAGTTCGAATATGGGATTGGAGGTGAAAACAGGCTAGGCCAGTAAATACGTCAAGGAGACGATTGTAGCGAACTATCGTCAGCATCCCCTGTTCGTCTCGCGCCAAATTGTGTGCAACTATTTCCGGCACAGCATAGGGAATTGGGTAGACTTTCAAGGTGTCGGGAATGGCGACCGTTGTTTCGCCCTTAATTTTGACGAATGCATATAATCCAGATCCGCGCGCGGCAATGACCCAGTTTCCAGTTCTAAGAATCTCTTTCGGCATCGGGCGACGCGAACGATACGTGTAGATCACATCCGCCAAGTTTTTCAGGCGCAATCCAAGCTCATTCGCGACGTCGATCACTTCATCTTTTGTAAACAGGACTTCAGATATGGAGGGAACCCATTTCCTCCTAAAGACGGCGGCTAGCAGTTTGTCGTATTTGTTTGCGTCCATGGCGGCAGATTTCATATTCACGTTTTTTGCAGAAGGAGCACTTCTTCTCTAATACGCACGGTTTTCTGCTCTGTCGTTGAGTGACGGACCTTGGTTCCAACACGCTCCCGCCAGAGGTCGCAGCCGATAGTTTTGTACCCTTCCGTCCCGGCCACTTCAGCTAATAACCGAGCCGTCGGAATGGGGACCATGAGAAAGGAAAGTTGATCGCCCACGACATAAGCCAGACGTGCTTTGGCTCGCAGGTTTGGCCGAAGGGAGCGGAGATGCTTGCGCATACCGCCGAAATAATGGGCTACAACCTTGTGATAGAGACGCTCGAAACCGCTGTCTTTGTTCAATTCAAGGCGACGCGCCTCAATCTGACGGCAGATTTTTTGGATTGACGCGAAGTCGCGCACTTCCTCGCAATCCCGGTCATCGACAAAGATGTTGCGTGTGTTGGAGCGAAGTAATGATTCTTTTACTTCACGCAGACTGGTTTTATCAGTCATCAGGCGCAGGAGGATGGACTCGACTCTGGTTGTGCGCGTGTAATCTTTCTCATTAGGATACGGTGGCGAGGTGATGACGGCTGAAACATCCTCGGGCAGTTGCGGCAGTTCCCGCGCATCAGCGGAAAGAATCCGCGACGGCGTGGAGGCCAAGCCGGACGCTTGCATTGCGGCGGTCTCCGATATCATCCTCTGCGTGTGTCTCGCAAAATGGCCCGACACATCGTAGTCCGGTTTTGGCTTGGTGCGGTAGATTTCAGGGCCAAACGCAAAATTACCTGCGCCCTGCGCGATGACGTGAGCTAAAGCAACGAGGAAAAACTCTCGCACCTCAGGCGGCTGGCCGTCGGTTTCTGTTTCGATTTCCCGGCGGAGCATCAGCAGGCGTTGTAGCGGCCGTTGGCTCAAAAAGCCGGTGGGTAGAATCTGTTCCTCTTCTTCAGTGAGATGGAAGCCATTAGCAGAGGGAGCGGCTTCTTGCAACAAAACCGCGTCGAAACTAAGAGAGATCAACCCCTGTTCGGTTGTCATCCTTTCGGTTTGCCTGAGAATGCGGCTCAAATGAATATTCAAAGCCGCCACCTTAACATTCCAGTTGGTTTTGACCCGGGAAACCATAGCTGCAAACGGATGGGCATCGCACCCGATGGAAGGAATGCCAGATTTCTTGGCCTCAACCGACGTGGTTCCGGTTCCGCAAAAAGGATCCATCAGAACATCCTCGCTGTTTAAACCGAAGGTATGGATGTACTGCCGAACCAAATGTGGCGGGAACGAGAGAACAAACCGATACCAGCCGTGGACCGGCAGGTCTTCTTTCTGGACGGCGTTGATGGCGCCACGGTGTGACGGCGCTGGTTTGTTTGACTTTAACTGCATCGAACACGATTCTTCACAATTTCGACCACGATGCAACAGCATTAGAAGATGTGACCGGATGTGAGACCATCAATTTTCGACATTGCCTCACTGCTTGGGTGAATTTAAACTTTAGCAAATGAAATATCAGCTTGATTTTGAAAAGCCCATTTTGGAGTTGCAACGCAAGCTGGAAGAATTCAGGAAACATCCTGAAACTCACTCTCTCGGGGTTTCTCTGGAAGAGGGCGTCGCCGTCATGGAAAAGAAGATCGAAGAGATGAGACGGCAGATCTTCGCCAATCTCAGTCCTTGGGATCGCATCAAGATTGCGCGGCATCCCAAACGGCCCTTCGCGCTCGATTATGCTCAGACTGTTTTCACTGGCTTTTCCGAACTTCATGGGGACCGTTTGTTTGCGGATGATCCGGCCCTCATTGGAGGCTTTGCGCGGTTGGGCGACCAAAAAGTCATGCTGATCGGCACGCAAAAGGGGCGCGACACAAAGGAAAACATCAAACGCAACTTCGGTTCGGCCCTCCCGGAAGGATATCGCAAGGCCCTGCGGCTGATGAAGCTCGCTGACCGATTTGGATTGCCGATTATTTCGCTTATCGACACCCCAGGCGCGTATCCCGGCATCGGCGCCGAGGAACGGCATGTCGCCGAAGCCATCGCCGTCAACTTGCGCGAGATGATGCTATTTGAAGTGCCGATCATCGCTGCGGTCATTGGCGAAGGCGGTTCGGGCGGCGCTTTGGGCATCGGTGTGGCAGACCGGGTTTTGATTCTGGAGAACGCATATTATTCAGTCATCAGCCCGGAAGGCTGCGCGGCCATTCTCTGGAAAGATCGCGCGGCAGCGCCCAAGGCAGCCGAGGCTTTGCGAATCACCGCCAAAGATTTAAAAGAACTGGGCCTGGTCGATGAAATCGTGCCTGAGCCTTTAGGTGGCGCGCACAACAATATGCCAGCCATAGCCGAGACACTCAAGGCAGTGCTCATCGCGAACCTCGACGAATTGAAAAAGCACTCCGGCAGCGTGCGCTTGAAATCGCGCTACCAAAAGTACCGCGCTTACGGGCAGGTTCTCGAGACACAGCAGAAGGCTGCTGAGTCCGAAAATGGCAAGCCCGCGGCCAACGGTGAACACGCGCAGGGTGGGTCGTAAAAGCCTTTGGTCGTGCCATTTTATGGTCAAGCTTTACCCACTGACATTCGAACCCATTTTTAAGGAGCGAATTTGGGGCGGACGCAATTTGGAAACCCTCTATGGCAAGCGATTGCCATCCAATCAAAAGATAGGCGAATCCTGGGAAATCAGCGACCGGCCCGGGGACGAAAGCGTGATCGCTGGCGGGGCATTGCGTGGAAAGACGCTGCGCTGGTTGATGGAGCAATGTCCTGGCGAATTGCTGGGGCCGCGCCGCCCGCTCCCGGCGCGCTTTCCGCTTTTGATCAAGATCATCGATGCTCAGGAGACTCTCTCTTTGCAGGTCCATCCGCCCGCCGCCATCGCTGAGCGCCTTGGCGGCGAAGCGAAAACCGAGATGTGGTACATCGCGCACGCAGGACCAAAGGCGGAATTGTTCGTCGGTTTGAAGAAAGGTGTCACTCGCGCCGAATTTGAACGCAAGCTTGCCTCCCAAACCGTCGCCGAATGCTTCCATCGCATCGCTGCCAAAGAGGGCGACGCCATGTTTCTGCCTAGTGGACGTGTTCATGCTCTGGGCGCGCAGACGGTGATTTTCGAAATCCAACAGAATTCCGATACGACATATCGCGTCTTCGACTGGAACCGCGTGGATAGCAAAGGCCAGCCGCGCGAGTTGCATGTCCCCCAATCCTTGGCCAGCATTGACTTCACCGATTTTGAACCGACGCTGCTGCCGCGAGCCATGACTCCCGCCAATCCTGGCTCGGTCCGCCCACTGGTTCGCAGTGAGTTCTTCGAGGTCAGTCTCCGACAATGGGCTGCAAACGACCAACTGAATTTGCCTGCAGGCCGGATGAAAATTCTCGGCATTGTGAAAGGCGCCTTGCGCATTGAAGGGGCAGGGGAGGCTGTCGAGATCGGCGCGGGGCAGTTCTGCCTCGTCCCTGGCCAGTGTGAGGCAACCCTTGTGCGCGCAAAAAAAGCTGTTTCATTCCTCGACATTCAATGAGCCGAGGCAGACACGACGCTGTTCGACGCGACAATGCTTTGGTTCAACAACTCGATGCCTTTCAGCAATTGCACATCGCCGCATATCCGTAATAGCTCCGGGGTCATGTCGTGCTCCATGCCGGGACGGAGCAGGGCTTCGGGCGGTTGACTGACCTTCACGTCCGGTTCGATGCCGCGGTGCCAGAATGATACTTTGTTCGGCGTCAACCATTCCTCCACCGCCAGCAGCAGCGCGGAGCCGTCCGTCAATTGAAATTGTGTGAGCACGGTTCCAGTGCCCGCAGTCGTGTCCCCGACCAATGTGGTGCGGTGAGCGTCATGCAAAGCGGCCGCCACGATTTCCGAATCGCTGGCCGAATACGCGTTGAGCAGGGTCACCAACGGCATGTCCGTCGCCACTCCTCCGCCTTCCACTGGCACGGGTGTAATGATTCCTTTGGCGTTCTTCTGCCACATCACGTTGCCAGATTTGATGAACTGGCTGGCGGTCCCGATGGCCTCTTCCAACGCCCCGCCGGGGTTATTGCGAAGGTCAAATACAATGCCGCGCAGGCCCTGCTGCTTGATGTCCAACAATGCCTTCCGCAGATCGGTAGTCACGCCGTCACTGAACATGGCAATGCGCACATGGGCCAGATCGGTCCCGGGCAGGCGCTGCCACGAGACATGATTCACTTTTACCGCGGCGCGGATGATCTTCAGTTCGCGGCGTTGCCCATCCTTGGGATTGAAAACCGTCAATGCGACCGGCTGCCCAGCTTCGCCGGACATTTTGGCGGAGATATGACTTAGCGGCAGCCCGGCCACGGAACGTCCATCGACTTGCAGGATGATGTCGCCGGGACGCACGCCGGCCTGTTGGGCGGGTGAGCCATCCATGGGCGCGACGACTATTGTTTGGTGATTGGTCGATTGGACGATTTCCACGCCGATTCCGTTAAGCTTCCCTTGGACCGCCGCGCCAGCCTTTCGGGCTTCCGACGCGGTCAGATAAACGCTGTGTCCGGTGTCGCCCAGGGCCTCCGTCATCCCGTTAATGGCGCCTGCGGCCATGGCGGCATGGCGCACCGCCGGGCGATCCACGTAATACCGATCAATGACTTCCCAAGCCTGGGCCATAAGGCGGAAGTCTCCGGTGGCGTTGCGGGGGATGTCGGCCATCAAGAACCAGCGTTCGAGTGAAGCGCCGGCGCTCAATGCCACCACAAAACCCAGAGCGAGCGCAAAGCGGGGGCGGACGCGAAAAGAGAAAAGCGTCAACTTCCGGTTCTGGTCCTGTTCGGGCGATGAAACCATCATAACTTAATAAATCAGAATCCGCCTAAAAGCCAACTGGACTTTGAAAAATGAGCTTATGCCTGGCGGCTGAGGATCGAGCGGGCCAAAGCTCCGGAATCTGGGAAACAGCAAGCTGGGGAAACACGCGCTGCCGTCGCCCATGCAGATTTTGGCCGCCGGAAAAAAACTTTTTTTACCTTTATTCACCGATATTCACTGATATTCACCTTTATTGGCTCGACCGATTCTTGGGCCACTGCAGGCATCTAAATTTCGAGGGTAGGGACGCCTCGCCGAGGCGTCCGCGGACGGCCCGGCGGGTCATCCCTACCAGGCAATTGGGGAGAGCGAGACTCTGTCGAGCTGTGACTTTTTTCTGAAATCGAGTTGAGGCCTGATGGAATCTCGCCCACACGATCCTTATGTCTGATTCGAGCCATCGCTTGCCTTTTGTGTTAGTACACATGGCCATATAATACCATGCATAATTGGGACTGCAAGTGCAAAAGATTCATCCTGTTTTGGGCGGGTGACACTCCGTGGAGCCGTGACTTTGTCCCATGAAGTCGAGTCAGGGTTCGACAGAGTCTCACCCGTGAATTTCAAACAGAGCTCGCGGACTCTCGCTCTACCACCGGAGATGATTAGGACCGAGTAGGATTACGAGCAGGATTAGGACTTCCGACGATTGGATTGGGGGAGTGCGGGCGGCCTCGCCCGCAGCCTTCGGCGTCCGGCCGAAGGCATCAGAACTTTATTTTTGAAAGGATTGACAAGATGATCGGCTTTTCATGCGAGCCACTCCGAAAAAATGTGCGATTATGTGGGTCTGACCCCCGCGCCGCATATGTTAATTGCCCTTTCATAAGGATTCTTGTGGCGACCGACCAATTACGATCTCCACGTTTGTATGTTCTTGCGGGAGATTCGTAAAAGCAAACGCGATCCTTATAGTCGCGTCTCCGGATCCCGAAATCCAGAAGAGGCAATGAAAGTCACTAATCCTAACGCCCGAATAATTCGAATCAGGCTCCGTTTCATGGACTTCGGCTGGACTATCTGAGGACACGAGCGAAACTCGAACACTTGCAGGCGTATTCGTTAACTCCTTCCAAATCTCGGGTGGACAGCGAATGCCCCCTGGATAACTTGTTGACTTGCGTAGATCGTGGATTCTGACGTCGACGGTTTTCTGAACTTGAATTGGAACGCTTTGCCGAATGTAATATGAATCCTCGTCCTTCTTCGAGCATGCAGTCGCAAAGTATGCTAGAACCAAAGCGATTGCGAGTTGTCTTATGTGTAACATGTCTAAATCTAAAAGGCATCGTTTCAATTTTCCCAACTCGCATTCCGGTTTGCGATTCATTTCAGTTTCACGGCGCTACGGCCCATTTGTGCTATTGCGCCGAAACTCCGGTTGCACCGTAGGTGGTGACTGAAAACAACCACCGCAGGTCAACCCCTCCATCCCGTGGCGTGGTCGAAGTGCTGGTGACGTTGTGGCCCAGGATGGCTGGGTCATGCCACATCTTGATCATCGCATGGCCATCTGCGAACGACATGCCATTGGCGTTATTGTGATACGTGGCGGGCGGATTTTCATAAGTGGCGGAGCCGGGAGTATTGGCCGCGCAACCATCGTCGATAGTGACTGGGTTTTCGTCCCAAAGAAGCCAAGTGCCAGCAGGGCGCGTAATGTCTGAGACTTTTTGGAATTGCACGACGTCCACAGCAGGATTGGCGCTTAAAGCCACATCGGTCCCGCTGCAAACCCAGGTATTCATGGAAACGCTGCGCACCCGCGGAACACCGGCGCTTCCCCACGGATAATAGGCCAAGCCTATTCGAGCCGTGGAAACGTCAGCCGGGCAGCGATAAACCAAGACGCTATTGACGTAGGGGTACATAACGCCGCTTCGAATATAGGCCAGATTGGTCGCCGAATAGTCCTGGGTAACATCCTGCATGTTGCCGTCCACCCACATGTCCCCGGTCAGGCTGTCTTCCCCTTGGCCCAACCCGCCATTGGGAGGCACGATGTCCTTAAATTCCCCACAGTAGGCCGCCCATGCCACCGTCAATTGCTTCAAGTTGCTCATGCACTTAATGCCGTCCGATTGCACTTTGGCTTTGCTCAAGGAGGGCAGCAGCAAGGCGGCCAGAATCGCAATAATGGCAATGACCACCAACAATTCAATCAATGTGAAGGCTGTGAAAGTCCTGGAAAAATGACAATTTTGATTTCTCAATGGGTCCTTTCTTCCACGTCCGAGTTTAAAAGACGTCGTTTGAGTTTATCCAACTTGCTTCCTGGTTTGCGATTCATTCGACGCACTGCCTGGGTCACGCGAGTATAGTGCCCCATCGCGAGCGATTATCCAGCCCAACGTAGGTTTTGTCATTTTTCTAGGACCGACCCTTTGCCTTTTGTTTGCGGACTGACGCTTTTGCTGTAAGCCCTCACCCGGCGTGCGGCCAGATCTCGCCGTGTTTGACGAGCGAGGGAATACATTACCGCGCCTGGGACACCGTCTCCCGTTGGATTGAAGGAAGCATGGTCGCATGGTAAAGTTTTCCGGCCTAAATGCCGATATCGCTCTAACGAGCCATGTCAGCAGGCTGCAAAGGCCGGGCTGGGCATTGTTCGCAGCACGCTTGAATACAAAGCCTTATGTAGGGGGAATCGGGGTAGCCGTCCTGGCCTGCCTCGTGGCAACGCAAGTACAAGCGCAAAGCCTGGCCGGCGGCTATTCAGATGTCGTGGGCCTCGGGGCAATGGGCGGAATTATCGTCGTCCTTCTGGCTTGGACCCAATCCCTTCGCCGGCAGTTGCGCCGTGTCGGACATTCGGCTGCGGCTCGCCGCGTGGCACCGGCAGCCCCTGCTGAACCAAAACCGGAAATGGTCTGGGAGGATGAGCACGAGATCCTTAACACTTTGTTGGAATACGCATCCGACCAAATTTATTTCAAAGACCGCCAGTCCCGTTTCCGTTGGTGCTGCAAGGCCGTGTGCGATCGATTCGGCGTCACGCAAGATCAGATCGTCGGAAAGACCGACTTCGATTTTTTTGATGAAGTCCATGCTCGTCCAGCTTTTGAGGATGAACAGGAAATCATGCGCACTGGCAAGGCTTTCCATGGCAAGATCGAGAAGGAGGTCATGAAGGATGGGAAGGTGCTTTGGGCGTTGAGCTCCAAGATACCGTTGCGCAACAAGTCCGGTGAAATCGTCGGCACCTTTGGCCTTTCAAAGGATGTGACTTTTCTGAAGGAAGCCGAGGCGAAACTGGAAGGCGCTCACAAGCAGCTTGTCGAGTCTTCGCGCGTGGCTGGCATGGCCGAAGTGGCTACGACCGTTCTGCACAACGTCGGCAACGTCCTTAACAGCGTCAACATTTCTGCTTCGTTGGTGGCGGACAGGGTCAAAAACTCCAAGGCGATCAATCTCACCCGCGCGGCCGAGATGCTTCAGGAGAACGCCGCGGATTTGGCGAGTTTCCTGGTCAACGATCCGCGAGGTTCAAAGCTGCCTTCTTACTTTGCCACGCTGGCCGAGAGCCTGATGGCCGAACAGGACGAAATACTGCAAGAGGTTTCTTCGCTGTGCGCCAACATTGAACATATCAAGGAGATCGTGGCCATGCAGCAGGCTTACGCCAAGGTCGCCGGCTTGCAGGAAACTTTGAAGCCGGCTGATTTGATAGAAGACGCTTTGCGTCTCAATGCCGGCGCTGTCGAACGGCATCACGTGCAGGTCATTCGCGAATTTTCGGAAACCCCGTCCATTTTGGTGGACAAACACAAGGTCCTGCAAATCCTGGTCAATCTCATGCGCAACGCCAAATACGCCCTGGAAAATTGCGATCCCGGTCACAAGCGAATGATTTTGCGGGCCGAGACGGGCGAAAATCAAACAGTGAAAATTTCCGTGATCGACAACGGCGTCGGTATCGCCCCCGAAAACATGACGCGAATTTTCGAGCATGGTTTCACCACGCGGCAGAACGGCCACGGCTTTGCCTTGCATAGCGGCGCTTTGGCTGCGCGAGAAATGGGCGGCACCCTGACCGGCTTTAGCGCCGGCCCGGGCAACGGTGCGACCTTCACCCTGGAATTGCCGCTGCATCCACCGGAAGCATCGGCATGAGCACTCCCAAAACACCTATTCCCCGGATTTTGGTGATCGACGACAATCGGGCGATTCACAGTGACTTTCGCAAAATTCTTTGCCCGGCTGTCGATGATCAATTGGAGGATTTGGAAGCGGCGCTGTTTGGGACGCACGAAACTGCGGTCAAGCCGCCGGTCTTCGAGATGGATTCTGCGTATCAAGGCCAGGAAGGACTGGCTTTGCTGGAAAAAGCGAAACGGGAAGGTCGTCCTTATTGGATGGCATTTGTGGATGTGAGGATGCCGCCGGGATGGGACGGCGTAGAGACCATCTCGCGCCTCTGGGAAGTCGCACCGGACTTGCAGACGGTGATATGCACTGCTTACTCGGATTATTCCTGGAGCAGCATGACGTCCCGTCTCAAACACAGGGACCGTCTGGTCATTTTAAAGAAGCCCTTTGACGCGGTCGAAGTCCTTCAATTGGCGGCGGCGTTGACGGAGAAATGGCAGTTGCTCCAGCAATCCAAATTGAAACTGGAGCAATTGGAAACACTGGTGGCCGACCGCACCGAGGTCCTCTGCAAAACCAGCGAAACGCTGAAAACGGAAGTGCAGCGGCGCCAGCGCACAGCCGAAGCCCTGTCCGAAACCGAACAGCGCTACCAACTGCTTTTTTACAAGAATCCACTGCCGATGTGGGTGTTTGATTTGGACTCGCTGGCATTTCTTGCGGTCAATGATGCCGCCATCGAAAAATACGGTTACTCCGCCGACGAATTTTCCAGCATGACCATTCGGGACCTGCACGTCCCTGAAGAGGTGGCTGACCTTGAGGAATTATTTTCCGGCGAGAGCGCGCGGTTGCCGACTAACGGCATCGTTGTCAAACATCAGAAAAAGGACGGCTCGACCATTTGGGCGGAAATCATTTCCCGTGTCGTTACCCTGTCCGGCCGCGAGGCCAAACTGGCGCTTTCCAACGACATTACCGAGCGCAAGGCCACTGAAGATCGCGTGCGTGAACAGGCCGCCCTGCTGGATTTGGCCAGCGATGCCATTTTGGTGCAGGACCTTTCCGGCAAAGTGCGATTTTGGAACAAAGGAGCCGAGCGTCTCTACGGCTGGAGCGCCGAGCAGGCCATTGGCAATGAAATGACCGCGCTTTTCCCCAAGCAGGACAAGCCATCGCTGGCCTCGGCCGAAAAAGAATTGCTCATCCGCGGGGAGTGGACGGGAGAATTGCGCAAGCACACTCAAAGCGGCCAGGAGGTCACGGTCTCGACCCGTTGGACCCTGTTGCGCAATGAGGGCGGCGAACCCTGCTCCGTCCTTATCATTGACACTGACATCACCGAAAAGAAAAAGCTGGAGGCGCAGTTCTTGCGCGCCCAGCGCATGGAGGGAATCGGCACTCTTGCGACCGGCATGGCGCACGATCTCAACAACATCCTTGCCCCCATTTTGATGTCCGCGGGCTATTTGCGCTGGGACATTCCGCCCGACGAGCGCGAAAAGGCCATTGGACGAATTGAACTCAGCGTGAAGCGTGGCGCTGAGATCATCCAACAAGTCCTGACTTTCGGACGCGGCATTGATGGCGAACGAGTGGCGGTCAAACCGGCTGAGTTGGTGGCGGAAATCGCCGAGATCGCCGGCCAAACTTTTCCCAAGGACATTACGTTGACCGTGGCCAGCCAGCCCGACCTGTGGTTGCTCATGGGTGACCGCACACAAATCCATCAGGTCTTGCTCAACTTATGCGTCAACGCCCGGGACGCCATGCCCAAGGGTGGCAATTTGACTTTGCGGGCCAACATGATGACTTTGACTGAGCCCATGGCTGCCTTGCCTGCGCCGGCCCAGCCAGGGCCTTACATCGTCTTTGAAGTGGTTGATACGGGCTGTGGAATTTCTGCCGCCGACCGCGAACGGATTTTTGATCCCTTCTTCACCACCAAGGAAGTGGGGAAGGGCACCGGTTTGGGTCTGTCTACCGCATTGGGAATAGTCCAAAGTCACCACGGCGTAGTCGTTGTGGAAAGTGAGATTCAGCGCGGAACCACCTTCAAAGTATTCTTTCCCGCTTCACCCAGGGCTGCCCACAAGGAGACATCCAAGATCAACGCGCTTCCGCCACACGGCGGCGGCGAACTCCTTCTGATTGTGGACGACGAACCGGATATTATTTCCGGCATGAGGCAGATGCTCGAACGCCACAATTACCGCGTCCTCACCGCCAGCAATGGCGAAAAGGCGATGGAATTGTTGGAAAATAACGAACAAAAAATCGACGTGCTCGTGACCGACATGATGATGCCGGCGATGGACGGCGTGGCGCTTATCCGGGCGGTGCGGAACGTGATGCCGGATTTAAAAATTATCGCTTCCAGCGGCCTGGGCACGGACATGCGGGGCAATTCCCGATCGCAAGAATTGAAGTCCCTGGGCGTAGCCGCGTTTCTGCCCAAGCCTTATGGCACCTTGAAATTATTGACGACACTCCACCAGTTACTTCGCGGTTCCGACACCACCGCCACATTGCGCCTCGCGGTGTAACGCTGTTCCTTTGTTTCCTGGCGTAAGGACAAAAAGGAATGGATTAACAGAAGAAAACGGAGTGAACGAAGTTTAGGAATGGCACCTCAAAAGACCCAGGGTCGAATTCTTTTCAAAATTTTTCGTTAGCTTTGTTTCCTTGGTGTAAAAAGGGGGGATTGACTCACAGAGGCCGGAAGGAAAAAGGCAAAATGCAAACGAGTGTGGCGGCTTGCACTGCGCAGTCTTTTGGTCATATTTGACGTCATGGATAGGAAACGCCGAATTCTTTTGGCTGTTTTGGTGATCGCTCTTGCAGGCGGCGTAACGTGGCTGTTGTGGCCAGCGCCAGAACCGGTTTATGGAGGCAAGCCTTTGAGTTATTGGCTGGAAGGCTTCGACGCGAGAGATTCCTATCTCACGTATTCTTCCAGCAACGCAGTGCCTACCCGCGCAGGAGCCAATGACGCGCTCCTCCAAATGGGAACCAATGCCATACCTTTCCTATTACGCATGCTGCAAGCCCCGAATCCTAGTTTCAAAGACCGGCTCTGGCTGTTCGCGCAAAAACAGCATTTCGTCAAAATTCCTTATGCGCCCAAGCACCTGAACGGAAATGCCTACCATGCTTTCTGCTTTTTAGGTCCGAAGGCTTGCAGCGCTGTGCCTCAACTCATCGAAATGCTTGAAGGCAACGATTCGGCTACAGTTCAAACTGCCGTTCCTGTGATATTTGGCGAGATCGGTCCATCGGCCGCAGCAGCGGTTCCGGTTTTAGTCAAAAAAACGGCCCACACAAATCTGGTCGTGCGGGCCGATGCTATCTATGCGCTCGGCCAAATCCATGCTGAATCGAAATTAGTCGTGCCTGCGCTGATCAAGTGCTTGAGTGATCCTGAGGCCATGGTTCGGGCCCAAGCAGCATGGGCGCTCGGCAAATTCGGAAAAGACGCTAAATCAGCCATCCCGGCCTTGTTAGATTTGGAAAAAACCGAGTTGGTCAGTGCCGGTAGACCGGTCAGGATAGTGAAAGGACATTCGACAGGTTCTCCGTGGCGGATGGTCACATTCATGCCAAGCATGCCGAAGAGCTTTCCCCACCCGGCAGTCGTGAGGGTTGTGGGCGCGATAGTAGAAGCTGTTACTGAAATCAATCAGTCCGAAATGGCCACTGAAGTCGGAGTAGATGCGCTATGGTTAAAGCCGGCGCCATAGCGGGCTTGCAGCAAATTGGAGTTCAATTCTCAATGCGAAAAATCATGGTTGTCGGACAATATGTCCCTTTGCGTCCACATCGTAAATTCTGATCCAGATGGCGTCACGATTGGTGAACAACTCAGGCACGCGAATATCAAGAACGAGCAATTCCTTCCCATAGGGAACCTGAGCACGCACTGCTGCAACGATTTCTGAGCTATCAATGAGCCGGGTTGAGAGATCGATAGTCTTTTCATTCAATCGCGGAAACACTTCGGCGATACAGCCAAAGGCGTGATTCGACGCCTGCGTTTCGTTGGCCGTGAAGATCTCGAAATCTCGTATGAAGCGTGGACGCATCCTGGCTGGGAGAATCCATGCTGCCACGCCGTTACTTTCAGCCAGAGGTCGCCCCAGGGAATTCTGGGCGATGATCGACGCCAGAGTTCCATCAATATTGCGGAATTGGATGTCGCACCAGACTTGTCGAGGGGAACCAAAAACACGCCAACAAGCCTTGTGCAGCCAGGTCCATTTTGCGGGAATCCAGCGATCTGGAATGCGGCCACTTTTCACGGCCAACGGTGTTGGTGGCAGAATAATTACCGGCGGAAGTGGAGGGGGATTTGTAAGACGAGAAACGAGAAGGCTGCCAAGCACTAACACTACGACCAGCGCGATGAGCCATTTCCGCTGCATATCGGTACTACCCCTCATCGGTGAGGAAGTTGCGGTCGTTGGACAATATTTCCTTTGGCATCAACCTCGTCAGCCTTGATCCAAATGGCGGTGCGGTTGGTTACCAACTCAGGATGGCGCGAATCGACGACAAATAAGGCTTTGCCATAGGGAATCTGGGCGCGCATGGCAACCACGAATTTGGTTTGTGCTCTCGAGTAAACAGTAAGCCGCGTTGAAAGATCAATCGTCTCTTTTTCCAACCGCGCGAAGCATTCCGCTCTAAGCATGTTAGTCGCCGCTCCAATCAGCAAGTCCGCCCGAATCCCTTCGCCTAGGGTGGCTCGTAAATCTCTGTCAGTCGAGGCTCCGGGAGACCGTTTTAATTTTTGGCTTGTCAAGATCCAGACCGCCAGGCCATTGCTCTCGACTTGCGGCTGGCCAAGTGAATTCTGCGCCACGATGGAATCTACTGTTTCGGCAGATTCGATGAATTGGATATTGTAATAGATCTGCCTCGGAGCGCCTCGAAATAATCGACAAGCCTTTTGCAACCAGGTCCATTTTGCCGGAATCCAACGATCTGGAATGCGGCCACTTTTCACGGCCAATGGTGTTGGTGGCAGAATAATTACCGGCGGGAGAAGAGGGGGATTTGTAAGACGAGGAACTAGAAGGCTGCCAAGCACTAATATTACGACCAGCGCGATGAGCCATTTCCGATTCACGACCCCATATTAGCGAGAGTTCTTTACGCCGCCCTTTCGCTGGCAGAATAGCTGTTCTTGGCGGGCCGCGCAGGCGCCGATGCTGTTTCCGGCATGGCGTTGCGGGCGAGCCACGTGGTCAATGATTCCAGTTTTTCGCCGGAGAACTCGCCCATGAGGCAAATTTGTATCCAGTTCTGCTGGCGAAGATAATCGCTGTTATAGCTGAGAAGATAACCGGCTTTTTGCAATTGTTCTCCAAGCTGCGCTGAACTTTGACCGGGCGGGAGTGCAATTGTGATGATTCCCGGCATCGCCACCGAATCGGGCGTGACTAAATTGAAACCCGAATCCTGCAACCGACGGCGAAGCCGGGCCGAGGTGGACGCCACTGCGGCCATTTTTGCGGGCCAATCGGGCTGCCGCACGGCGGCATCGAGCGCCAGCACCAGGTTGGAGGAATGAGTGAAAGGAATGCCCTGATGTTCGTCATACCAGCCGAGGTCCAGGTAGCGGGGCAAATCATTGGAAGAGACCAGGGGATGATTATGGAAAACCATGCACAAGCCGGGATAACCGCCCAGTCCCTTGCCGCTGGCGCATGAGGCCAGATAAATGCCTTCAAGATTCACCGGCACCAACCCAATGGAACTGATGCTGTCGGCGCACAATTTCACCCGCGATTTTGCGCACAGTGTCTGCAAAGCCGGGAGCGGATTCAACATTCCGGTGGAAGTTTCCGAGTGAACACACCAAAGCCATCCCACCGACGAGCTGCGGGAAAGAAATTGTTCGACGGCCGCGAGATTAAAAGGTTCGCCCCAGCGAAATTTCAAAGTGTCAAAAGTCAGGCCAAGACGCCGCGCGTGATCAATGAGGCGTTCGCCAAATTCGCCATTGCTCAGAATCAGTCCCGGTTTTTTCTCCAATGACAGTTGAGCGGCGACGGCATCATTGGCCAATGTGCCTGAGCCGAGGAGAATTTGAACGTGGCGCGCGTTGACCAAATGGCAAAGATGCTGGCGTGTTTTCTGAAATTCAGCGATGAAGGCCTCCGCCCGGTGAGATTGGGGCGGGCGCTCGAAGGCGCGGCGCACGAGCGGATGAATGGCCACCGGACCGGGCAGAAAACTGGCTGGACCGCGCAGGCGTATCGGATCGCGCAGGAATTCCTCCGCCTGTTTTTCAAAATTTTCCAGCGTCAAGTACATAGGCTGGAACGTGGCGTCGCCCGACCCAGTCACAGGACCGAAGGGGACAAAGCCGAGATGGCGATAAAGTTTTTGTTGACGAGTGGTGCCGGAGATGACGGCCAAATCGTAACCATGCTCCAGACCGAACTGCCACATCAACGCGGTCAATCCCCGGAAGACCTGACTGTTGCGGAAGGCCCTTTCGACGGAAAGCAAACGAATTTCGCAAGTGCGGCGGCCCGGCGGCAAATAGGAATCGAGATTGGGCAATTTTTGATCCAGCGAAAAAGGGCGGCGTCCGCGGGCGGCAATCATGCCGACGACCCTGTTATTGGCCAGGCAAATCAAATAAGTGTTCTCATTGTGGAATTTGTCCACCAATCGCGGAGAGCTCGAAGGCTGATGCTGCGGAATTTCCTCGACGAACGTGCGGTAATTGAGCTGATGAATCTGCTCGAACTCCCAGTCTTGCGAGGCGACTTTGAATTGCAGGGATCGTGTGCTCATAGTTGCTTTGAGGAGGCGATGAATATTGATTCTGGCGGTAAAACGCACCAGGACTCTGGCCGCAAAAGCAGACCCTTCAGGCCTGGCCTCCGGCCCAAGTCTGAATAAAAATATTGCCCGTGTTGTGCCTCCCTAAGCTCGTCCATTTGCGACATAGTTTTGAGGCCATTCGGCCTTAACCACACTGCATGGAGTCTGGCATGACATTTTTATATAAAGGAAGATGCCGCGCGAAAAGTTAATTCTCACGTTCCTTGGGTCGGCGGCCCCTGAAGACATTGACAAACTTTCACGCTATACAAGTTTGTTGAGCGATTCATAACGTATTGTGGCACAAGGACAGCCTTCGCTGCAATGATAAAATCGGACAATTTGGCGACGTACTTTAGCTGCCGTTAACGTTCCATTTCAAAAAAACTGTTGAGGATGGCTTCCTTAAGCTTCCAGAGGAGCGCCAGCGTTACTGCGACCGGCATGAGCGTGAGAAATAATCCCAGCCGTTCGCCAATCGATTGTAAATCAAAGAAATGATGTTCCAGGATGCGTCCCGTACGGTGGTAATGCGCGAAACAGATGTAGGCCGCGAGAATTCCAAGTGCGCAAGAAAGCATCCAGGTATTGAGCGCGGCGAAGGTCCTGCTTTCCAGGCGCAACATTTCATCCGGTAACATCGCGGCCAGGCGTCGCAAGACTTGATTGACTTGAATCAGAAACAAGAACCCCGATACCGCTACGGCAATGACGCACACAAAGTAAAACGGCACCAGCGGGAATCGATGCCACCAAAACAAAAAAGGCGCCAGGCCCGTGTTGACGATGGCAAAAATGCCGGCGCGGTGAAGAGCAATTTGCCAGATGCGTTCCTGCTTCTGAAAATCGCGCATCTGACGGAGTCCGTAACAAATGACGCCGCTCAGGACCAAAGCAGGGGCGAAACTGAACGCGCCCAATGAATCGAACCAATCTGTTCGCGCCGTCTCGACATCGGCTACGAGCGTCAAGGGAATGGTCCAAAAAAGTGTCGATAGTCCGCGCACCAGCCGTCCCAGCGCCCGCATCAGATCGGCTTTCGCGGCATCCATCCGGATTTAAGTGGTCAGGTAGGTGTATTCCTTCAAGCCGCGTTCATAGTCATCCAGCAAACGCATGCCTTCCGACGGTTTGAGGCGGTCGGATTTGATCGCCTCGTCAATTTGAACTTTCATCCGCCGCTTCAACTCATTTTCGTCGTACTGCACCGAGGTCAATGCCTGCACAATGGTTGATCCCTCGATGATTTCTTCCACATAGTAGCCGGTCGCCTCGTCGGGATCCAGGAAGACGTGAACTTCGTTGACGCGGCCGAACAAATTGTGCAGGTCGCCCATGATGTCCTGGTATGCGCCCATCAGAAAAAACCCAAGGAAGTAAGCCTCAGGACCGGCGCCGTTGGGCCGCGGCGCATGCATGGGCAGCGTGTCGCGAACGTCCGCCAAATCAATGAATTTTTTCACTTCACCGTCAGAATCGCAGGTGATATCGACCAACGTTCCTTCACGCGTCGGTTTTTCGTTCAACCTGCTGAGCGGCATGATGGGGAAAAGTTGATCCAAAGCCCAATGATCGAGCAACGATTGGAAGACGGAGAAATTGCACAAGACCTGGTCGCCCAGACTGTCTTCCAGTTTGCGAATCTCCTCCGGCACAAAGGAATGGCCGCGAAAACTTTGCACGACCTCGCGCGCAATCTCCCAATAAAGGGTTTCGATTTTGGCTTTGTCGCGCAAATCCAGCATGCCGAGCGCGAAAAGGTTCTGCGCCTCTTCGCGGCGCTCGGCGGCATCGTGAAAGGATTCCAGTTTGCTGGATTTGGCCAGAATCTTCCGCAGGTCCAACAAGTCGCGCACCAATGCGTGTTCATTGTCGCCGTATAGGATGGTGGAGCCAGGGCCGGTTTTCTCGATCGTGCCGAGCGTCTCCACGATCAATACGCTGTGATGAGCGACAATGGCGCGTCCGCTCTCACTGACGATTTGCGGATGAGGCACCTTCTCCTGGTTGCAAACTTCACCAATGTAAAAAACAATGTCGTTGGTGTATTCCTGCAAGGTGTAATTGGTGGAACTGTCAAAGGCCGATCGGCTGCCATCGTAGTCCACACCCAAACCGCCGCCGACATCCAGCCATTCAATGGCAAAACCCATTTTGTTAAGCTTGGCATAAAAGCGGGCCGCCTCCTGAACGGCCCTTTTAATGGTGAGAATGTTCGGTACTTGCGAGCCGATATGAAAATGAAGCAACCGAAAAGTATGCTCCATTTTTTCTGCCTGCAGGATCTCACATGCCGCCACCAGTTCGGCCGTATTCAACCCGAATTTGGCATTTTCTCCGCCGCTATCGGCCCATTTGCCTGAACCTTTGCTCAACAGTCGCACGCGAATGCCGATCAAAGGTTCAACGCCCATCTGGCGCGAGACGGCGATGATACGTTTCAACTCTTCGAGCTTTTCAACCACCAGCACGACTTTTTTGCCGAGTTTGATGCCCATCATCGCCATCCGAATAAACAGAGAATCCTTGCAGCCATTGCAAATAATCAGGCAGCCCTGCTGGTTTTGCAGAGCCAGGCCCGCGAACAATTCCGGCTTGCTGCCGACTTCCAAACCGAATTGGTAAGCCTTGCCGGCGTCCAGAATCTCTTCCACCACTTCGCGCAATTGATTGACTTTGATTGGAAAAACGCCGCGATAAGTATTTTGATAATTGAACTCCGCGATGGACGCGGCAAAGGCCTGGTTAATGGCCTCGACGCGGTCGCGCAAAATATCCTGGAAACGGATCAGCACCGGAAACTTCAGGCCGCGGGCTTTGGTTTCTTCGATGACATCGGTCAAATCGACAATGGCACCGTTTTCGCGCAACGGCATGGCCACAACGTGCCCGGCTTCATTGATGTCGAAATACTTGGCGCCCCAACCGCTGATGTTGTACAAAGCGCGCGCCGCCTGGATGTCCCAGACCGCTGGTTGAGAAGCAACTTGACTTGTTTCCATTTCTAATCTGCTGCGACTATATGAAGACTGGCGCGGAATTCAATAAACCGTTGCAAAAATCTTTTTCTACGTATTGTCAGTGAGCGCTTTCTTTGGTTTGATTCGGCCATGCCGAAGGTGAAATTGGCCGACGTCGTCAGCCGCTGTCAAAAGCTGCTGCGCCCGGAAACTTTTTCCGATTGGGACGGCGCGGTGAATGGATTGCAGGTGGAAAACTCCGGTCATGTTGAACGCATGGCTGCTTGCGTCGATGCTTCATTGGCGACGATCAAACTCGCTGTCGCTGCCAAGGCCGATCTGATGATCGTGCATCACGGTTTATTCTGGAGTCCAACTGTCCCCTGGACGGGTCATCGCCGGAAAATGCTGGAAATGTTGGTCAAGAATGATTTGGCCGTTTACAGTTCGCATCTGCCGCTGGATGCTCATCCGCGCCTGGGCAACAACGCCAGATTGTGCGCGGCCTTGGGCTTTAAAAATCTGCGGCCGTTCTTTTTGGAAAAAGGCCGGCATATTGGCTGGCAGACACGAACCAGAATTTCTCGCCAGGCTCTCGTTGAAAAACTTGGCGCCGTGCTGGGCCGTGAGCCAATTTTGTTGCCGGGCGGCGGAGAACGCTGCCAGCGAATCGGCCTTGTCACTGGCGGCGCGGGAGGCAGCCTCAAAATCGCCGCAGAGGAGGGCGTGGACACCTTCATCACCGGCGAAGGACCGCATTGGACCTATGCGCTGGCGGAAGAATTTGGATTAAACGTCATCTACGGCGGCCATTACGCGACCGAGACTTTCGGCGTCAAGGCACTGGCTTCCGATTTGTCAAAGACGTTCCACCTGCCCTGGACTTTCCTGGACCACCCGACCGGTCTTTAATACTTCAAGCGGAAGTACTGGCTGTTGGTGGAGACAGATGTCGTGATCTCCAGACTCTCGCCGTTGGTGGACGGAACCGCAACCACGTTGCTCCATGGGCCTTCCAGCGACGACGCTGTTTGCAAACCACCCGTGCCCGCGCCCGATGTCGGCCATGTCAAAACCAGGTTGGTTCCGTTTTGACTTATCGACATGGAGGGCCAAGGCGAACCGGCAATGGCAAGCGCGCCATTTTGGAACGTCGTGGAAACCGCGGCTGCATTAGTATCCGCCAGTTGGCACACGACCGGCGCATTGGCGAAAGCCAGCGCTGAGGTGTTGGTATAGGCGATTGACGCGAAAGTCAGGTTGAGCACGGTTCCCGTGCCGGCCGCGAAAGTGCTTGGGGGCAGGTATCCAACCAGAAATCCTAAAACACCATTGGCTGCGTTCGTGGTGTTCGGAGCGAGAGAGGCTCCGTTCGCCCCGGTTCCTAACGCGGCGCTGACAAAACGCATCAGCGCCGGATCGAAAGTTACAGTGAAGCCCAGGCCGCTTTCGTTGCCTTGGGCGGTCAATTGCACGGCCACCGTGTTGGTCATAGCCCCTTGCACAACCGGCACCAGAGAAACCAAACGCGAGCCGCCCAGTTTGATCGGATCATGGCGGACGAAGTCGGGATCCACGGGACTGGTCGGTCCGCCAACGGCGGTGATCGGGTCCAGGCCTGCCGCGTATCGGCCAACTTGAACCCAGTCGGCCACCGTTATTTGGCCGTCGCCCAAAGTATCACGCGGCGCACAGTCCGCCCGCTGGAATTCCAAGCCGTTGGAAGCGGTGTCCAAACCCACCACAAAGCGGGCTTCCTGGACCCAGTCACTGATGTTGACGACCTCGTTACCGTTGGGTCGCGGCGAATCGTCGCCCTCCAGTTCGCTTGGCGCCAGAACCAGCGTTCCTGCCGTCCAGACGGTCGGTAAGGCCTGTGCTTGAGCGTCGGACACCAACTGCGCGATAGGCGTGCTGCTGTAGCTGAACGTGTTCGTTGCCCAGTTCGTGAGTGTGGCGATTTGAAAAGTCACTTCGAAAACGTCGTCTGTGCCAGCAGTGAAAGTGCCGCTAAACATGTCTATCCCCAGACCAAGAACGCCGGACGCCGCTTGATTGGTGTTGAGGATTGGCGCGCCACCAGACGCTCCGCTTCCCACAACGACACTCTGGAAAGTGAGGAGATTGGGATTAAAGTTAAGGGTAAAGCCGAGAGCGGTTTCTGTGCCCAACGCGGTCATGTCGATGGGAACTACGATGGTGTCGCTGTTGGGCGAACTGTTGGTTGTGATTGGATTGGTGGTGACCAGATAAATGGTGGTTTCCTCAACGTTCAGCAAGGCTACCGAGCTGGTGGCCGAGCCGTATGCATTCGTGACCACCAACGTATAGCTGCCAGAATTGGTCGCGAGAACATTGTTCAACGTTAGCGACGTATTCGTGGCGCCCCCGACATTCGTGCCATCAAACTGCCATTGAAAAGCGAGGGGAGCACTGCCCGTTGCCGAGCCGCTGAAGGTCACTGACGAGCCAGCCACGACGGTTTGATTGGTAGGCGAAGTAGTGATGGCGGGCAGGATCACATCTTGCAGAACCGAGATGCTTTGGCCGAGCAAGGTGATATGGCCTACACGAGCCGCCGTAGTAGCGGTGAAAGAAAAACTGACCACGCCATTGGTCACGCCGGTGACGGTCAACCAGGATGAGTCGCTCGTCGGAGCGAATGGGGCCAGCAGGTTTTCCGTGGCAGGCAACACCATCGGCAATGAGTCGCTGCCGGCAGCCGTACCTTCAGGCTTGGATGTCGGATCCACGAAGGCATAAGGCAATTCCTTGACGGCGTTATTATAGGTGTCGGCGATGTAAACATTGCCTGTGGCATCCACGGCTACTGTTTCGGGTTGGTACAAGCCCGAGGATATCAACGTAGTCACGGTATTGCTGGCCGCCGTCCACTTCTGCATCGCAGACTCATTGTAATTCGCCACATAAACGTTGCCGGCACCGTCCACTGCCACGCCATCGACGCCGACCAGGTTTGACACTAACGTGCTCAACGTGTTGTTGGCGGCCGTCCACTTGTCAATCGCGCTGTTAATATTATCTACAACATAAACATTGCCGGCTGCGTCCACGGCCACGCCGTTGGGTTGGTTCAGTCCTGAAGAGGCCAGGGTTGTCACCGTGCCGGTGGCCGCCGACCATTCCTTGAGCGCATTGTTGAAGGTGTCACCAATATAAACGTTGCCCGCGCCGTCCACAGCCACGCCTTCGGGATAATTTAAGTCCGAGGAAACCAAGGTAATGAGGTTGCTGTTAGCGGCTACCCACTCCTTGATTGTGCCGTCGCCAAGGCTTCCAATATAGACGTTACCCACGCCGTCCAAAGCCACGCCTTGAGGTCCAGACAAACCCGAAGACAAGGTGGCCACTGTGTTGTTGGAGGCCGTCCATTTGTCCAGTGTGTTTGCATAGTAACCGGAGAAATAAACGTTGCCTGCGCTGTCCACGGCCACGCCATTCACCAAAGCGGAAGAAGAGACCAAGGTGGTCACCGCTCCGGCCGCGACGTAAGTAGAACCGGCTTGGGTGACGGTGAGAGTCTGGCCCGCAATGGTCAAGGTGCCCGAACGCGTCGAGCCCGGATTGGCGTCGTAACTAAAAATAACGTTTGTGCTGCCTGTTCCGTTTTCACTATTCGTATCAAGGTGCAGCCAGGAATCATTAGCCGTATTCGTCCATGAGGCCGAATTCGGGGTCACCGCCAAAACGACACTGTCCATGCCCGTACCGGGCCCTTCTAAGAGCGCAGTTGTGCCGAGGACATAGTTGGTGACAGTATTGGTAACACCTTGCTGAGTCACTGAAATAATCTGCCCAAGCAACGAGATATGAGCTGTCCGAGGCGTGCTCGGGTTGGCTGGAAAGGAAAAACTCACTACGTCGTTGGTGACACCGGTGATGGTCAACCACAGCAGGTCGCTGACGGAAGCGAACGGCGGCAGCAGATTCTCCGTGGCGGGCAACACTACGGGCAGCGTATCGGTGCCGGCAGCCACACTTTCTAACTTGGGCGTTGGATCCACGAAGGCATAAGGCAGTTCTTTGACCGCATTGTTCCAAGTATCGGCGAAGTAAACGTTGCCCGTTCCATCCACCGCCATGCCAATGGGTCGGTACAGCCCAGAGGACACCAAGGTCGTGACCGCGCCGTTAGCCGCCGTCCACTTCCGGATTGCGCCGTCCGCATAGTCCGAGGCATAGAGGTTGCCCGCTCCGTCCACGGCCACTCCATCGACTCCGGTCAGGCCCGACACCAAGGTCGTCAGATTACTGTTGGCCGCCGTCCACTTTTCAATCGCGCTGTTATTGTAATCGCCGACATAAACATTGCCCGCGGCGTCCACGGCCAGCTCATTGGGTTGATTCAGTCCCGACACCAAAGTGCTCACCGTGTTGTTGGCTGCAGTCCATTTCTTGATCGCGTTGTTGCCGGTGTCGGTAATGTAAAGGTTGCCCGCTCCATCTACGACGACCCATTGAGGACCATTCAATCCCGAAGAAATCAATGTTGTCACGGTGCTGTCGGCTGCCGTCCACTCCTTGATCGCGTTGTTGCCCGTGTCAGCGATATAGACATTGCCTGCTCCATCCACCGCCACGCCCACAGGATTGCTAAGCCCCGAGGAAACCAATGTTGTCACCGAGTTGTTGGCTGAGGTCCACTTCTTGATGGCGTTGTTGCCATAATCCGCGAGGTAAACATTGCCCGCTCCGTCCAACGCCACGCCACCGGGAAGAGACAAACCCGTGGGCACTAGCGTCGTTACTCCTCCAGCCGCGACATACGTGGAACCAGCCTGGGTGACGGTGAGCGTCTGGCCCGCGATGGTCAAGGTGCCCGAACGGGTGGCCCCAGAATTGAAATCGTAGCCGAAAATGATATTTGTACTGCCAGTTCCGCTTTGATTAGCCGCGTCAAGGTGCAGCCAGGAATCATTAGCGGTATTCGTCCACGAGATCGAACTGGGGGTTACGGCCAAAACGACACTGTCCACTCCGGCGCTCGCACCTTCCAGGCGCGCGGTAGTGCCTAGGGTTTGTGCCAGTGCGTTCGCGGCAAAAAACAAGAGTGCCACTCCGCCAGTACATAAGCGACAGAATCTAAATATGCTCGGACGAGAGAACTCCTTGGTTGCATTGAAATTCATAGTATTATCTTCCTTGCGGCACCCGGTTAATTTGGCATCTTTACGCTTCGCCGCTTGCTTTATCATAGAGGGTTGCCTCAATAAGTAAAGATAATTCGTCATTTCCTTCCATTTGAAAGTCAAGGACTTACAAATATGAGTCCTAAAAAGTCATAGGTGAAAACCGCCCAGAGGCCTGTCTGGTGCTTTTGGGTTTGGAATCGAAAAAGTGACGGGCACTCAGGTCAATTCTCGGCAGACTTATTTTTTCAAGTGCAAAACCGTCAGCACCGGAAAGGATTGATCTACTTCGTATTGCTGCGCCATGCGTTGCACTTCGTCTTGGGATAAAAAGGTCACGTCGTTCTTAAACAAAATCAGCAACGGATGCCGGTGTTGCAGGAAATTATTAAAATAATACTCCTCTTTGGATTTTGCGTACATGGTTCGTCCGCCATCCCAAATTATCGGCTCATTCGATGGCGATTGAAACTTAAAGTTCGCATACCCCCATTGCATACGCGGACCAAACCAGACATTCGATGACGGCTCCCGCCGCAAAACCTCCGTTTCTTCGTTGACCACTTCGTTCAACACGTCCCCACAATGCACTCCCTTGAAGACTCCATCAGCTATGACGTGCCTTGAATCGTCCCACTCAAAGAATTGCACCGGCCCGATGGATTGAGTCCGATCGCGCGCCACACCCTGCGCCAACCCAGTGGCGCTAAGGACCACACAGGCTAGAGCCAGATAGCGGTTCCACCAAATCGGCATTTGAAAAACTTGCCCTTCGCCTGAAAAAGCTAAAGAGCGCAACTCCGCCGCAAGGAGTATGGCGGCACACAACACCGGAGGCATATCAACTAGTTTTTGTTCACTGTTCGTAATGAAACCATAGAGTCCGGCCAGCAAGACGAAAGTAGGAATCCACACAGATATCGAGCGTAGGTTCTTGCGGCCCATGATGAGTGCCATGGCGACCGGCACGAAGATAGTAGCTTCGCCGACTGGTTTGTTTTGATGGTTGGCCACAAAGATTAAGTATCCTATGAACATCGCTATGGCGGGAATCCAGGCGACCAACGAGCGCTGGGTTTTGCTGCGCAAACTTAGCGCCAGAACCGCCGGCACCAGGATGCTCAATAGCATGAGCATGGCCATGCTTTTCTCCAAGGGATCGAGATCTATCAGGAAAGGTTCCAGGGAGGCGCCACGTTGGGCCACGCTCAAGTAGCCGGCCAGCATGCCGGAAAGAGTCAAATGGTTGATCCATAGAAAAATACAGAAAAGGATAAACGCAGAGAACGAAACACCAACAACCTTCCAGCGATGTGCAGGGGAAAAGAAGAGAATGACCGAAATTCCTGGAATCAGGATACCCGCGACGTTCGGTTTCATCGTGGCCATCAGCAGCAGGGCTACGCCATAGGATGCCATGGCGGCTTTCTCGGAAGGACGTCGCAGCCAGTACGTCGCTGAGAGCGTGTAGAGGACTGCAGCCATGGCCGTGATGGGATTATAAGTGATGTACGAAGCCATCATCGGTGAAAAGATTTGCATGGCTGTGGCCCAGAGCAGCGTGGTCCAGCTTCGGCCAAACAGTTGTGCCAGCAAAAATAACGACCAGGCGAACGTCAGCACGGCAAACAGCGCCATGATATCCACAAATGAGCGCCAATAAGCTCCAAACCATTGGAAGGCGAATTTGCCGCCGAGAAAATACGATATCGGCATCGTATAGGGAAAATCCACGTAGGCCTTTTGTCCCTGGATCAAACGCCAACTGGCATCAACGAGATGGCTTTGATCAAAGCCCCCAATTTGATGCATCCCATAATGGAGAATGAATAGGACGATGAAGACCGCCGCAACCGCGCCGATGCCATAAAACAATTCCAGCTTCATCGGTGGCTTTCGACCGGAATCAAACAGACCCCACGCCACAGTGATAAGCCCTACGGCGCCGCCAAGTAGAGTTGCCCCCATAATGAAGTCCCTATGGGCTTTAAAACCTGCAAAATACATATGCCAGGAATAATTTAACCCATAGGTCTTAAAGTTAGCGTCATTCTGGTCAAGGTGGGTGGAGGTAATCCCATGCCAAAGGAGATTCAACCCAGCCAGCAAAAGCAACACCCCCAAGGCCGTTCCCGCCGGCTTGAGCCATTCTGCCACCTTCGCGGCTTTCGTTGGCGGGGGCGGGTTCTGGATGTTGGGATGTGACATTCAGGAGTTTTCCATGCGCCGCGCAGAGTAAGGAGCGCTCGCGGATAATTCAATCGCGTTTTTAAATCCAGCTATTCTTTTCGCTTTTGGGCGCGGCGTTTGGCGTCGAGCAGGCGGCTTGTCACAGAAGGTTGCTCTTTGGCCGGCGGTTTGTCTCCGGCCGCCGGTGTCTGGCTCGGTTCGCCTCCTTGCATCGGCGCGGGCTTGCCTGGCTCCGGCACTGGCGCTTGTTTCTGTGGCTCGAACAGCGCCGGACTCGGCGCGACGGCCGTTCGCTCGGAACGGACACGGCCACGGCGAGTGAGCAAGGCGGACAATGATTCGTCGGCTTCCTTGGTGCGCGGCACGCCTCCCCAAGGCATCAGCCAGCGCCGCAGTGTTTTGGTTGCGCGCAACCATTCGGCGCGATCAATCTGAATACGGCGCACCGCCACGTCGAAGGGAAAAAGCAGGATCGCCAGTTTCAACAGCCAATCGCGCAAATCCAGTGGCTGAAATGTTTTCTTGCGATCGTGTAAAAATGGACTTTCCGTTTCCGGATCAAGCACCTTTCCACCTCCGAGTTCGGCCAGATGCTGCAGCAGCGACGTGTTTGGGCCGGAATCATCAAATTCAGGCGAATAGTTGACGCTCAAGCCCAGCGCCTGGGATTGGCCAGTGCCTCGATCAGTCATGTTCATGAGATAAGCGCCAACTTCCCTGGTGGGAAATGTAGCGTCGTAATGCCCGGGGCCGGTTTGCTGCAATGACATGACTTGCCTTTCACCTTTTGGACTGACGACCAGCAGTTGCAGGTTGAGGAAATTGCGGTAATGGCCATCGGCATCGATTGCTTCGATGCTGACGTGTCCCTCGCCTTTCTCGACCGCGATTTCGGTGTTGAAATCGGCTGCGTCAACGCGGCGCAAGCTCCATTGGGCGACTTGCTGCCAGAACTGCTGGAATTTGCTCCAACCAAGCCAATTGGCGGCCCATTTGGCGCGGGCATCAGAAGTGAACGCCACCGCGCGGCCCAAACCATATTGCCAATGGGCCAGCAAGGGATCGCCCTTTTGAGTGACCAACGGCACCTCGGCCCGGCCCTTGGGCGTTGTGCAAACGTAGCCGAGCAGTTGCGGATATTCCTGCGAACTGATGCCTTTAACAATTTCGCTGGCAGCTTTTAATTGCGGCTTGAACGGTTCCTCAAAAATGGCGGATTTCAAAATGACCGAGGCTTCCTTGACAAAAATTTGCGGGAGATCAGAGGCGGATTGGACATCGTAAAAGCGGCCATGTCCTTCCGCTGCCAGCCACGTCATCGTGGCAGGGTCAACGTGACCGCCAATCATCACGGTGCTGATGGTGATTTTATGGCCGACGATGTCCTGCACCAACGACTTTGTTGGCGCACCCGGATCGCCATCGCTGAAAACGATAAGATGCTTCAGGCTGGCGGTGGATTTAATCAAAGCCGCGTAAGCCGCTTCCATGGGCGCCTGGAAACTGGGCATGTCGCCAGGGTTCATGCCGGCGATGGCGCGTCCCATGGCGGACTTCGTCCCGACTTTTTCCAGCGGGAAAAGCCAATGATTGTCACCGTCCCAGAGCACGATCCCCATCTCATCCTGCGGCCCGAGCGCTTCCAGAGCGGCATAGGCAATGTCCCGCGCCCAGCCATTGCCGCCGGGAAATTCGGTCGCGTGGCAAACGATGGCCAGAGCGCCGTTGGGCAGGACTTTCTTGCTGTTCAACTCCATTTCCACCGGCAGCACCGCCTCCAGCGGCGTGCCGCGATAACCCCCGGCGGCGTAGGTTTGATCACCGCCGACGCACACGAGGCCCACTCCAAAATCACGCACGGCGCTTTCCAGCAACTTCATGGAATCCAGGCCCAAATCGCCGGCGGCAACATTGCACAAAAAGATGGTGTCATAGCTTTGCAACTCGGCCAATGTTTGCGGGAATTTGTCGGTCACCTTGATTTCCAATTTGCCGGTCTGCATGGCCGCCGCCAACTGGCCGTCTCTCGCGGGATCACTGGAAACGATCAGCACACGTGGATTGCCGCGAACAGTGGCAAACGAAGTGGCGTGATTATTCTGCGGGACAGTGTCGCCGGGCGCATCCATTTGCACGTCGTACTTGTAAAATCCCGGTTCGGCCAGCGTTTGGGGAAAGGTGAATAGATTTTTGCCCGCATTCAATTGCACCTTTTGTTCACCCAGGGACGTGTCATTGAGAAACAGACGAATCGTGGCCGACTGCGCCTGGTCCGCCTGCGCAAAAATTTTCACGTCGAAGGTCTGCCCTTTCTTGATCGTCGTGGGCAAGGTCAGTTTTCGAATGGACACATCGTTGCCGCGGCTTGTGCCCAGCGGCACCACATCCAAACTCACGCCCAACGGCAAAGCCGCCGCCAGGGCCGACATGGCATCGCCGACGTTTTCATTTCCGTCTGAAAGCAGCACAAGCCGCCTTTGGCCGGTCTCGGGAAAAGCTGCCGTTCCCAGCCGGAGAGCGCTGGCGATGTCCGTGCGCTCAGTGCCCACGACAGCCTGGACCTGGCGCAAATCGATCTGGGAATTCGGTCGTGTTTCAATGGCAGCATCAGCGCCGAAAACCAAAACGCCCGCACTGTCATTGGCCTGCTTGCCTTTGAATGATTGGTTGACAAAGGCCTTCTCGGCGTCCTGCTGCGGCGAAGGAATGCTTTGGGAACGGTCCAACATGTAAAAAACCGTCATGCCCTCCAAAGGCTTCCGCCATTGCAATCCCGCCATGGCGAAGCACAGCGCCAGCACCACCAGCAAGCGCAACACCAGCGCCATCCAACGGCGCCACGCGCCAATCTGCACGTCCGATTTCCAGAACAGCCATAGGACCCATGCGACCGCGGGCGGCAGGGCGGCGAGCCAAACAGGATTGGAAAACTGAAAAGTCATTTGCGAATAAACTTCTGCACCCGATTGTTCAACGCGTCGGCCACGTAAAGATTGCCCCGGGAATCCAGCGCGATCCCCCACGGATTGCTGAATTGCCCCGGCCCACCACCCGGTCCGCCGAGGATTTCCAGCGGTTTGTCGTTAGAGTCAAGTATTTGGATGCGGCTGTTGCCAAATTCGCAAACAAATTGCATGCCGGTTGAGTCAATACGAATATCGTAGGGATAACTGAATTCGCCCAGGCCGGAGCCGGCCCGGCCATATTGGCGCAGAAACCGGCCTTCGCCGTCAAACACCTGGACGCGGTGATTGCAGGAATCGGTCACGTAAATATTATCGTGCGCGTCGATGCCAAGCCCTTCCGCCCGGCTGAATTCACCCGGTTTGTCGCCCAGGCGCCCCCATGCGCCGAGGCATTTTTCGCCATGGGCGGTGAATCGTTGCACGCGCTCCGAATCGGTGTATTCGCAAACGTAGAGTTCCCCCAGCGAATTAACCACCGCCGCGCGAGGCATGCCGAATTGACCGACGTTGGTTCCTTTCACGCCGAATTGCGCTACCAGCTTGCCTTCAGGCGAAAAAAAATTGACCCGCGAGTAATGCGGTTCAACCAGAACGATGTCGCCTGCCTTGTCCCGACACATGCCTTTGGGTTTGCCTTTTTCAATTTCCGGCATTTGCCATTCGAGCAGATATTTTCCTTCGGGCGAAAATTTTTGCACGCGGCCCGTCATGTCGATCACGTAAAGATTGTCCTGGGCATCCACAGCGACCGAACGCGGTTTGTTTAATTCGCCCACCCCAGCGCCGCGCGAGGCGACGATTTCAACCCGGCTGAAAAATTTGCTCTCAATCGGAACGCTTTTACGATCATCAACGGAACATCCGGCCAAAATTCCGGCGGCCAAGGCGCAAGCGATAACACTCGAAGCCATGCCAGGTTTTCGCATGGCCTGGCGCGCCCAGTTTGCCAATGGAATGACCGCCCCTGCCAGCAATGGCACCAAGGCCAAAACAAGCAGCAACAAACACAGGGCGTTGACTTGGGAATTGTGGCCGTAATGAAGCAGGTTGAAAATTCTTAGCGACAAACTTTCACCGCCGGGCGGCACAATCAAGATGAGAGCTTCCACGTCCCAGAGACAGAGGAGGTAGGTCACATACCAGGCCGCGGCGGCCTGGGCGGACGATTGCGGCCAGTGAACATGGCGCAACGTCTGCCACACATTGGCCCCTTCCAATCGCGCCATGGCCAGCAGCGCCGGATCGCCCGAGCGCAAGGCGCGCGCGACAATGTTCCAGCCCAGAGCGGCGTAGCGAATCACGTAGGCAAGAATGACGATGGCGATGCTCTGGTAAATGCCGTTTAATCCGCGCCGGTTGAAAATCCAAATCAGTGCGATGCCCAACAACACGCCCGGCACGAAAAACGGCAGCCAAAGCGCCGAGCCAATTCGCGCCCGCCACGTGCACAATGCCACGACGATGACAATGGTCGCCGAAAGAATGGAGAATTCGAGCGAATGCTCGATGGCAGATTGACCCGCTTTGAGGGCCGGCCAAAATTCCAGCCAGGTTTTGCGGCTGCCAGCCAATTGCCAGAATGGAACCCCGAGAGAAAATCCCGCGGTCACGACAGCCCCGAATATTCCGCAGCGGTACCATGTTGTTCCCAACTGCCGCCGCAAGGCACGGGCCGTGGCCGGGCGCGCCTGCCACGACCATGAATTGTCGCCGCCGCGAAAGCAGAGCATCAGAATCACTGGCGCGAGCACCAGCGGCCAGCTCAGTTCCAACGCGGACTTGTAGTCGAAGGTCGTGTTGAAGCGCACCCAAACTTCCGCCGGAAAAACTTTCACCTGCAAAATGGCTGGGACGGCGAAATTGTTCAGCGCCAGCACGAGGGTCAAGATCGCGCTTTGCGCCAATGCCGTCCGCGCCATCGGCAGCAACAGCCAACGCAGCAAAAACCGGCCTTCGAGTCTCGGGTCCACTTCCAGTTGCGCGGCTTCAATGCGCCGCCAGGCAGCCGTCGCAAAGAGAAACGCAATAGGCCAGTTCAACAATGCGAGGACCCAGATCGATCCGCCCAGCGTGTAAATATTGGCCGGCAACCAGGATCGCCAGCTTCCGTTTTCCCCGAGCAATTCTATCCAACAATTGACAACCAGAAACGGTGGCAGCGCCAGCGCGACGACGGCCGTCCCCAAAAAGAGTATGCGCCATCGGCTTTGGCAGGCGGTGAACCAAAGGGCCGCCAGTGCGCCGCCGACTACAGCAAACACGGCCGCGCCTGCGCTGACCATCAGGCTGTTGCAGACCAGCGTCCAGTTCAAACCGTCCTCCGATGATAATACCACCATTCGAACATCAACACCGCCAGCGCGCCGGCCGCGATCCAATGCCAGAATTCAACACTGGCTTGCTTGAACTCCGTTGCTCCCACCTTGTTGAATTTTCCCAACTGCAATTCTTCCCGCGGCTTGGTGTTGCTTTCCGTGGCGTCAAGCACGTTGACGCAGAAGGTAACGTCATTGCTGCCGGCGTGAAGGTAATAAGTCCCCTGGCGGTCTGTATTGCCAAAGATAATTTCGCGGTTTCCCGAAATCGCAATGGTTTCTCTGGTCCCACTGGGCAACGTGACTTCCGCGGACGCGATAGGCTGGGTCAGGGAAAATCGAAACGGCTCGCCGGCGTGGAGCATCAGTTGCTGTGATTTGGTGGTCGCCGGATTGAGCCATTCCATGGCGTTGGCGATGAACATCGGGAATGATATCCGCAGCGGCCAGGTGCTTTGCAACGTGTCGAAACCGATCCAAATAATTCTCTGGTGAGAAAGTTCGCCGCCGAGAATCAAGGGCGTCTGCTGCGCATCGACCAGCGGGATGGCCCATCCCGGCGTCTTGACGCCGAGCGTGGCGCTGATCTGCACATTGTCCAGGTTGATGTAGCGCAGCAGCGGATGTGTGTTCTTCCAATCGACGATGGCGGGAGAATCGATGTTGGTCCAGCCGCCGTCGAACAAATTGGTGGCGCCGACGTGGATGACCAGGACGTTGGGCTTGGGCCAGACGGAAGGCACGACGTCATCCAGCACGACGACGTCTTTGTCCGAAGCGCCGTCCGATGTGTCCTGCGCAATCGTTAGATCAACATTGGCGGTGGCGTGCAGGGCTTTTTCCATGAAACGATTGCCGCGCGAAACGAGCAGAACTTTGGTGGGTTGCGGCAGCAGACTTACGATGGAGGCTTGATTGTCCGCGGGCAAATCATCTTTGGCATCAATGCGCACGGTGAAGACGCCGTCGCGCTCTTGCAACGCGGTAAACACCTGCGGAGATGTTTCGCCGGGCGGAATATTCAACGTCCGGGTGTCCACGACCTGGCTATCAAAAAGTAATTCGAGCACGGTCGCTTCCGCGTTCGTGCTGAAATTTGCGATGCTGGTATAGATGGCGCGCTCCTTGTGGTTCTCGGGATTCTCGCGAATATCGAGAGTCGTGATTCCGACATTGTCGCAGCGCTGGCCGATGCGATGGTAAACAATGTGCAAACCCTTGTTCTCCAGTTCGCTGAGGTCGCCGGCCGCACCGTCGCTGAACAAATGAATTTCCGGATCATGCTTGTCGCGGATGAGCGTGTCGGCCAGCTTGAGGGCCTCGGTCAGACGGGTGGACGAATCAGTCACCTGGCAATTTTGAAGAGCGCGCCACAGGACGGCCTTATCGGCTGTGGCAGATTGCTTGACCTCGGTATTTCCTGCCGCCAGCAAAATAAGCATCTGCTCCTGGTCTTTCAAACTGTCCACCAATTTGAGGGCTTCCGCGCGGGCTTTTTCGAATCGGGACGGCTGTTCGTCGGTGCTTTGCATGGAGGCCGAGGCGTCGAGAATGACGACCCGTAAGCCGCTGGAAGCGACATGGCCGGCGAAATAAGGCCTGCTCAAAGCGAAGATGGCCAGCAAAAGGAGGAGCAATTGGAGAACCAGCAGCCAATTATGGCGGAGCTTTTGGAACGGAGCGCTGGCTTGCGTTTCAGCCAGGAATTTCTGCCAAAGGAGCGTGCTGGAAATCAACTTGACAACGCGGCGGCGCTTCAACAAGTAAAACACCACCACTACCGGCAAAGTGGCGGCGAACCAAAACGCGGCTGGCGACAAGAACCTCACGGGCAGGGAAAGCCTAAGCGGCAGAGTTCAAAGTTCAAGGTTCAAAGTTTGAAGGTTCATTCGCGGAAGGGAAGCTGCAAGCCGCAATCAAGAGCCTTCCAAAATTGCACCGTTGGAGTAGAATTAGACCATAGTTCGAATCCTAACTGCACGGCCACTGGCAGGTTATCGTTTGCACGAAGATGTTCCGCGTCAGAGCGGAAAAGGAAATTAGCCAAGATAGAGTTCAAAGATTATTCGCGTGCGGATCAGGCGCGGCAAACGCGGTTCGAGTCAACGTAAAACACAACCATATTCTACTTCTCGCGTCGAGCTAACCGCACCATCAATGAAACGATTAATGCTAGCCAGAAAAGCGTCACTAAAGCCAGCCCAATTAAAATGCATCCGCCGATCATTTTGTCTTTGGTGGTCGGATATCCGTCACCGATCCCCCAGACAAGAATAACGTCAAGGGCCGCAATCCATTGGAATACGCACATCTCCGACGGAAACAATCCAGGACAAAACAACAGCACCGCTCCAATGACAATCAAACAAATGTGCAACCACAGATTCGGCTTTAGTATTTTCCCCAACAGTTGTGAAAACCCTTTCACACAAATTCGACTTAGCCGCGCCGGCGATTTGGATCCGTTTTCGTTTGATATTTCCTTTGATCGCGTGGCGGCTGCGGCTTTTTCATTTCCCTGGCCAGTTTGAAATCCACTTGTTTCTTGAACCCATCCACTTTGGAGACTTGCACGGTGACTTTGTCGCCAAGGCGAATGACGCGGCGAGTGCGTCGGCCAACAAGGTGATTGCGCTGCGGGTCAAACACAAAAAAGTCGTCTTCCACCGATGACAGATGCACCAGGCCACTCATCCCGAGCGGCGATACATCGACGAAAAAGCCGAAATTGCGCACATCAATCACCAGCGCCGAATAAGACTCAAGGCGGCCGCTCTTTATTTGCTGACGGAGATACGCGAAGAGTTTGACGTCTTTGCTGTCACGCTCGGCATCGGCCGAGTTGCGTTCCGTTTCGGAAAGGTGTTGCGCCACCGGCTTGAGTCCGGGTAACGACATTTTCTCCTGGCCGAATAACGCGCGATGCACGACCAAATCTGCGTAGCGACGGATGGGCGACGTGAAATGCGTGTACTTGGTCTTGGCCAATCCGTAATGGCCCAGAGGTTCAACCGCGTAGCGGGCGCGCATCAGCGACCTCAGGAAACCTATTTTCAACGCGGGACCGATGGGCAGGCCGTCCAGGCGTTGGAGCAACTTTTGCACTTCAGGTCGATGCATCAAATTGCCGCACGGAATATGGTGGCTCAAAATATCCTGACGATACTCCTCCAGTCGCGTCTCCGCCGGCGATTCATGGACCCGGTAGATCGCAGGCCGGCGCAACGTCATGAGCCGCGTGGCCACGGCTTCGTTGGCCAGCAGCATGAACTCTTCGATCAACTGATGGGAGACGTCGTTCTCAACTTTCTCGATCAAAAGGACACGCCCATGGTCATCGAGCCGAATTTTTGTCTCGGGAAAATCCAGCGCCAACGAGCCGGCCCTGAATCGCGCGCGGCGAATGTGCTGGGCCAATTCATGCGCGTGATGGACCATTTTTGCGACGGGATCGCCATTGCGCGGCGTTTGCAAAATGGCCAGCACTTCCTTGTAGGTGAAACGACGCTTCGACCGAATGACCGACGAATAAAATTTCGTTTCCAGCACGCTGCCTTCGTTGGAGAGCAGAAACTCGACGCATTTCGTCAACCGATCCACACCCGGTTTCAGTGAACAAAGCTCGTTGCTCAACGCCTCCGGCAGCATCGGAATGACCCGGTCCACCAAATAGGTGGAGTTGCCCCGGTGGTTGGCTTCCTCATCCAGAGCGCTGCCCATGCGCACGTAATGCGACACATCAGCAATGTGGACCCATAGCCTCCATTGCCGGGCGCCCTCGCGGCGAAGGAAGATGGCGTCGTCGAAATCCTTGGCATCGTCGGGGTCAATCGTGACGACGCCATGCTCGCGGCAATCCACCCGGCCCTCCAGTTCCTCGGGGCGCGGCTCACCGAGCGGCCTTGGCTTGGCCAGGGCAGCAGCGTCAAGTAAAACTTTCTTGGGAAAATGCGCGGGCAAATTGTAGTGGCGCAAGACCGACAGCATGTCCACGCCTTCGACGTCAGGCGGACCCAGAACTTCGATGATTTCGCCTTCAGGATTCGTATGACGGGATTCCCAGGCGTGCAATTCCACCACAACCTTGTCCCCGATATTGGCCGGCCGCCCTGTGTCGCGCGCCGGTGGCACGTAGATGTCGTGCGGAATGCGCGGATCGTCGGGAATGACAAACAAAAATTGTTTGCTGGACTGCAACGTGCCGACAATTTGGGTGCGGGCGCGTGAGAGAATGCGCACGACCGCGCCGGTTGTTTCCAACGCGCGGCCGCTGCGGGCGACATCGCGCCGCGCCAAAACACGGTCGCCATTCAGGGCCGTTCCGGTGGCGCTTTCCGGGATGACGATTTCTTTTAGCGTCGAATCGTCCGGTTCAAGAAAACCTTTGCCCTGGCGATTAATACGAATGCGGCCCGGGATAAGGTCCGCCTCGCGCGATTTAATGAAACGGTTGCCCTTCGTGCGGACAATTTGGCCGCTCTTCTCCAGATCACCCAAAGCCTGGTGCAATGGCGCTTGCTGGTCCTGGCCCAAGTCCAGCCGCTTGATTAGCTCTTGAACATTGGCGGGAGCGTAGTCGTTCCGGCCCATCAACCGTAAAATCGATTCTTCCATGTGCGGCGTCCCTACGGTTTGGTCTTTAACCACCCAAGGCCGCCAGTTGCTCGCGCCCGACCATGAGAAACTCCAGGTAGGTGCATAGACGCGCCTTCATTTCACCGCGCGGCACAATGGCGTCAATCAATCCGTGGTCAAGCAGAAATTCCGCCGTCTGAAAACCGGGTGGCAATTCCGACTGCGTAGTGCTTTCGATGACGCGCGGCCCGGCGAAACCAATCATCGCGCCTGGTTCGGCCAGGATCAGATCTCCCACCGCCGCGAAACTGGCCATGACGCCGGCCATGGTTGGATTGGTCAATACGCTGATGTAAGGCAGCTTGGCCTTGACGTGATAAGCCAGAGCGCCACAGGTTTTGGCCATTTGCATCAGGCTGAACATGCCTTCATACATGCGCGCGCCGCCGCTGGTGGAAATAATAATAATGGGCAGGCCTTTGTCGGTCGCGGCTTCGATCATGCGCGTCAATCTCTCTCCCACGACCGATCCCATGGAGCCGCCTAAAAATCGGAAATCCATTACACCCAGCGCCACGCGATACTTGCCGACGCGCCCAATGCCGGTGCAGACGGCATCTTTGAGGGTGGTCGTTTTTTTGTTTTGCTCCAATTTGGAAGCGTAAGAAGAAGCCCCTGTGAATTTGAGAATGTCCACGCTCTCCATGGAGGCGTCGCTTTCTTCAAAAGAACAGGTTTCGACCAAGGCGTGAATTCGTTCGCGAGAGCCAATGGTAAAATGATATTGGCATTTGGGGCAGACCTTCAAATTCTCGTCCAACTCCTTGTCATAAATCATGACGCCGCATTGATCGCATTTGGTCCATAACCCTTCGGGGATATTGCGTTTGCGCGATGAGGCGGAGGCGAGTTTGGGTTTCTTGGCGAAAGTTGTTTGGGATTCTGCGGGCGGAGGCGTGACAGCCGGTTCAACGGTTTCCAAGCCAAGCGTCTTTTTCGTAAATGAAGTTGTAGCCATCTTAGAACCTCGTCGATTTTATGTTGTTTGCCAATCTAACTGCATTTAAAGGAGCAGCCAGCCTTCGTCAAGTCCCGCGCGCGACCGTCCAAACGCAAACATCGCTGGCGCCCGCTTCCCGCAAAGCCCGGGCGCAGGCGCTGGTCGTCGCGCCCGTCGTCATAACATCATCCACCAAAATAACTGTTTCGCCATGTAATTTGTGCCCAATCTGAGGCGCAAAGGCCGCGCTGACGTTGGCCGCCCGCTGTGGCCGGCTCAGCCTGGTTTGAGTCTCAGTAAATTGGACACGCCGCACGGCGCGGGTATTCACGGGTAAATGGAGCGTGCGGCCTAGGCAACGCGCCAATCGCTCGGCTTGATTGAACTCCCGTTGCCGCAATTTCAGCGGGTGCAGCGGCACCGGCGCGATTAGGTCCCATTTTTCACTGGCCAAGGCCGGCCTGGCCTGGCGCGCCAGCAAGTCCGCCAGGAATGGCTCGAACCAGAGCGCATGGTGATATTTGTAACGATGAATGATGTCGAGAACCATCGGATTGGCCGTCACGGCGGAACGCGCAAAACGGAATCCGAAATCTTCTCCCGCGCAATTCTCGCAGCGGAAAGGGTGGGTCATATCTCCCTCATACGGCAACCCGCAACGATCGCAAAATGGCGGCGTCACAAAACGCACGCCGCGCCAACACTCCCCGCCGACGAAGCCCTCCCCGGCGCCGGCGCGTTCGGCCCGGCACAATTGGCATACCGGCGGATAAATAAAATTCAGCGCCGCGTCCAGCGCCGTCTTGAGCCAGGTCCATCGTGCGCTGTCATTCGCCACAGATTGCGTTGGCATCGTCGCGCAGATTACGCCGAAAGGATGCGCGATACAAGCGCCGTATCGACCATTTGACAATTGCCACAACCAAGGTAGGTTGCTGCAACCGGCGCTGGCCCCCGCGCCGGAAAACTTAAGTTGGAATTTGAAGAGGAGACACTATGAAATTTTTTAGCGGCTTACTTTTCGGCATCATTGTTGGCATCGCTGCCTATTGGTTCCTTCAAGACAGGGCCAGGCAACATCCCGAAGCGGAACAGAGATTTCGAGAATCGGCGGATAAGGCCGGCGCTGCCGCCAGCGAAGCCGCGCATCATTTATCGGATTCGTTAAAAGCCAAATTTGAAACGCTTAATTTGAGCTCCGACGAGGTCAAGCAAGAGATGGCGGAAAAGGGCAAAATCGTCCGCCGCAAAGCCCAGCAGCTCGGCACGGAAGTAAAGGATGAGGCCGCCGATGCCCGGATCGTGACTGCAATCAAAGCGAAGTACGCGGCCGATTCGGACCTTTCCGTCTGGTCCATTTCGGTTTCATGTCATCAAGGACATGTCGCGCTTACCGGGACCGTTCCGAATGAGGAAGGCGTCAGCAAAGCCGTCACTCTTGCCCTGGAACCTGACGGTGTGGAAGACGTGACATCGACGCTGGAAATCAAACCGAAGCAGTAATTGCACTGCTCGGATTTTTAATTTCAGGTATTTCGCGCGGACGGCGCGAAGTGCGCACAGAAATCGAAACATCTTGAGGGACGAGCAGATGTCCTCAAAGCTTGGAGCATCGCGGCGCAATCTTCAATCTTCGCCAAGGGAACCTTTCCCAAAATTGGGATCAAGTTCTCTCAGAATTTCCAGGCGCGTTTGCTCCACATTGACGCCTAGGTTCTTTAATACGTCTCCGGCAACGCCACCGCCCTCTCTGAGCAATCCGAGGAGAATGTGTTCCGTACCGACGAAGGTGTGGCTTAGATTTTTGGCTTCTTTGGCAGCCAGGGCGAGGACTTTTTTGACGCGAGGAGTGTAAGGAATGTTGCCAATGATCTTTTGCTCTGGGCCTGGCCCGATCTGCTTTTCAACCTCCCTTCGTACCTTTTCCGAGTCCAAACCAAGTTTCGCAAGCACAGTAACCGCCACCCCTTGGCCCAGATCGACCAATCCTATTAGAAGATGTTCCGTCCCGACAAAATTGTGATTGAGACGGTTGGCCTCTTTCCGAGCAAGCACCAGCACTTGTTGGGCTCGCGGCGTGAAATTCGGTCGGTCTGCGCCAGTTGTTTTTGAAAATAACTGACTGAAAAAGCTAGGCCTTTTTATTTCAGTTGCGATGAGATTTTTCGGAATTTGGAAATCCTCCATTGCAATCGACGTAAACCTCTCGGCGCTCGCGTATGCCGCCTCGACAAGTGCCATCGTTTTTAAATTATCCGCCGCGCTGATCGCCGGTTCAGTGCCAGTTTCCAAAGCAATAAGCAATTGCGCCATCGTCCCGATAAACGCGTCCGGAAACCAACTCTCGGTCCATTTCGGTTCGTGAAAACCGGAATCGCCTTTGCCGGCAAATTTTATAGTGGACGGCGTGGTGTAAGGGTCGTGGCACCAGCCGATGTCGCCGATCGCCAGGCCGTCCAATCCCTCTATTCGCCAGCGCAAATAAATGTCCGACGGGCAACCTTCCTGGGCCGGTCCGGTCCACGGATCATCGATGCCCACGCATTGGAGATCGCTGGCGTAGTCGAGGATGTAAGTGCATATACCGTCGGTGTGCGCAAATTTAGTGCGCGGATCAGGGCGCATGCTGCAATAAATGTCCTGCGGATCGCCGAACCAATAGCGAAAGCAATCCAGGTGGTGAATGGACATGATTCGCAAAGTAGCCCAGCCCAATTCCGTCTGCCACGGCATCCAGTGAGGAATGCCGCGCATTTCGATGGTGGCAAAAACCGGCTCACCGATGACGCCGTTTTGCAGAAGTGTTTTGGCCGCGCGCACGGACTGATCGTAGCGCATGTTTTGATTGACAGAGAGAACGATCCCCGCCTCCTTGCAGGATGTGACGGCGTCCAACGCTTCCTTATAATTGGCGCCAAGAGGTTTCTGGGCCAGGATGCCGCGGACTGTTTTGCGTGCGCATGCCTGCCGAATCAGATTGAGTTGCGCTTGCGGCGGAACCGCGATGTCGAGGACTTCAATGGAAGGATCGTTAAGCAAGTCCTCGTAGGAATCATAGATTTTGGCGATGCCGTGACGTTGGGCCGTTTCTTCGGCTCTTTTGCGGCTGCGCGAGGCGATGGCGACGGGGTTAAACCCAGCCTTGCGATAAGCCGGCAGGTGACATTCATTGACGGCAAACCCACTGCCCAGAATGCCGATGCGGAAATCCTTCTTCCTGGGTAACGGCGGCTGGATTTGCAGGTCCATGGCCCACACAATTAGCGTATTCACCCATTTAAGGGAAGAATTTCCCAATTTGCCCAGCAGGACAGTGTCCAAAAAGTGGGACATTTGGAGAGAACTGTCTTTGCAAGTGCTTGATAATCAATCTGGGCACATACGAATAATACCTAATTTGATACTGGCATGATGGCTGCTTAAATGAACCGTGGATATCGGATATGCGTATGCTATTTTACATTAGGTATTATGTGGTTCCGCCGGCCTCCTTCGGATTTTTTATCGTGGCGGAAGCAATGCTTCTTTACGGACTTTATCGTGCGTTCGTCGCGCCGTGAGAGAAACCAAGCGTTCAACGGCGCCGCTCGTTAGTGGTCGCCGTTCAGCCAAGTCCATAAGAAATCGCATTGGAAACTCTGGCCTGTTCCTATTTCGTATCCGGCCGAACGCCCACGTCTGACATCTCCCGCCAAGTTAAAAGAAATGTCGGCTGAATTTATCAAAAGCGAGATCGGATCAATGTTGGCCGAACTTGCTTACGATCCACTGGTTTGCAGCCTGCTGACCGAAGACCATGACGCGATCAGTATAATTGACCCAATCCTGAGCCGTCATCATTGGCTGCACACCCTGAAATTCCTGGCCGAGTTGCATCACTGCCGCGCGCTGTTGAGCAATAGAAGCAATTTGGTCTTGCACGGTCTGCCCCGCATCGTCGAAGGGACTGCTTGGGTCCATGGCAGCCAGGCCAACGTGTTCAATGTTTTGACCAATCATTTGAGTGACGGCGGTCTTCTCTCCCAATCCCAAATATGCCTGCCCCAGGGTCACCACCATCTGTAGTGTTGCCTGGGCGGAGGCCATATCGCCCCCCTGCGCATAGGAGTTGGCCAAATTGACCATATTGTCTGCCAATTGTCGCAGTCCCATAAGATTCGGATTGGGTAAACCGCCAGATTGTTGCATGAGGGCAATGGCCTCGGCATCAGTATCTGAATAACCAGCGTCAAGATACGCTTCTTTGACGTTCTGAATATCTTCCACGGCGTAGTCCTGCAATTGAGTTTTGGCGGCGGCGGCCACAAGTTCCCGCACGGCTTGATCGGTCTGGCCGGAATTGAAATAATTATTGGCCGAGAGATAGTTGGCCAGGGCATTGTCGGGGGCCAATTTTTCAAAAGCATCCAACCATTGACGCTGTTCTTGAGGCGCGAGGTCTTTATTGATGGCGGCGGCAAAAGCCACCTGCGAATCGTTTGAATATTTCTGCATCGCTTCCCGCAACAATGCCGAGTCACCCGTGTTGCGAAACGCTGCCAGCAGACTGGCTGCGTTACGCTGATTGGCTTTGAGGTAAGCTTCGATTTGATCGGCCGTCAATTTGGGCACTTTGCCGTCTTTCCGCAATTGAAGGTGTATGGACTGCAAGTCTGCCGCCGATGGTTTGGCTGGCAGTGCGGCGGCCGCCACACGCGGCGCAGGCAGGCGCATCATAGGTTTCGCCAGCATCTTGCGCCGGGAGAGGCTTTCGTTGTCGGATTGGATCTTCGTGATTTGCTGGCGCAACGATTCATTTTCACTGCGCAATTTCTCTCGCTCCTGATGTTGAATCATAGAGGTAGTGAGCGCGCCGACTACCACTAGGGCGGCGAGGCTGAGTTTGACATTGGTCATGGTCATAAACTTTAAGATCGTAAAGATGGTTCCGGTTCCTGCCACGGCGCCTGCTAAGGCAGCATTCGAAATAGTCACCGCCAGCCCGGCTGGCGCCGCAGTAACGGCCTTGGCGGTCAGGAGAGTGCCTAACGCAGCCGCTGATAAAGCGACGCCACGATGTTTCAGGAGAATATGCAATTTCTCCACCGCCCGGTTCACTCGCATCCGCGCAGCATCTTCACTGCTTCCCATCACCTTTCCGATGGAGCGCAAATCGCGTTGCTCAAAGTAGCGCAGCAAAACGGCGGTGCGATCCTCCGAGCCAAGCTGATTAATGGCTTCATCGAGCACGGATGCAAGCTGGGCCAGGTTCGCCTCCGAGTAATCCTGTTGTTCATTCATGGCAACAGCCTGCCTTTCGCGGAATTGGCGGCGACGCTCGCCCCGCATGATTTTGGAGGCCACGAAGCAGGTGTGGCGGTGCAACCAGCCACCCAGCAGCACATCGCGTGGCAATGCACAGGCCTTGCGAGCCAGATGCGCGAAGACAGTCTGGGCCACGTCCTGCGCCAAGTGTGTGTCACCGCCCACCAACCGAACCGCCGTTGAAAAGACCAGATCGACATAACGCATAACCAATTCTCGAAAGGCCGATTCCGAGCCGTTCGTTACGTATTCTGCGAGCAATTGCTGGCTGGCTGTCATCTTCAATTCATAAGTAAAAACCCGGAGAAAGCCAAAACCGAACAAAGAGTCTTGTAAAGAAGCAGCGCGTATGAAAGCGGTGAAGAGGGCGTAACCGGCATGGGGTAGAACTCGAAAATGAGAATACGCCCCGCGCCCCCCACTCTGATGACCAAATGCAATGACAAACATACAGCCCTTGGGGTATGGGGCTTTGCCGCTCTCATGTCTGGCTGGCTGCTTCTCTTTTGTTCCCGCGGCGGGGATTCCCTCACAATTCTGTTGCACATTGGGTCGGATTTGGCTTTATTGACCGTTCTTGGTGAATGAAACGGCATAGAGTGACGAATCTATATTCAGGCCATGTGCAAGGTATCGGGTTCCGTTATACGGTCAAAACCCTGACGCCTGGCTTTGAAGTCATCGGGACGGTCCGTAACCTGGAAGACGGCCGCGTTGAATTGGTGGCCGAAGGGACCAAGGAAGAAGTGGAAGCCTTTTTGGAAGCTATTCGTCAATCGGAAGTGGGCCGATTCATCAAGCAGGAGCAAACCCGCTGGGCTGAGGCAAGAAACGAGTTTCGGGGCTTTGAAATCACGCGCTAGACGCTGTAGATTGGCAATAGGAAATGAAGTACGCTATTATCGCTGATATCCACGCAAACCTGGAGGCTTTCCAGGTCGTTTTGGATGACATCGAAAAACAGAAATGCACCAACATTGCCTGCCTGGGCGATGTTGTCGGCTACAACGCCAATCCCAAAGAGTGCCTGGACACGATTCGAGCCATGAACATTCCCTGCATCAAGGGCAACCATGACGAATACTGCTCGACCGATGATGCTTTGGAGGGTTTTAATCCTCATGCCGCCGAGGCGGTCAATTGGACCCGTAAACAGTTGAATGCAGAGGATAAGAAATGGCTGTCCGAATTGAAATACGTCCGTCTCGTGACCAGCTTCACCATTGTGCATGCGACACTCGATGGTCCTCAGCGGTGGGGTTATGTTTTCGAAAAGCTGGCGGCGGCGGCCAGTTTTACTTACCAGAACACGCCGGTTTGCTTTTTCGGCCATACCCATGTGCCCGTGGCCTTTATTCGCGACAATCAGGTCCGCGGCGGGACGTATTCCAAGTTTCGCGTCGAGCCAGGCCGTAAATATTTCGTCAACGTTGGCGCCGTCGGCCAGCCGCGCGACGGCAATCCGAAGGCGGCCTACGTCATTTACGACATGGACGAAGGCTCGATTGAACTGCGCCGGCTGGATTACAACATTGCCGCGGCGCAGAAAAAGATTATCGACGCCGGGCTGCCCCAGCGGCTGGCAGACCGGCTGGCGGTCGGAAAATAGTATTAGGATTGACAGTAAAGCCGCGGAAGCCTTTAGGCTTTGAAAATACTCATCCTCAAGCCCAGTTCCCTGGGCGATGTAATTCACGCCTTGCCGGTGCTCCGGCTGCTCAAACGGCATTGGCCCGAGAGCCACATTCATTGGTGGCTGGACGCCAGCTTGTTGCCGTTGTTGGAACACGACCCGGATTTGTCCGGCATTTACACCTTTAAACGGAAGCGTTGGTCCGCGCCGCATCGTTGGCCGGAAATGATCACCAGTATCATGGCCATGCGACGCCAGCGATTCGATGTGGCCATTGATCTGCAAGGATTGGCCCGCAGCAGCCTCTTCGCCTGGCTGTCGAACGCGAAGAAATTAATTGGCCTCGACAATCTGCGCGAAGGCGGTCGCGAAGGAGCGCGGGCTCTGTATGACTTGACCCCGCCGCGCGCCAGCGCGGACACGCACGCGGTGGATCGCTATTTGGCCGTGCTGCCGCTGCTGGGCGTGCCGATTCATTGGGATTTTGAATGGCTGCCGCCGCGTCCCGATGCCGCCCGCCGAGTGCGCGAAACCTGGGCGCCAGAGGGCGGCGAGACCCGCTGGATTGTCTTACTGCCGGGCGGTCGGTGGGACAACAAGCGCTGGCCGGTGCAGAATTTTGTTGAACTTGCGCGACGGTTTGCCGTCATTCCTAAAACCAGGCTGGTCGTGTTGGGCAGCCAAAGCGAACGGTCGTTGGGTGAGGCCATTGCCGCTGCCGCGCCCGGCCTTTGCCTGAATTTGACTGGATCCACCTCGCTCGACGAAATGATCGAATGGATCCGCCTAAGCCGAATTACCATCACCAACGACACCGGGCCGATGCACGTGGCCGCGGCATTGCGGCGTCCGGTCCTGGCTGTCTTTGGCCCGACGAGACCTTCGAACACCGGCCCTTACGGCCAATTGGGAAATGTCTTTCAAGCGACGGGTCTGCCTTGTGTTCCATGCCTCAAGAGCACTTGCGCCTATCGCGAACATTTGGCGTGTCTGCACGCGATCAAGCCAGACGCGGTATTTGAGAAAGCCTGGCAGGAATTGGCGGTTGATGTTTATTGAAGCGGACTCAGGGACGCGGGACTTCCAGATCTTTGCAGATTTTCCGGGCAGCGAATTCAATGACTTCGCGATGGCGCGGCACCGCTGAAACTTTTCTCGCCGCGCGATTGACGTAGATAGTATGGTTGCCTCCTTCGCGCAAGAATTCGCAACCGTGACGCTCAAGATGGCGGATTAAATCAATCCGCTTCATGCCGCGCCCAGCAGCAGTGGCTCCCGAATGACATCCACTCCGCGCAGTTCCTCTTCTGCCAATTGACGATTGGCCTCCATAACCATTCTGGCGGCCTCCAGCAAATTTGCCCGCGCCTCTTCCAACGTTGCTCCTTGTGTATTGGCTCCGGGCAATTCTTCGACAAAAGCCGCATAGCCTTCTGGAAATCGGCGGAAAACAGCAGTCAACGTCATGTTCATGCGGTTATAATATCCGGTTGTAGCCCTGTTTACAAGCACAGCAAACTCGGTGTTGAGGACTTCGGCGTATTCATGCGCGAAAGACCCAACGATATATGACTTGACTTGTCGCTGGCGAGGGCACAATTTGCGGCAGTCGTTAAGGTCACAACCATGAACGAAACCGACGCCGACTCCGCTGAAAAGACACCCTCCACCCCAGGCGGGCAGGATGTCCTTGTGCGCGTGAATGATTACTCGTTCCCAGGCGGCTGGGGCAACGCACCTGGCCCTTCCGCCCGCGCCCGCCGCTGCTGCGAATGGCTGGAAGAGGGCCGGGTGCTTTACTTTGATCAACTGCCTTACGTGCTTTTCCAGGAAGACAAGGAATTCCTCCTTTCGCAACGTCAGAGCGACTCGCGCCTGCACAAAAACGTTTCCTATCGCCCCTCGCAGGACATTCTTCGTGGCGCGGCGGGCGGCCCGGAGGATACGGCACACCTGCACGACATCATGCGAAAGTATTCGCAGGAAGTGACGCGTTTCATCAAACAATGGCTCACGCCTTACGCCCCTGAGCTGGCGCTCGATTACGCCAGTTTTCGCCCCGAAGAAGAGCAGGGGAGGGACCTGCCCGTGCATAAGCGAAACGATCTGCTGCATTGCGATGCCTTCCCGACTCGCCCGATGAACGGCCATCGCATCCTGCGCTGTTTTACCAATATCAATCCCACGACGGCGCGAATCTGGAACACGACCGAAGATTTTTCGACTCTGGCCAACAAATATGCCGCTGATGCCGGTCTGGCGGGTTTCGCGGCCAAGGGCAGCGCGCGAAGCAATCCCCTGGTGCGAAGTGTCAAGAAAGCCCTCGGACTGAAAGCGGTGGACCATTCCGCCTACGACCGGTTCATGCTGCGGTTTCACGATTATTTGAAGGAAAATACCGCCTTCCAGGAAAACTGCCCCAAGATTCGCCTGGAATTTCAGCCGGGCTGGACCTGGGTTTGTTACACAGACTCGGTTTCGCACGCCGTGTTGTCGGGGCAATACGCGCTGGAACAAACCTTCATCATCCCGTTGCAGTCGCTGGTGACGCCCGACAAAGCGCCCATCCGCATTCTTGAGAGACTGGCGAACAAGCCGCTTTCCCGCGCCGCGTAATTACGGCTGCCAGGCCGCGCGCCAGAATTGCCGGCTCTTTCCCGGCGTCACCGTGTTCGTGATATTGACAGCATCTCCCGCCAGAACATTTGTGGATACTGTGGCCCAGTTGGAAAGATCGGTGGAATTTTGCAGAACGTAGGGAACCCGCGGTTGCCCGCTCAATTGGAGAACAAATTGTCCTGTGCCTGGAGAAAACCCGCTCATCGACAGCGCAGGCGCCGGCGGCGCGAACACAAACACCGTGGCGGAGTAGGGAGCGAACGCATAACTGAAGTTCGTACTGACGCCTGAAAAATTGGTTTGCGCAACGTCGCACGAACCGATTCCGGTTTCGGCCGCATGGTCCTGCGCCATACCGTAAGAGTACAGCGTGGCCGTGCCGCCTGGAGAATAATTCTTGATGGCAACACTGGCCGCGAAGTGCGAAACAGAATCCTTATTAATGACAAGCATGGTTAGCGAGCCATTGGTGCGCTGCGCCGCGTAAGCGGGCAGGAGAGCGTAATCGCTGGAAGCATCGAGCACTGTGTCGCCTGCGCCCGCAAAGTATCGCATGAGTTTGGCCGTGAAAAAATGCGGGTAACGATTGCTCAAAACATTCCCCAAACCGTTGACCGTGCTGAGATCGCCATACATGCGCCATCCGTAAAGGGTCGGGTCCATATTGCCATCGGTTTCAACGCCATTGCGCAGGTCCCACCAAATATAGGAATTGAATTCCGTTTTCATCAATTGCGCCAGGCTGTCAGCGTGATAAAGGCCGTTGACCAGGCTGACCGATTGTTTTCCTTGTTCGCCGGCGTTGCTGTTGTTTTCGGTCACAAGCAATTCGATGTTCGTGCCCGCCGGGCCGAAATAGTCCGTGATTTGCCGCCGCAAATCCGCCGCGTCACTGACCCAGTTGCTCGTGCCTTGCAACAGCAATGGATCACTTTCTGTCCCAGTGTATTCGGGATACCAATGATAAATGGCGAAATCCGGCGTGACGCCCAACTCTCTCAGCGTGCTCAACAGCACGGGCGTCCAGCCGTCATGCACCTGGCCGGTCGCGGAATTGGTGGCAGGATGATTCGTATAACCATTCGAGTAGGTATCTTCACCCGTAGTAACCACGACGCCTATTTTGATGGCGGGATCGGCGGCCTTCATTTGTTGGATATAAGACTTCGCGCGAGTGGCGTAAGTATAAGGATCGTTCGGGGAAATGTTGCTATCGGTTTCCCAGGTGCCGTAAACCTCATTGCCAATTTCCCAGTACTTAAATCCGTAACGGTTCGTTACATTCGAGTCTCGCACCCAGGCAGCCGCCTCGGCCGGCGTGCCCGTGCCATAGTTGGCCGTGATGATGGCGTTTGCGCCGACATTAGTCGCCTGAGCGGCGAAATCGTTAAACGGACACTGCCATTCCCATGTATTGGTGAGGGTCGTGTTCGAGGCCCAATGATACTCATCCGACAATGAACCGCCGGGAAAACGAAGCATCTGAAAGCCGGCCTCGTTAAGCTCGGACGACGTTTCAGGCGTATCAAGGTACGCGTCCCAAACGGCCGTATTGACGCCGAACCAGCGGGCATCCGCCGTGCGAATGGCGTTGGTGGCGTTGATCGCGATATGCGTGACGGCGGGCGCGAGCACGGCGCTGACCTCGACGTCATCGACATAGAAGGTATTGGTCGTGCCATAAGAACTGACTAGAAACCAAAAGCCATTGCAATTGGTTTGGTTCGTCAGGCCCAATCTCGACAATGGAATCGTGTATTCCACCCACTTATTTGCCGGCAAGGGCAGCAGCGCATATGCGGTGGCCTCGCTCTGGTTGGTTACGCCCTCCACCAGGATGACTTGTCCGCCGCCAGCGCCGCCGTTAATCACGAAACTGAGATTTTCGTAGAGGGCAGTGTTGAAATCATCGTGATAAAGCCAAAGCGCCTGCCAAGCGGTTCCGCTCACACTTATCGAAGCGCTGCCGGAAAAAACAGGCGAAGGATTGTCCAAATTATTGGGGGCCCAACTCCAGTCCTGAAAACCATTGACCAGATTGTCAGTATAGATGGGCAACGGCGCTTGGGCTGTGGCGCGAATGGCAGTCAAGAATGTTACCAAGACCGCAAAGGTGAGCTGCCGCGCAAGAATGATACTCCTCATGATAGATTGCTTATCCTAGCCCATCCTGCCCGGAAAAACAATCGGTTCCCCGCCCTTAGGGCAGGCGCGTCGCAATTGATGCGGGCCGCGGGGCGCGCGCGCTCCCCGAAGTGGGAAAAAAGGTCGGGATCGACAAGCCTCGATCCACCGGAGACAGGGTCAAAAACGGATGTATCCCCAAGCTCTTGGCGGCGGGCGCATGATCGAACACGCGCCCGCCGCGTTGAGATGCTAGATTATGGTACGACGGCGAACGGTGTGCTGTTGGCGGCTGGGATACCTGTGTTTGACAGGTCCGTCGCCGTGATAACAACGGCGCTGTTGGTAAAGGCATAACCCACAGTGAACTGACCCGATCCGTTGGCCAGGATGTCCGGGGCGCTATAGGCCCCTCCGTCTGCGTCGGCGAAGGTAAGCGTGTCGTTGACGCCGCTAACCGGGTTGAAATTGGCGTCCACCGCTAACACAGTAAAGGTGAACGTGCCGTTTTGACCGCTGATGCTCACAGGTGTGGGTGTTCCCGATAGGCCGGTGGCGGTGTTGGGTGCGACGGCCTGACCCGGCAGCACGATCAGCAGTTGGGAGAACGTGCGTTGAACAAGGGAGAAAAATGCCGTGTTGCCAGGTGGCAGTTCATTGGTGCTGAGCAACTCGGTGTTTTTGGTTCCGGCCAGGAACGGGGAGTTGTTTGTCAACAAAGTCCAGGTAGTAGGAGGTGTCAAGGTAGGACTCGTTACCAATCCAAAGCCGGTCGCCGGCGCCGTCCACTGAACCCAATAGGGACTGCCCGAACCGACCAAGTCCACACATAACGGAAAGGCGGCATTTACTTCCCAAATCCCGGTATTCAGGGTTCCGTTGTCAGCGACGAAGTTATCGTCGAAATCAGCCGAACCCAACCCTGTGACATTGAAATCGGAGGCAACAATATGATCCGCCGTGCCTCCTATATTGCCCGATTGAACCCCGTAATAAAGCACCACCTGGTTGGAGAATAGAGCGGTCGTGGCCCCCGTAGTGTCCGGGATGCTGAAATTAGTGCTCGTCCCATCGGGCGCAGTCATAGTCACGTTGGTGTTTTGATTAAAGGTGGCCTTCCAGGTGCCAACCGCACCCGCAGCATTCGAATAGTTGAGTGAAGCCAGCGTGCCGACTCCGTAAACCATCGCATTGCCCTGAGGCTCATTGGTTTTGTAACGGAAATTCCACTGCGCGCCATAGCCCGTGCTTTCAAGATCAAAGAAGATCAAATTTGTCTCGGCATAATCAGGGGCAGATTCCGTTCCTGGATTCGGAATCAGAAAAATATGATTCTGAACGGCGTCGCCGCTTGGCACAGGATAATTAGTGATTGTGAAGGAGTAACTAACCGGACCCGAGGCCCCCACCCAGCTATAGTTGTTTCCAGTGGTTTCAAGGCTCTCCCGATTATATAAGGTCGCGCCACTGCCAGTGAACAGATTTAGGCCCGCAACCGCCGGAAAGATGTTCATGCTGGGCGGAGGAGGGGGCGGTGGCGGAGCGCTCGAGGTTGATACAGCAACGTTGTCAATCCAGAAAGTAATGGGATTGGTCGGATAGCCGCCATAGCTCTGGACATAGAAACCAATTCCGGCGGCGTTGGTTTGGGGAGTTGTAAAACCGGCCTCGGTCAGGACCATGCTGGCGATGTCGTTGGAGAGGTTTGAGTCTTGCAAATGCACCCAACCGTTCGTGGCCGCACCGGGAATGGTTATCCCGCTCCAATTGCCGACACGCCCACCGTTATTCCAACCTGGATCTACAAGGCTCATGGTAATCTGGCCGAAATTGCCGGATGAATCGGTGGGCGTTCCAGGCTGCACATGGATGTCAAAGGCGATGTTAGTGATTAAATCCAAAGGGATTTGTAACGAACCATCGTAAATCCCGCCGTTATCGAATGTGCCAAAAACTTGCTGTTGCTCATTGATGCCGGTGAAAGGAAACGCACAGTACAGCGACCCGGACACGTTGGTGTCTCCAGCCGCATCCATCGTGGGATCGTTGGTCATCAGCTCGTTGCCACCAATAATTGAATACCAATAACACCACGACGCCACACTCCCGCCGGTAAAAAAGGTCGTATTGCCTCCGGTATCAAATGTATTCGTATAGGAAGTGGTTTGAATTTGCGCATGGAGCGAGGTGGTCAAACCTATTAGCGCGATTACAATGGCGGCCAGAGTTGCTCGGAACCAGTGTTTCTTCATTGGGTTTTTCATAGGATACTTGTGAGTGTTCATAAATGGCGACAGGGTTAGATGATTCGATTTTTGTCGATAATGTTTCTCTCTGGTGTTGGCTCTATCATTGACAATTTATCGAATCTTGTCACTAAAGCATTGGGTTCGATTTGCACTACGCCTTTAGTACAGGCTTTCCTTAACCCGAGTGCGTGGTTGACCCGCCCACCAATTTGGTGAGACTTGCCTTATGCCCGCCACAGTCCCAGATCCTGCGGAAATGCATCGCCGCATTGCTCTTTGGCGCGGATTCTGGTACGATACAGGCGTGAAAACACCGCTTTTGAACGCCCTGAATGGGTTCCTTTCTGTTTTTTCCATTTTTAGCCTCTTCTGTTGCTGTTCCAGCAACGGGTCTGAACTGCCCCGGCTGACGTCCGTTCAGCAAGTGCGCCAGCTTTCGCCGGAACAAGCGGCCCAAGGTTATCCGGCGCTGGTCCGGGGAGTGGTGACGTTTTGCGACGCCAACGCCGATGTCGGGTTCTTTCTGCAAAATGGCCCGGCCGGCATTTATGTTAAACTCGGCGAAGGCACAAACCTCAACCCTGGGGACCGGGTGGAAATCGAAGGCCCGACCCAACCCGGCGACTATGTTCCCATGGTTCATGCGGACCATTTCCGCGTCCTTGGCCAATCGCCTCTGCCGCCGGCCGATCGGATTGGCTACGAACAATTGGCCAGCGGCAAAGAGGACTGCCAATGGGTCGAGGTCGAGGGCGTCGTCCGCTCGGTCATCGCGGCCACCAAGGACCGTGCTCGCGTTGACTTGATGCTTGATGGGCAGCGTTTGACCGCATTGGTTGGGCATCTCGACGAGGCCAAGGGGCAGGCTTTGATTTGCGCCAAGGTCCGCCTCCAAGGTGTTTGCCGAACGCGATTCAATCGAAAACGCCAGCTTCGCGCGCCATATTTGAGCGTGTCCAGCATTTCCAATATCGTCATTGAATCACCTCCGCCGGGAGAAGTTGCCGGCGTGCCCTTGGCCAGCCTGCTGCAATTCAACTCCGAGGGTTATTATGGCCGGCGCGTCAAAGTCCAGGGCGTCGTGACAGAACAAAAGGAAAACGCCCTCTTCATCCAGGACGGCGGCGCGAGCCTTTATATCAAGACCGGCCAGGATAATCCTGTTTCGCCGGGCGACGTCGTGCAAGTGGTTGGCTTTCCCGCCTTGGGCCAATACGCCCCCGGCCTTGAAGATGCCGTATTCCACGTTGTTGGACATCAATCCGGTCCCGAGCCGGTCAACGTCCGAATCGATCAATTGCCGTCCGAAGATTACGACAACGTGCTGGTGCGATTGCGCGGACGGCTGATCAATCGCATCCACCGGGCCGATGAACAAATCCTGGTTCTGGAATCCACCAACATCATTCTCAATGCGCGCCTCGGCACGGCCAAAGTCGATGGCCACTTTGCGGCGTTGGAAATTGGCAGCGAACTGGAATTGACCGGCGTTTGTCTGGCACAGCCGGTGGACAATTGGAATCCGTCGCTCGATTATCACCCGGAAGCATTTCAATTGCTGCTGCGATCGTCCAGTGACGTGGTTGTCATCCGGGAGCCGCCGTGGTGGACGCTCTCGCGCCTGCTCTGCATGTTGGGAATCATGAGCGTGGTGCTGCTGGCCGGCTTCGCGTGGCTGTTTGCGCTGGATCGCAAAGTCCGCCAGCAAACCACCATTATTCAAGAGAAGCTCAAGCGCGAAGCCGTGCTGGAAGAGCGGACCCGCATTGCGCGCGAATTCCACGACACGCTCGAACAGGAGCTTGTGGCCATCACCATTCAGCTCGAAATCGTCGCCGCGCAATTTGACGAATCACCGCACATGGCCCGGCAGACCCTCGAAATGGCGCGTAACGTGACTCGGCGCAGTCTGGACGAAGCTCGTCGCTCGGTCTGGGATTTGCGCTCGCACCTCCTGCAAAATAACAATCTGCCGACGGCTGTTTCCGAAGTGACAAAATTGATGTCGGCCAGCGCGCGTGTTCCCATTTCCGTTGAAACTTCCGGCGTCCCCCGCAAATTGCCGTTGCCGGTGGAGACAAACCTATTGCGCATCGTCCAGGAAGGTCTGGCCAACGCCATGAAACATTCCCATGCCACCCACGTCGAAGTTTCGCTCGTTTACGAGCCGGACAAAGTCCGGGTGCGCATTATCGATGACGGCGTCGGTTTTGAGACCGAACGCAATGCGGGCGTTTTTGGCGGACATTTCGGTCTGCTCGATATGAAGGAGCGGACAGAGAAAATCGGCGGCGGCTTTACTTTGATCAGCGCGCCGGGGCAGGGGACCGAGATTCGCGTTGAAGTCGCCGAAAAGGAAGGCGCGGTTTTAGCCGTCGGGGGTGAAGTTGAGTATCCCGAAGAAATTCCGGCGAGTTGATGATTTCAGATTATGACTGCCAGCGCGCATAAAAAAATTCAAATCATGGTGGTGGACGACCATTTCGTCGTCCGCATGGGCTTAAAGGGTTCGCTCAATCTCGAACCGGACATGGTCGTGGCCAGCGAAGCCTCCACCGGCGAGCAAGCCCTGGCCATGTACCGCCAGCATCAGCCCGACATTGTCTTGATGGATTTGAAACTTCCCGGCATGAGCGGGGTCGAATCGACCAAGGCCATCTGCAAGGAATTTCCCTCGGCGTCCATCGTCATGCTCTCCACCCACGATGGCGAGGAGGACATCTATCGCTCGCTTCAAGCCGGCGCGCGGACATATCTGCTTAAAACGGCTGCGCGCACCGAATTAATTGAAACCATCCGCGGCGTGTACGCCGGCGAACGCCGCATCTCTCCCGCAGTGGGAGCGCGTCTAGCCGACCGGATGGCCCGCCCTGAATTAACGGCGCGCGAGATCGATGTTTTGGGACTCATCGTCAAAGGCCGGAGCAACAAGGAAATCGCCTCCGAACTCGCCATTGCCGAAGTGACGGTGAAATTGCACGTGGGCCATCTGCTGGCCAAACTGGGAGTCAGCGACCGGACGCAAGCCACGACCACGGCGTTGCAACGGGGTATCATTCACCTTGACTAAGCCGGAACGGTGTGTTCATTTCATGGGGAATTTTTCGGGAGGGGCAGCCTGCGAGGCGGGCATCTCCTGTGTTGTTCTCGCTGGCGCCCGCGAGTCCCATTATTTCGGGGCGGCGCGGCGCTCATACGCGTTAACCTAAAATCGTCGACTTCCGATCAGTGTGAACCTCTGGTTCCCTCTCCTCGCCCGGCGGGGAGAGGGGATTGATTTTGCTCTATTCTTTCAGCTACCCTTGGTCAATGGAAGCATCGTTCACCTTGAAAGATGTTGGGACCCCTCTCTCCATCTCTCTCCCCGCGAGCGTGGAGAGAGGGAAAAATGCGCGCTACATTAGGTTAATGTTTATGCGGGGCCCTCCGCCCGCGCCAGGAATCGTTGAAAGACCGTCTGTGTAATCATGTTTCCTTCACAGCTTGGCTTCGCGGGCGATGATCAATTCCAAATACCACGAAGCTCGTAAGTTGCAAGTTTTGTAAATTGGACCGGCCCGCCGGTCACGGACACGCTGATTCCCATGGCGTTTTGCTCCGGTATGACCGGCAATGGCACATAAGTCAGGCCATCGCTCGCGAAAATTTCAAGCGCCGTGCGATCGATGTATATGACCAGGCGTTGTCTCCCGCCGCGCAAAGGAGCGGGCGCTTGATGTCCCGCCACGCTTATTTCCTGTTTCGCGGAATCATAGTTGACAGAAATGCCGCGCACCATGAAACTGATTTTGCTATTCTCACCCGGTTCAAACTCCGCCCGCAATTCGAGCAACTCCCCATGCGCGTTCGCCAATGGGATCGCATCCTCCGCGTTCAACCGCAGCGGCCCGGCGTTGTAGGTTTTCTTTCGCAGTTTGGCCAGTTCGGCCACCGGTTGTCGCGCCAGTCGCGGGCCTTCGGGCGTGGATAGCAATTTCAACTCCACCGGCAACGACATGCATTGGTTGAAGGGCATTCCCGGCGATGGCGCCAGAAGCCAGCCGATCTGAATTCGCCTGCCGTCCTTGGCCGGAATATCACTGAACGTTTGCGCGGCGTAATATCCATCGCCCCGTTGGCCGGGCAGCTTGGCGGTTTCCGCCGCAAATCCGCGCCCGTCGAACGTCCCCACCTCATATTCGCTGCTCGCCGCCGTCAACACCCATTTCCGGTTTGCTGGATTGCCATCCGCCGGAAGCTCGAAAAAGTCCGGACATTCGAAGAAGTCGTCCACTTGACTGGCTATCGTCCAATTCTTAAGGTCGGGCGACGTTAGGAAATGAATGGTGTTGTGTTTTTCGATTTCGACCCAAAGCACCATGACCCACTGTTTCGACGGTTTATGCCAGAATACTTTTGGATCACGATTGCCTCGGGTGATTTGTTTCACCACAGGATTGCCCGCGTACTTCGCGAACGTCTGGCCGCCGTCGGAGCTGTAGGCCAGGCATTGCGCAAATTGATCGCCGGACGAAGTATAAATCAGCACGATGGGCGGCCGGCCATTTTTCCCGAAGCCGCTCGTGTTTTTCCAATCCACCACCGCCGAACCGCTAAACATCATGCCCATCGCATCGGGATAAAGCGCTTCCCGCCGTTCCGCCCAATGCACCAGATCGCGGCTCGTCGCATGCCCCCAATGCATGTTGCCCCACTCCCACCCATAAGGATTGTGCTGGTAAAAAAGATGATATTCGCCGCGATAAAAAACCAATCCGTTCGGGTCATTGTTCCATCCGCGACGCGATGAAAAATGCAACTGCGGACGCAATGGTTCCCGATACATATCCTCGTCGTCCTTGATTTCGTCGGATTGATCAATCTGTTTCAACCCCAGGGAATCTTCGGGCAATTTGTCCGTTTCCAGCACCACTGGCTTGTCCTTGAACGGCGACAAATCCATGAAAGCCCACCAATCCGGCTCGCCATCGGCCAGCTCAATCTGGAACTCCCGCTCCGTCTTTCCATCCACCATCAGCCGCAGTGTCCGTTTGGGCGCGCCATTTTTTACCGGCAAATTGAGGTAATGCTTCGCCACTTTGAGTGACAGAACTTCCGGGCGTTGCGGAACCGACGGTTCATCACTCCAAACTGTGGTTGTCATGGCAAAGCAGGCCAGGACACAGATACAATAAGCTCGCCTTCCGGTAATCTGATTCACGCTTCTCATTCGCTATTTTTTGTCAACGCTCGTATCCGTAACCATGCAACCAAGACCTGAATTTTGACAGGATAAACAGGATTTACAGGATGGGCAGACGGTTTGGTAGGGCAACTCCGTTGAGCCGTGACCTGATTCTCCAAAAATCCTAATCCTAATCGGTGTTAATATTTTGTCCCCAAGTGAAGAAGATTACGATTAAGATTTAGGATTAGGAGCAAGATCAGGATGCCGGACCTTGCTCTGACCAGGCTATGGAACCATTGGCGATGGTCGCGGTTGCTTTGCCCTTCAGCCGCCAACCGTTAAATGGACTGTTGCGCGATTTGCTGGCGGAGTCCGCGACGTTAAAAACCCATTCGCGGTTCGGGTCCATAATCGTCACGTCTCCGTCCGCGCCCACGCGCAGGCTGCCCTTGTTTGGCAGGCGCAACAAACGCGCCGGGGCGACCGTGAATTTGGCGATCAAATCCGAGAGCGACATTTTCTTGGAGTGATACAGCGCCATCAATGACAACGCCAATTCTGTCTCGAAGCCGACGATGCCGAACGGGGCGTAATCAAACTCGACCTCTTTTTCGTAGTCGCAGTGCGGGGCGTGATCGCTGCTGATGATGTCCACGGTCCCATCCACCAGCCCTTCGAGTAACGCGGCGCGATCCTCTTTCGAGCGCAGAGGCGGGTTCATTTTGAAATTGGTGTCGTAGGCGGGCCAGCGCGGACGCTCACCGCCATTGGGCAAAATGTCCTTGCCATCGGTTTCCCAGAACCTGTCGCTGCCGGCGAGCACGGTATCGGTCAGTGTGAAATGATGCGGACAAACTTCGCCGGTGACGGGCACGCCGCGCTTCCTGGCTTCGCGCAGCAACTGGACGCTCCGGGCCGAGCTGAGATGCTGGCAATGCACCGGCGCGCCGGTCATTTCGGAGAGAAGAATGTTGCGCGAGACGATCAATTCTTCGCCAGCCGCGGGCCAGCCGCGCAAACCGAGTGTCGCGCTCCAGTAGCCTTCGTGCACGACGCCGTCGGTCACCATGGAATAGTCCTGACAATGGTCCATGACGGGCAGATCGAACATGCGGGCATATTCCAGGGCGTGACGCATCAGTTCGTTGTTTTGCACGCAATGCCCGTCGTCCGTGATGGCGATGACTCCGGCGGCCTTGAGCGAACCGATGGGCGCCATTTCTTCGCCAGCGATGTTGCGGGTGATGGCGCCGGCGACGAATACATTGATCTTGCTCTCACGTTGCGCCCGTTCCCGGATGAGCGCGACCGTGCCGGCGTTATCGATTGCCGGAGAAGTATTGGGCATGCACACGACCGATGTGAAACCGCCGCGCGCCGCTGCAGCCGTGCCACTGGCAATGGTTTCCTTGGCCGATTGTCCAGGCTCGCGCAAATGGGCATGGAGATCGATCAAGCCGGGGCAAACAACTTTTCCCGAGGCGTCGAGACGGGGCGTCCCGGCGGGGGCTTTGGCGGCCAAGTCCGTGCCTACGGCGCTGATTTTGCCATCGACGATCAGGACATCGGCCATTGCATCGAGGCGCTGAGAGGGATCCACCACCCGTCCGCCCGTTACGAGCAAGGAATTCATCGGGCGGAGAATACAGGGAAGGATTGACAAAGCAAGTCTGGGCTGTAGCATAATGGGCGCATGGATGCGGGTGTAGTTCAATGGTAGAACGGAAGCCTTCCAAGCTTCACACGAGGGTTCGATTCCCTTCACCCGCTCCATAAAAAAACGACTTGCGCAGAAGTGCGGCAAGAGCGTACGAGAGCATCTGGCGGTCCGCTAGGCGCTAGTCCATTTCCCCCGTGATAATTTTGAAGCGGCGTTCGTCCTTGGGAAAGTGCTGACCAGACCGGAGGCAGGAGGACAACGGGACAAGGGAGACTTCTCGAATTCTCTCGACAGCCGTTTCTGGCTGTGGGCAACTTGCTGGAGACTGAAGATCTAGTCCCCGTCACGTGACTTTTTTTTCAACTATCGAGATGGAAACCCGCCAGCGCCTCCTGGCGTTTCTCGTGATTGGCGGTCACGCGGTCAACCTCTACGGTTTTCCGAGGGAAACGGCTGATCTGGATTTTCTTGCTTGCTTGGACGACCGCCCGTTATGGACAACATTATTTGCGGATCTCGGCTACCACGTTTTCAGCGACGCTCCAAACTTCGTTCAATTCGCATCGGATAAGGAAACCGCCTGGCCGGTGGATTTGATGTTTGTGCGAGCAGTGACATTCAAGCCGATGTTCGAGGCCAGTCGCATGGTGCCGTTCTACGGAACAACTGCGCGCATCCCCACATTAGAGCATCTCATTGCCTTGAAACTGCACGCGATAAAAAACACGCGTTCGCATCGGTTTTTGAAGGACTTTCTCGATGTGGAAAACCTCATTCGCGCCAACCACCTGGACATTAAATCAGAAAACATTCGCCGGTTGTTTGAAAAATATGCTACACTAAAGTTATATGAAAAGATGTCTGCCGCGCTCGGTCACGGAGAGTGAGATGGTTTTGGAACTTCCGGTGGCGCCTGATTTTGTGTCTCAATCTTCGCCGATTGATCCCCAAGCAATGCTCGAGCGAATCGCCGAAACGATGCCGCTGCGGAAGAATCGTCCCGGAGAGGCCGCTCGCCGCGCTGCGGAAAAGATCCCTATCGAGTTCGTACTCTGACTCAACCATGATGCGTTTGCCGCGTTTCTATGAATTGGGGAAGACCAACTGAATAATCACGAGGGTTCGATTCCCTTCACCCGCTCCAGTCCCATTTTCTCCACTTGGATCAATGAAACAAATCGCTATCCGCGCCGGTGCGCTCGAAGCTCAGAGTTGGCGCGCCCAAGCACCGTTCCCGGCTCAATCATTCAATCCGCCGTGGCGCCATGACGGCCGAAAAGGCGCTTCGCAGCGCCGAAGTATATCTTCACGGAATCGCGCCGAATCGTCGGGGACGATCAACGGCGTGGGCGGGGCTGCGACGGCCCCCTTAGAGGCTCGCTCAAGAATAATTGAAGGGGGCGGGTCCTCTGCGCTGGAGATCAATGCAACCCCGGCTGGTGGTCCCAACGCTTTCAAAGTCGTTTGCGCTTTCATAAAGTCACTCCAATAAACCGTCGTAGAACCGCGGCGACGCGGTGGGCAACCAGAGGACTGTCCCTCCTGTCCATTTTCGTTAATCAGATAAGGCGCTGCTCAGGCGCGTTGCAATTGCTGTTCGGCTTCGAACCAATTCTTCTGCTCACAGTCTGTCTGCTGCCCTTGCGAAAGCCATAGTTCATAGGCCTTTTGTGCAATCGCAGTCTGCGAAGGCGCTGCTCTTTGAGCCCTTGCTGTTTTGACTGGAGAACCGTTGGAAGTCACAGTGGGCGTAGAATTCGCGGCGCTCCGCGCGGTTGAGGCGGGAGGGCCGGTTCGGCCTGTATTTGTAGTCATTGTCATAATTTTATATTTTCTGTATTTGAATTCTGTTCGATTTGGGCCACGAATGTGGCTCCGGCTTTGCAGCGCAGCGAATAGGAGGGAAGGACTGCCTACACCAATGGCAACCGGACACCTGGTAAACTTAGCTCTGGGAGCAGCTACACTGTGCGCCGTAAACCCAGCCAAGCAAGATAAATCGGCATAAATCGTCTGCCGACGGAGATTTCACAATGGATGATTGCCAAACAGGACTTAATCCGGCCAATATTTCGATATTATGAAATTAGGCTTTGTCTCCGCGATTCTTCCCGATCTTCCATTGGATGAAGTGCTCGCGTTTGCGGCGGCGGAGGGGTTCGCCACCGTGGAAATGATGTCCTGGCCCTTGGGCAAAGCAGAGCGGAGATTCGCGGGCGTCACGCATGTGGACGCGGCGAATTTCTCCAAAGGCCACGCGGAAAATATAATCGACTTGACTAAGAAGCATCATGTTTCCATTAGCGCGCTCGGCTACTATCCCAATGTGCTGGACCCGGATGAATCCGTGGCCAAATACATCGCCGATCACCTGAAAAAAGTCATCGCCGCCGCTCCCATGCTTGGCCTCAAGAATGTCAATACTTTTATTGGGCGCGATTGGACGAGGAACGTGGATGATAATTGGCCGCGCTTGCTCAAGGTTTGGCGGCCGCTCATCCAATTTGCCGAAGACCAAGGCGTGCATATTGGCATCGAGAACTGCCCGATGCTTTTCAGCGCCAACGAGTGGCCGGGCGGAAAGAACATTGCGACCTCGCCTGCGATTTGGCGGCGGCTGTTCAACGACATTTCTTCGCCGAACCTCGGCTTGAACTATGATCCGTCGCACTTCGCCATGCAGTTCATGGATCCCGTTTCGCCGTTGCGCGAGTTTGGCGGTAAATTATTTCATCTGCACGCCAAGGACGTGGAGATTCAGCAGGACCGTTTGAATGAAGTTGGAGTGTTGGCCAACCCGTCACTGTGGCATCAGCCGCGAATACCCGGTTACGGTATAATTGACTGGGCGCGCTTCATGGCTGCGCTTACGGCCGCCGGCTATGACGGCCCAGTCTGCATCGAGGTCGAGGACGACACGTTCGGCAAAAGCCTCGACGGACGCCAGCGGGCGCTCAAAGTGGCCCGGAACGTTCTCCAACCATTTTTTGCTTGACGATGATAACGTCCATTTCTTGAGATGAAATACACTTACGAGCACCTGGCGAAGATGATCGATCACTCGCTCCTGCATCCGACCATGACGGACCAGGAGTTGGACGATGGCTGCAAGCTGGCTGCCAAATACGGCGTCGCCTCGGTTTGCATCAAACCGTATGCCGTCAAACGCGCGGTCGAATTGCTTAAAGGAACCGGAGTTCTTGTAGGCTGCGTCGTCGGCTTTCCGCACGGCAACAGCGCCACGGAAGTAAAACGTTACGAAACGGAGTTGGCCTGCAAGGACGGCGCCGTTGAGATCGATATGGTCATCAACCTAGGCAAGGCCATGAGCGGCGATTGGGATTATGTCGAGCGCGACATCAAAGCCGTATGCGACGAGGCGCATTCGCATGGCGCCAAAACCAAGGTCATTTTCGAGAACGATTATCTTAGTCAAGGCGGCGCAGGTTTGAGCGGTGACGATTTCAAACGCAAGCTTTGCCAAATCAGCGAACGGGCCGGCGCGGATTGGGTGAAGACTTCGACCGGATACGGCTTCATCAAAGGCGCTGATGGAAAATACAGCTATCGCGGGGCAACGGTCGAGGACTTGAAACTGATGCGAGCGGCCTGTTCTCCCAAGGTGCAGGTGAAAGCCGCCGGAGGCGTGCGCGACCTTGACGGGCTAATCCTCGTCCGCGACCTCGGAGCGAGCCGTTGCGGCGCGACAGCCACGGCGGCGATGTTGGACGAATTCCACCGGCGTGAGGCGTCTCAGGGCAAGCAAGGCGGCGATTCGGGACAGAAGCCGGCGTTGGGCACTGGGGATTATTAATTGGACTCCGTGACAGTCAATACTATTAAATCACGAATCCAAATTGTTTACTTGTTAAACCGGAACGTGACCACGTCATAGTCCTGCATCACGTAAGTCTTCAATTCCAGCCGGACTTTCCCGGCGCGCTTGGCCTGCGTCTCGCCGCCGGCCGCGACGAAATCGGCGAAGCTAATGATCTCCGCGCGGATGAATCCCTTCTGCAAGTCCGTGTGGATGCTGCCCGCCGCTTCCCAAGCCGTCGTGCCGGTGCGAATCGGCCAGGCGCGGTTCTCCTTGCCGCCGACAGTGATGAAGCTCATGTAACCGCTTTCGGCGAAGGCCCGCACCAGCAGGGGGTCCGGAGCGGCCAATTCGGCTTCTTCAGCCACGACCACCGGGCGATTGGTGACAAAGCTGTGCGCCGAAATCGCCGCCACATCGTCTGCTGTCAAACCTAACTTTGAAACGGGCGTTTCGCTGACCAAACCTTCGGCCATTTTTTGCAGCACTATTTTCTCCGCTTCGCCCGCATCGCGTCCGAGGCGCGTCTCGACGAAGTCCAGGTCTTTCATCAACAAATCACTCAAGGCCGCGCGGCTGGTGAGAATCGCATCGCAGACTGCCAGGTCCTTATCATCGGCCAGGACGACCTGGGCGTAAGTTTTTTTCTCCGCTTCCGCCAATTTATCGGCCTGATCCAGGCGAGGATCTTTGATGTTGTGGTTGCCTGTGGGAATGCTCGATATGCCAAAGAGGCAAATTTTCATGGTCAGTGGTTAGGCTGCGCGCCGTTCAAGGTCAAGCGGGAACCGCCGTCCCGCTGGTCAAACCACGTTGGAGCCATGTAAAACAGGTTCAAAGCACTGAGGTTTGACCAACCCGCAGACCGCAAAATTCCGTTCGCGAAATGAATTTTTTTTCATGCGCAATTTAGCGCAATTTAGCGCAAGTTTCCCTCGGAAAACTTCGCGGCCCAATTTGGCATTTTTATGTGGAATTTAGGTTCAATAACCTGATCGCTTCTGTTCGTATCCGCCCTCGGCGGCCTTTGCGCAAAATAGGGTTTTCTCAGACAGAGAGCGCCAAGTCCGCAGAGAGGACAGGGAACATGGAAATCAACCACTTGCGTCAGGGCGATTTCTTCCGATCCATCCGCCGTCGCCCGGTTTGACTGACTTGGATTAAGCACGACTGACCTGGACTGATGTGGCTTAAGAACGGTGGAATTGTCCCAAAATATCATGGAAATCAACAGCTTACGCAAAACCCAAGTGTTCGGCAGGGGAATATTTGGCAGGGGAATTGGAAAAAGGCATTTTATTCCACTTCCCAACATTCCCTTGCCCATCATTGCCGTGGCACTCTGCAATGCTATCTCATAAAACTCTTCATTTTTGGCAAAGTTTTAGGCGGCGAGTTTGGTCAGTTGGTCCATGTCAGCTTTGCGGGCGGTCAAGAGCGCGGTCATGGTGGTGCGTCCCTTCTCGGTGACAACGTAGCGGTGGGTGCCGCCGACTTTGGCGATCAAACCGTGCGCGCGCAGGAGCCGAAGTCGTCGTCCGATCCAACCCATTCTGCGTTTGAGTTCGCGGTCATCGCACCGGCTGGCAAAATAGGCCTGGCGAATGTCTCGGTTGCGAAAACCGTTGAGGGCAAACTCTCCTTGACTGACCAGTTCCAAGAGGCGCCCATCCTCCGGCGCCCAGGGATTAAGAGCGCGGTAACGACGGCCGGCCTGCCGGAGAGGCTTGCAGCATTTTTCAACCCATTGGAATAGCGGCACCGTTCCGCTGACGGAGCCCAACGCGTGCAAATACCGTTGGTTGGCTCGGTGAGAGATTTCCTGGCGTCGTTTCAAGTCGGCCAGTCCCCGGCGCAAGGGCAGCCAGCGCTTTTTATCCTTAGGCCGGCCTTCGGGCTTGCGATAGGTCTTAAATTCCTCGGGTCGCACAATGGTGGCTTCAACCCGCAAGACCGAGCCCTGCTTGTCGTAAAATTTGATCGAGTTGCCATTGAGACTGTGTTTGACCCGCACGCCCTCGGGCCGACGTTTGGTGTCGCTGATGATTTGGCCTTCAAACTGACCGTAAACCTGGCCCGTGCTGATGGGAACGTAACGGCCCAAAAATCTCATTACATCCGGGCTGGAAAAGGAACTGATGGCATGATGCACCAAGCTGGGATAAAGCCGGGCCAAACTCTCCGGCTCCTTGAAAATGACATCGGTGGCATATTCTGTGTCGGAGGCGCTCCAATAGTATTTAAGCTTGAGCGGACGGTTGATCGCACGATGCAACGGATGCACCTGATCCACCAGCTTGGCCAGTTCCTTGGGCCAGTCGGTTTGCACTTGTTGGTCCAGCAGGTCCTGGGCGCGCCCCAAATCGGCCACCCGCAAAAAAGTATTCTCCTTCTTTTGATACGCGATGGCCGCCTGATCCAACTGTTTGCCCAGCCAATGACGGCCGTTGAGGCAAATATTAATCTGGAAGGGAAACCAGGTTTGCAGGCGCAGGTGCATGAAGCCAAACTTGGCATGCTCGAAATAGAAATAAAGATGGCTGCACTTGCGAGGCTGAACCTTCACTTCAATGTATTTGGTTTGGGGGTTTGGGACCACTTGAAAGGACATGCAAGGTTCGATGCAGTTAAGCACGGCGATCAATCCATCGGTGATTTTATCGCGGGCGGCCAGCTTCCGGACCAAATCCTCCTTGCTGGTTTGGCTGGAGGGGACGAAAAGAAAAGGCCGTCCGGCTTTTTGGGCCAGCGCCCTGGCCTTGTCTTTAACCGCCTTGGTGGTGCGCTCGACCAACTGGCGAGGACGCCTACGCGACCTCAATTTCCGACTGCAAAATTTCAAAGAACAAAGTGCCTAAGCGCCTTCACAAATGCCACGATACCATATATAATTGGGACTGCAAGCACATTCTTTTTTCGACGGTAGGGCAACACTCGTCGAGCCGTGGCCTTCTCCCGCAAGACCGGCTCAGTCCCTGGCCAAAAGGAAATAAAATCTGGAATTCAGGAAATCAGGATTTGCCACCTCTCGAAAGGGATGCCCGGATCCATCAAGGCAATTCTCGACCTGTCGAAAGTCTCTTGAGCCTTGAGATTGTCCCATGAAATCGAGTCATGGCGTCGCGGGCGCTCCGCCCGCCGGCGGGGAGAGATTTTCAGGCAATTGGCTTGAAGAAGTCTGGCCTTTCGGTCACGTTGGGTGGCGGAGCAAAACTTATGCGACCTCGCCATTTAACGAAGCGTCCTGGTCTCCTTGGCTACGCTCCTCGCTTAATCCTGTGTGTTGTTCTTACCGCCCTAGTGGCGTTCCCTGCTTCGGCCCAAATTCAGCAAGCCTGGGTCGCCCGCTACAACAACGGCATGACCAATGGCACCAACCAGGCCGTGAAAATGGCCTTGGATTCGTTCGGCAACATTTATGTCGTCGGCGTGTCGCAGAACACGAACAACCAGCTTGGTTACGTGACGATCAAATACGCTCCAAACGGTACGCAACTATGGGTCGCTCGTTACGATTCAACGAATTATCCCACAGCAACTCCAACGAGCATGTCCATGGACAACAGCAATAACGTGATCGTCACAGGAAGCGCCTTGACCATTAAGTACGACACAAACGGAAACGTGATTTGGACTGCAGGGCTATCCTATTGACTCCACCGACCCCTGTGGGTGGTATTTCGGGTTGTTGGACCCGCCCACCAGAGCATGATACGGAGTCGGCGACAGCTGCACGGCCTGTTGCGCCAAGCGATAAA
>Ga0182024_10001020_pt1 | contig 72750 bp, 79 predicted proteins | sample P32metaG_FD_120480 | JGI IMG/M metagenome (GOLD analysis project Ga0182024, IMG submission 120480) | Permafrost microbial communities from Stordalen Mire, Sweden - P3-2 metaG (Illumina Assembly) | ecosystem: Environmental > Terrestrial > Soil > Wetlands > Permafrost | place: Sweden: Stordalen...
TCGTAGAAACGCAGGAGGAGTGAGATGAGCGTGGTTTTGCCCGCGCCGGTGTGGCCTACGATGGCGACGGTTTCGCCGGGTTCGATGGTGAAGGTTACGTCGCGGAGAACCCAGTCGGGGGCGGGATCGGTGGCTGCCGCGCTGCTCGTGAACAGAGAAGAGCCTGCCGAGGTTTGCTCGGCTGGACGGCCGGGGGCGGCCGTTCCTACAGGAGCGCTGCTGGGTTCGACGTCCCGATACGCGAACCAGACGTGGTCGAACTCGATTCTGCCTGGGCCTTCGGGACGCTTAGTCACCGCGGGCGAAACTACCTGCACCGGAGTATCGAGCAATTTGAAGATGCGCTCGCTCGCCGCCAGGGCCGATTGCAGGATGTTGTACTTCTCGCTGAAGTCCATGATCGGGCGGAAGAAGCGCAGAGCGTACGCGATGAAGGCGACCAGCACGCCCAGCGATGCCCCAGTTGAGACCAGGTGGAAAGTAGCAAGCGTTTTCCAGTGAAAGCCCACGGCAACGCTGTTGACGTGGATATTTCTTATCACATCGCCGCCGCCGAACCAGATCACGCAGGCAATTGCTATCCAAGAGAGAACGTCCATCACCGGGTAATAAACCGAGTAGGCCACGATCGCGTCTTTGTACGCGTCCATGTGGTTGCGATTAATTTCGGAGAAGCGGTTGTAGGCCTTACGCTCGCGATTGAAGAGCTGCAGCACGACCATGCCGCTGACGTGCTCCTGCAAATACGAGTTGATGCGGGCGATGGCCACGCGAATGCGCCGGTAGGAGTCGCGCACCCGGTCGCGAAAAATCTTTGTCGAATAAACGATAAACGGAAGCACGGCAAAGGTGATCAGCGCCAGCTTCCAGTTCATGCACAGCATCACGCCGAGAATGCCAAAGAGCACGAAGAGGTCTTCGAAGATCGACACCACGCCGGAAGTGAACATTTCGTTCAAAGCATCCACGTCAGTAGTCACGCGCGTCACCAGGCGGCCGACGGGATTTTTGTCGAAGAAGGCGACGTGCAGGCGTTGCAGATGGCGGAAGATCTGGCGGCGGAGATCGAACATCACTTTCTGGCCGGTCCACTGCATGAAGTAGGTTTGCAGGAACTCGAGCAGGAAGGTCATCACCAGCAATCCCACATAGATCGCCGCGATTTGCGCAATTCCGGTAATAGCGTTGGGACTGAGCCAACTCCAGATGCCGGAAGACGCGCCGGACGCGCCTTTCGGGGCGAGGTAGCGGTCAATTGCAACTTTGGTGAGATAGGGGCCGAGCACATCGGCGAAAGATTTCAGAAGAATCGACACCAGCGCGATCGTCACCTGCCAGCGGTAGGGACGGAGATATTTCAGCAGCCGCGCCATCAGGCGGCTGTCATACGCTTTGCCTAATACCTCTTCTTCCTGCTGGGACATGGAATTCCTGGCGCTGAAGCGGCGAAACCCCTCGTGGAACTGATAACAGGTTAACCCAATATGGATGGCCGAGGCCGGCTGGCGGATGGAAAAGGTTTGGCATCTCGGTTGGAGCGAACGCAGTGGGATAATGAATTGGTATGCCGCTCGGTATTTACATTTCGGTCCCGTTTTGCCGCACCAAGTGCAGCTACTGCAATTTTGCGTCCGACGTGTTTTCGCGCGCGGTGTTCGAGCGCTATGTCGATCGCGTTTGCAATGATATCCAGGATGCTTCCCAGGTTGCGGCTGAAGTGGGAGGACAGATGGAGCGGGAGGTCGATTCCATTTATCTAGGTGGAGGGACGCCCACGGTGCTTGAGGCGGCGCAGTTAGAGCGCATCTTCGCGACTGTGCGATCGCAGTTTACTGTGAAGGCTGAAGCGGAAATTACGGTGGAATGTGCTCCTGGCACGCTTACTTTCACCATGTTGGAAAGTCTGCTGCGCTGCGGTGTGAATCGAGCGAGCCTGGGGGTGCAATCGTTCGTCGATCAGGAAGCTGCGTCGGTTGGCCGATTGCACAAACGGGCGACAGTCCTCGATGACATTACTCGCCTACGTGATGCGGGGATTACGAATATCAATATCGACTTGATTGCCGGGCTGCCTCACCAGACCGCCGAAAGCTGGGAGTTCTCTCTGGCGGAAACTATTGCGACCGGCGCCGGCCACGTGAGCGTTTACATGCTCGAGATCGATGACGAATCGCGACTGGGGCGGGAGGTGATGGCGGGTGGCACGCGCTATCATGCGCACTTCGTCCCGGATGAAGAGGCGGTGGCGGATTTTTATCTCGGGGCTTGTGACCGGCTGCAATCGGCGGGAATCGCGCAATACGAGATTTCCAACTTCGCCCGCGAGGGAAGGGAGTCGCGGCACAATTTGAAGTACTGGACGCGCCATCCGTATTTGGGCTTCGGTGTTGATGCCCACTCGATGCTTTACTCCGCAACTACCGATTTTGATGCGGTGCGATTTGCGCCCGCTGACTCGCTGGAAAGGTATATGGCTGCCGCTGTTTTGCAGCCAGGTTCGATTTCGCGCTCTGCTGCCTTGGAGGAACATTTCTTCCTTGGGCTGCGTTTGACGCAAGGAGTTAATTTGGAAGATCTCGCAGCAAAGTTTGGCGACGAAACCGTCGAGCGCTATCAAGCCACGATTTCCGAATCCGTCGCTGACGGATTGCTCGAGCAGTTGGGGAGGATTCTCCGCTTGACCTCGCGCGGACGTTTGTTGTCGAACGAAGTGTTCGAGCGCTTTCTTCTTGGGGACGAAACGCTCGATCATGCCGGCACAATCCACAGCGCTCTTTAGGGAAGCGTTCGATGCAAACCATCCGGTCGGTTGGGTCGCGGGTTCCGATATGCGTAATCCCCAGTGAAAACGTGCCTTCCAGCATTCTCAATTCAATCTGCCTGAGGTAACTTCCGCCGCTCTGGCCGCTATGTTCTAATCAAAATCGTCGCCGTCGATGGAGGAATCTTGGATTTTCAACTGAGTGACGAGCAGCAGCAACTGAAGAAAACTGTGCGTGAGTTCGCCGAGCGCGAGATATTGCCCAACGTCATGAAGTGGGACGAGGCGTGCGAATTTCCTCTAGCTACCGTGAAGGAGTTGGGCAAGCTCGGATTGCTGGGCACTGTTTTTCCCAGCGAGTATAACGGCGCCGGCATGGGTTACGTCGAGTATGTGATCGCCATCGAAGAGTTATCGCGTGTGGATGGTTCGGTGGGAATCATCGTCGCGGCGCATACCTCGCTATGTTCGAATCACATTTTCCTTGCGGGCACTGAAGAGCAGAAAAAGAAGTACGTCGGCAAGCTTGCAACTGGCGAATTTATCGGCGCGTGGGGATTGACCGAACCGTCGTCAGGTTCCGACGCAGGCAGCGCGCGCATGACCGCCAAGCGTCGCGGCAACAACTGGGTACTCAACGGCACGAAAACGTTTTGCACCAACGGCCATTATGCGGATGCGGTTGTGGTGATCGCGGTGACCGACCGCGCGGCCAATACGCACGGGCTTTCTGCGTTTATCGTCGATAAAGATACAAAAGGATTTCGTCCTGGGAAAAAAGAAAACAAGCTGGGCTTGCGCGCCAGCGATACCGCGGAGATGATTTTTGAAGACTGCGTGATTCCGGCGGAGAAGTTGCTGGGCAAGGAAGGCGATGGCTTTATCGATGCCATGCGCGTGCTCGATGGCGGCCGCATCTCGATTGCCGCACTCTCTCTGGGCATGGCGCAGGGCGCGTATGAGGCTGCGCTGAATTATTCGAAGGAGCGCAAGCAATTTGGAAAGGCGATCGGCGAATTTCAGGCGATCCAGTGGAAGTTGGCTGACATGGCCACGGAAATTGACGCCGCCCGCCTGCTCACCATGCGCGCCGCGTCAATGAAAGACGCCGGTATGAAGACGACGCTGGAGTCCTCAATGGCGAAGCTCTACGCCAGCGAAGTCGCCGTCAGGTGCGCCAACGAAGGCGTGCAGATTCACGGCGGGTATGGGTTCATCAAAGATTATCCCGCAGAGAAGTATTACCGCGATGTGAAGCTGTGCACCATCGGGGAAGGGACGAGCGAGATTCAGCGGTTGGTGATCGCAAGGCAGTTGCTGAAAGACTAGAGGGCGATTAGTGTTTCAGCGGCTGACGGCGACCGTGGCGGATATGCAGAACGTACACGGTTTGGTCCTCGATCGTGAAGAGAATCCGGTACACATACGGCTTTCGGCCATAGAGCAGATGGCGTACCTCGAAAGGGAAAACCGCGCTCTCCGGAGCTAACGGGCAACGCGCCGGGAATTCCGCAAGCGATGCGATGGCATCTTGCAGGGCCGCAAACCAGCGCATGCCAGTCTCTCCGGCATGTTGGGAGAGCAACCAGTCAAGAATTGCGTCTGCGTCTTGCTCGGCCACTGCCGTCGTTTCAACGCGGAAGGTCATGCTTGCGTCGGAGATCGGCGAGAAACTCGGCGGCGGGTCGGGTGCGCCCGGCGCGTACATCGTCGTAGCCTTGACGGACACCCTCGACAGCTTCTGCGAAGTCCTGGCGCTCCCACTCGAGGTAGGTGGCCAGAGCATCGTCGAGGGCAGCGGCAGGGTCCTGGCCACGCCGTTTGGCGTATTCTTCCAGTTGCGCCTTACGCTCCGGCTTCAGCGGGATCATATCCATGTCGGCCATGATTTCCTCCCTCTTATCGTAAGGGGTCCGGTGGCGGAGGTCAAAAATTATCCGCTGCCAAGCAAGAACAACGCCAAATGTCGAATGGGAAAGACCGCTTGCACTCCAGCATTAGCCCACCGTATCGTAGAGGGCCATGACCGGCGAAGAGATCGTGACGAAGGCGTGGGATGCGTGCGAGGCTTTCGGCAAGTGCGGGAAATTCGCAGGTGCGGCAACGGTGGAAATCGTGAAGCAGGCGCTGGCGGATGAGGGTATACCCACATCGGTGCGCGACGTTTTCATCAATGGGCTACCGGTGGAGTGGGACATAATCGTTCCCCTGCCTCTAGCAAACCCGTCACTTAACGGCCTTATTTATGAGCCTGCCCAAATCGCCTGCGCTTTGGAGATCAAGCTGTCTGGGTTGCATGGAAAAGAGGACGCGCCGAGGGTCGCCTACAACTTCGAGCGGGCGAAGGCGCTCGGTGTTGCCTGCGCCTACGTCACGCTCGGTGAGCGCAAGAGCTACCTTCACCGGGCGAGCGAGAAGAACCTCAACTTTCCAATCTTCACGATTACCTGGCACACCTCTAACAGTCTGACCGACACTGGAGACTGGGAGAAGCTCTTAGTGTTTCTTCGCGACCGGTTGTCCGCTCGTTTGCGGTCTGCATAGATTTTTGCCACACAGAGTGGACCCTCGATTTCTTCTTCCTCGTCCGCTGCTTTACACTGATCGCTTGAACCCACCCGTCCAGACATGGATCGATCAACTCCGCGCCGGCGACGCGCGCACCCTCGCCCGTGCAATCTCGACTGTCGAGAACCGCGCGCCGGGATGGTCGGAATTGCTGAAGGCATTGTTTCCCCTTAGCGGGAAGGCTCGCGTGCTCGGCCTGACAGGGCCGCCGGGAGCGGGAAAGAGCACGCTGGTCGATCAGCTTGCCCGCTACTATCGCAAAGACAATCGCACGGTGGGCATTATCGCGGTCGATCCCAGCAGTCCTTACACCGGCGGGGCGATTCTGGGCGACCGGATTCGCATGCAGGATCATTTCTCCGATCCCGGCATTTATATTCGCAGTATGGCGACGCGCGGGTCGCTCGGCGGGTTAGCGCGCACCACGGCCGACGTAACCACGGTGCTGGACGCTTCGGGGCGCGACCTTATCATGATTGAAACCGTGGGCGTGGGCCAGGACGAAGTGGACATCGTGCGGCTGGCCGATGTAACGATTGTGATTCTGGTGCCCGGCATGGGCGATGATGTGCAGACCATCAAGGCCGGCATTATGGAGATTGCCGATATTTTTGTGATCAACAAAAGCGACCGCGACGGCGCCGAACACGTGGAGCGCGAGATTCGGACCTTGCAGTCTCTCGCGATGCGCAGCGATGGCTGGACGCCGCCGATTGTGAAGACGGTTGCCAGCCAAGGAACCGGGATCGAAGAGTTGGCCGGGGCAATTTCGAACTATGAGGCGTATCTGCGGGAAAAGAATTTGGGACTGAACAAGAGCGTCGAGAACTGGCAGGAGCGATTGACTGAGATGCTGCGCGATGCCCTGCTGGAAAAAGCGCGTACCCAGCTCGCAAACGGCAACTTGGCTCGGCTGGCGGCCGAAGTGGCGGAGCACAAGCGCGATCCCTATACGCTGGTGGAAGATATTGCGGCCAGCATTGGGAAAAGCTGATTTTGTAAACGAGTATGGCGCAAATCGATCATCTCGGTATAGCGGTAAAGTCGCTGGCGACGGCGAAGTCGATCTACGAAAAGCTCGGCCTGACCGTTTCGCCGGAGGAAACGGTGGAGCAGGAGCAGGTGCGGCTGGTGATGGTTCCTGTCGGCGAGAGCCGGCTGGAGCTTCTGGAAGCGACCTCGGAAAATTCCACGATTGCGAAATTTATCGCCAAACGTGGCGAGGGTCTTCACCACGTTTGTCTCAAAGTTCCAGATTTGCGAGCGGCGGTTCTGCGGCTGAAGAATGATGGTGTGCGGTTGGTATCGGAAGAAATCAAGATCGGAGCGGGCGGGCACAAGTACGTTTTCGTGCATCCATCGAGCACAGGCGGCGTGCTGCTGGAGTTGGTGCAAGAATAGGACATTTGGCCCAGGATTTTCGCGGATTTCCACGGAGAGTACAGCACTTATTTCCATGCTTCTTCTCGCCATCGATACCTCGGGCAAACAGGGCAGCATCGCGCTGGCGCGAGCCGGGGAGCACTCTGCCGATGACGATGACGTCGATGTGATCGAGGTCGTGCCCCTGGCTGGCGGTACTTTCTCCGCGCTTCTTGTTCCGCAGATCGCGGTGCTGCTTTCCAGTCATGGATTCAACAAGCATGAAATCGGCGGCTTTGCCGTGGCTTCCGGGCCGGGGTCGTTTACCGGGCTCCGCATCGGGTTGGCGGCAGTGAAGGCTTTGGCCGAGATATTCGAGAAGCCGATTGCGGCGGTTTCTCTGCTGGAAGTGTGCGCGTTTGCGAGTGGCTCACATGGAAAAATTATGGCCGTGCTGGACGCTGGCCGCGGCGACGTCTTCGTGGGAGAATTCGAACGCCCTAACCGATCTGGCCAGCCTCCACGCGAGCACATATTAAGCAGGAACGAGTTCCTCTCTCACGCGAAGGGATGGACGGTTGTGACGCCGGACCCAATGCTCGCCGAAGCTGCAGGCTTGGCAGGATTGCCAGTTCAATTATTGGATCCGATCGCTACAGATACGGTCGCGAAGCTGGGCTGGCGCAAGATTCGCTCCGGCGATACGACCTCACCGCAAGCGTTGGAAGCGAATTATATCCGTCGCACCGACGCTGAGATGCTGGAGAAAATCCGATCCTAACGTGCACGTTCGACGAGCCACCATCGATGACGTTCCAGCCATGATGGACCTCGAGCGCGCGAGTCCCTCCGCCGCGCATTGGCCCAAGGAACTGTATGAGAGCGTGTTTCCCGATTCAGCGCGCTCTTCAAACTTTTATCGCCTGGCATGGGCGGTGGACGATAGTCGGGAAACGCCCTTAGAGTCTTCGGCACAGGTTCCGGGAATTCTTGCCTTCCTCGTGGCGCGGCGGCTCGATTCCGATTGGGAATTGGAAGACATCGTTGTATCTGAAGCAACTCGTCGCCGAGGCGCTGGAAGTCTTTTGTTAGCTTCGCTCATCGCCGAGGCCCGCGCACAGAAGGGAAGCGGAATATTTCTGGAAGTCCGGGAATCAAATCTCAGCGCCCGCGCCCTGTATAAGAAAGCTGGGTTCAAAGAAATGGATTTGCGAAAGGGCTATTATTCTGATCCCATGGAAGATGCAGTGGTTTGTCGCCTCAGCCTTTTTGGAGAGTTTTGACGGGTCCATTTTTCGGTTTATAAAGATTTCTCATAACGAGACTGAAACCGCAATTTGCACCATAAATTTGGCATTGAAGCGAATTTGGGGCTGTGATAGCTTTGGCCTAAGAAATCCCGGTTGGAGGTCTGCTGGATGCTGACGAATAACGCTCTCCTGAGCAGCGAGGAATTTCGCAAGCTGGCCCAGGAGCACCTGCAGTATTCCACTCGTCTTGATTCTCTCACCCAAAAACGTTACCTCAGCGAAGATGAAAAGCTTGAGGAAGTGCGGCTGAAAAAACTTAAGCTGCGGCTCAAAGACCAGATGCAGTCGATCGAACGGCAATATCAGCAGCAGTTCGGGACTCACGTAGCGTAATTTTCTGGCCATTCGTTCACGGCTATTGCGGTCCACGGCGGTTTTGTATCTGCCCTAAGGCGCTGATCAGCGCCTTTCTTTATTTACACTTACCCACTTTTCTATCGGGATCGAAGTGAAGGTTCGTCCGTCTGCTCTATAATTGGGAATCTGACCCCATGGTTCGCGACGGATACTATTACGGGATGGCTTTTCTTGCGGCTGCTGTTCTTGTGGGCTGGTTTGCGAAGCCTGGGTGGGCGCTGATTCCAGCTTTGCTGGCCCTATTTTTTCTATGGTTTTTTCGCGACCCGGAGCGTGCCGTTCCCGCCACCAATGGGACTATTGTGTCTCCGGCCGACGGCAAGGTTACGGATGTTTCGATCGTTGCGGGGAGCGGCAAAACCTGGACTCGGATCAGCATCTTTCTCAGCGTCTTCGATGTGCACGTGAACCGTTCGCCGATCGCTGGAGTGGTGCACGAGGTTCGCTACCAGCGCGGTAAATTTCTGAACGCGATGGATCGAGCGTCGGCGGAACAGAACGAGCAGAATATTGTCTACGTGGAAGGCGACGGCCAAACCGTGATTTTCAAGCAGATAGCCGGATTGCTGGCGCGCCGAATTGTCTTCAATCCAAAGGTGGGCGATCGACTGGAGCGCGGCCAACGCGTAGGACTGATCAAATTCGGTTCGCGTGTGGATGTATTGTTCGACTCTGCTGCCGCGCTGCAAGTGAAAATCGGCGATCGGGTGCGTGGCGGCGCGAGCGTCCTGGCCTATGTGGTGTCGAAAGGCGAACTGACAGGCGCGGTGAGTTATTCTTCCGTCGAAAAAGAGGCGCGCTGATGGATGACTCGACTCCAAGAAGAGAGCCCGATGAACGCCGTCCCCGGCGCATGCGCAAGGGGATGTACATTCTTCCGTCGATATTCACCACGGGAAACATGGCGGCCGGCTTCTACGCGATTCTGGAAGTTGTGCATGCAACCGCGCTGACTACGTGGCATTTGGACAATGCGGCCAAGGCGATTGGCTTCGCGGTTCTGTTCGATGGCCTCGATGGGCGTGTGGCGCGCATGACGGGCACCAGCAGCGATTTTGGAAAAGAGTTCGACTCGCTGGCAGACGTGATTACGTTCGGTGTTGCCCCGGCAATGTTGGCATGGACTTGGGGGTTTCACCTGATGCAGCAGGGCGTGGCGCTTACAGAGTGGAACATTAAGCTCACGCAACTGGGGGCAATCGCGGCATTCCTGTTTCTAATGGCCGGCGCCAGCCGTTTGGCGCGCTTTAATATCACGACGAATCCGCAGCCATCGAATCCCGGCCGCCCAGGCAAGAAATATTTCGTCGGAATGCCAATTCCGGCGGGGGCCGGCGTGATTGCCGCGGTCGTACATTTCAGGGCAGGATCGCCGCTTGTATCCTGGTATACCGCGATGACATGGCTTGCCATGGTCGCGGCTGTGGGCTACCTGATGGTAAGCACGTGGCGGTTTTATAGCTTCAAAGATATTGATTTCGGCTCGCGTCATCCTTTTCGTCTCGTCATTGTTTTGGGCGCCCTGTTCGCCGGGATCTGGTTTTTCTCCGGTCCCGTGCTATTCGGCGTAGCGCTGCTCTATACATTCTCGGGAGTCTTCTGGCGTTTGCAATGGATGTTCCGGCGACGCAGGCAACCACCGCCACCTACTTATCGGGAGGTCTCGCTGACTTCGTGAGCAGTTCGTCCAAAATCGTGGCAGGTTCCAATTCTTCCGCGCGCGGCCAGTTTTTTCGCGCGGCCATCGTAGGCGCGGCTACGCTCAAAGGGAAAGAGGTCGCTGAAATGCTCAGCGAGCGCAACTTTCCCGCGGTAGATATTCGCTTGCTCGACGATGACGAATCCATTGGCCAGCTTGAGGCCACGGGCGACGAGATCAACTTCATCCAGAGTGTGCGGGCCGAGCAGTTCACTCATGTTGACTTCACTTTCTTTGCTGCCGATGCGCAATGTACGCGCAGTAATTGGAAGCGCGCCCGCGACGCCGGCAGCGCGATCCTTGATCTTTCCGGCGCTCTTGACGAGGAAGCTGGCGCAGAAGTGCGCTCGGTTTGGATTGAGCGGGAGCGCGGAAAAATGTGGCAGCCGGAGTTGCAGCCGGCTCCGTGCGTGGTTGCTCATCCCGCAGCTGTAACTTTGGCATTGCTCCTGCTGCGCGCGCGCAAAGCTGGCGCGATTCGCAGCGCGGTAGCGACAGTTTTTCAGCCCGCCTCCGAACAAGGGCAGAAGGGTATGGACGAACTGCACCAGCAGACGGTCAATCTGCTTTCGTTCCAGGCGCTGCCAAAGGATTTATTCGATACTCAAGTGGCGTTCAACCTGGTGGCGCGCTACGGGCAGAAATCGCAGCTATCGCTTGATTCGCTGGAAGCCCGCGTACGGCGCCACTATCAGAAGCTTGCCGGATCGGATGCGATGCCGGTTGCGATGATGGTTTTTCAGCCTCCGGTGTTTCACGGCCACTCGCTCGCGCTATTTTTGGAGATGGAGCAGCCGGTTGATCGAGAGCGGTTATCTCAGGCGCTGGCCGGAGATCACGTTACGATTGCCGACGCAGAAGAGGAGTCGCAGCCCAGCAATGTGAACGCGGCCGGGCAAGGCCATATTCTCGTTTCGCTGAAAGCGGATTCGGCCAAGCCCAGTGGAATCTGGCTATATGCGGCGGCAGATAACCTGCGCGTCGCGGCCCTGACTGCGGTCGAATGCGCTGAGAGCATGATCGCAACCCGCCCGATGGGAAAAATCCAATGAAGGCAGGTTGTTCCGTTTTGCTCGCGTTGCTGATCATAAGCGCGGGTTGCGGATATCACACGGCCGGACATGCGGCGCAGCTTCCTGAAAACGTCAAGACCATAGCCGTGCCGGCTTTTGTAAATGAAACCAGCGAGTATCGTATCGAGCAGTTACTGACTTCGTCGGTGGTGCGAGAGTTCACGACGCGCACCCACTATCACATTCTCAACAATCCCAGCGAGGCGGCTGATGCGACGCTGCGCGGCACAGTGCTTTCGACATCCGCCTCTCCGCTCACCTACAACTCCGCGACCGGACAGGCCGCCAGCGTCCTGGTCGTGGTGAGCATGAGAGTTGCCCTTACTGACCGGCAGGGCAAGGTGCTGTACCAGAACCCGGCATACTTGTTTCGCGAGCAGTATGAGGTTTCTCAGGACTTGGCCAGCTTTTTCGAGGAAGACTCGCCGGCGTTCCGCAGGCTCTCGCAGGACTTCGCGCGTACCCTGGTCTCTAACATCCTGGAGGGGTTTTAGATGCTAGAGTGTGAAATCGTAATTGCGATCCCTGATTTCGAGGAGAATCTCTGATGCGGGCTTTTGCCCAGGCGGAGCGCTTTGTCGGCGAGATTCAGGCGCGCAAGCTGCGCCCCGCCTATGTGTTCGTGGGAGACGAAGCTTTCTTCCGCAAACGCTTCCGCGACGCCATCCTCGAGCATCTGGTTCCCATCGATCTACGCGATTTCAGCTTGTTTGAATTCGACCTCGCGGAAAACGATCTGGCTGAAGTTCTCGACCGCGCCCGCACGCCTTCTCTGATGGCCCCGTTCCAGGTTTTTTTCGTGCGAGGAGTGAAGTCTCTTTTCGGCCGCGGATCGAATGAAGAAAAACTTGCCGCCATCGAAGAATATTGCAAGAATCCGAATCCCGATGCGCTGATCGTTTTTGTTGCCGACCATATCAGCATTCCCGCTGACGTACGCCGCATGGAGATGCAGGATAAGGAACGCTATCAGCGCATTCGCGAGACCATGGGCTCATACTGCGGCATCGTCGAACTGGCGCGCGTGGAGGAAGGCGAAGCGGTGTGCTGGATCTCGGAGTACTGCGCCAGTCGCGCCGTGCCCGTGAAAATCGATCCCGACGGTGCCCGCGAGCTGGTCGACGCGTTGGGCGGCGACATGATGATGATCTCCAACGAACTGGAGAAGCTCATGCTCTATGTCGGCGCCCTCAACCGCATCACGCTCGGCGACGTGGAAACTATGGTGCTGGCGGCTAAGCAGCGCTCGCTATACGAATTGACCGATGCCATTTCTTCCCGCGACCGGGTTCGCGCGCTTGAAGTGCTGGACGCGATCTTATCTTCGGGTGACGGCGAAGAAGCCGCCATCGGGCACATCTACATGCTGGCCAAAACCTTCCGCCAGATGTTGGTGATTCTCGAGCGTAATGTGCGCGACCAGCGCATGCTGTGGGCCGCATTGTGGCAGGGTTTCCGCGTGCCTCCATTTGCCGCCGATGACCTGATCAAGCAGGCGCGCCGCTACAAATCCCGACGCGATCTGACGCGGGCAATTCGCCTGGTGGCTAAAGCTGATCTCGCCCTGCGCTCGAATCCCGTGAGCAAGCGCATGGTGCTGGAGCGTCTGGTGATCGATTTAACCAGCGAGCCCAAGGTAGAAACGCCGGGATGGATGCAGGAACAGCTTCCGGTTTAGAGTCGCTCGAAGCTTGAAGTCGGTGATCAGAAATGACTTGGCACTATCTCATCGAGGGCCCGTGGATTGTCTTCGTGGCCTATTGGGCCGTAGGCGCGCTCAAGACGCGGCGTACGAAGCGGAAGGAATCATTCGCTTCGCGCTACGGCATTCTGTTTCTCGAAATCATCGGCTTCGTTCTCCTCTTCAGCGACGATGCGGAGATTGGCTTTCTTGGTCGTCCAGTGATTCATCGCACCTACGCGCTGGCAGTCACTGGCGTGGTGCTGACCTGGGTAGGGATTGCGCTGGCGCTCTGGGCCCGCTGGCATTTGGGACAGTATTGGAGCGCCCGCATCACGATCAAAGAAGATCACAAACTGATCCGCACTGGGCCGTACGCGCGGCTGCGGCATCCGATTTATTCCGGGCTCGACTTAGCGGCGATTGGTTCGGCGCTGGCAATCGACCAGTGGCGATGCGTGATTGGCGTCTGCCTGATTGTTCTTGGCTATGTGATCAAGGCGAAAAGGGAAGAAGCCATGCTGGCCGCGCAGTTCGGCGCGGATTTTCAAGAGCACTGCCGGCACACTGGATTTCTGTTACCGCGGTTCGGATAGCAAAAGGTGGAACGTATCGTGCGAAGTCCAATCACAAAAACGGCGGACTCTCTCGGGACTGCCGTTCCAGTTGGAGCCCGACACTAACCGCAGGTTACTTTATCGCATTCACACGTGCGCCCAGCCGAGACTTGTAGCGGGCTGCCGTGTTCGCGTGCAAAGTACCTTTTTGGATCGCCTTATCGAGCGCCGACACCGTCTGGCGGTAGGTCTGCTCGGCGGCCTGCTTATCGCCTTTCTCAATGGTTTCGCGCAAGGTGCGCAATGCCGTGCGCAGGCGGGAAGTGTTGGCGCGATTGGTGGCGGTGCGCTTCGTAGTCTGACGGGCGCGTTTCAGCGCCGAATGATGATTAGCCATTTTTGATTAGTTACCTTTTGTCTGGATCTGAATATTTCGGTAGGTTGCCGAATACACTATTTTACGGACTAAGCCGCGACTGGTCAATGATTTCTCATCGCCATTGACTCCCAACCCGCCGCAAGGTAGGCTTTAACCAATGGTAGTGACTTGCCCCATGGGCATGAGCATTCCGGCTGTTCCCGTCTCCAAGCACAATCCTGTTTTGTCTGCGCCAGGGCCTGAGTTGTGCGCATTTCTGGCTATACATGGTTCCCAAGAGACTGAATGAAGAAAAGTATCGGAATTAGTCCCAACATCGAAACCCTTTTCGGCACGCGCGATGAGAATGTGCGCCTACTGGAAGACGGTCTGAACGTCACCATTGACCTGCGATCGAACGCCATCGAACTTGAGGGCGCGGCGCGCGACGTGGCTCGCGCGGAGCAGGTATTTTCCGATTACGAAAGCCTGCAGCGCTCCGGCTACAGCTTTAACAATGGCGACCTCAACAGCATGCTGCGCGTCCTTACGGCGGATTCAGCCACGACTCTACGCGGGCTCGCCGATGCCGGCCGCCAGCGTTCGCTGGGACGCCGCATGGTGCAGCCCAAGAGCGCCAACCAGCGGCGCTATGTCGAGGCGATCGAGAAGCACGACATGGTTTTTGGTATTGGCCCGGCGGGCACCGGCAAAACGTATCTGGCCGTGGCGATGGCGATTTCGGCCCTGTTGGCCAAGCGCGTAAATCGCATCATTTTGGCGCGGCCAGCGGTAGAGGCGGGTGAACGTCTGGGCTTTTTGCCAGGCACGCTGCAGGACAAAATCGATCCCTACCTGCGCCCGCTCTACGATGCGCTTTATGACATGCTCGATCCGGAAAAGGTCGACCGTTATCTGGAGAAAAATGTCATCGAAATCGCGCCGATCGCATTCATGCGCGGACGAACTCTGAACGATTCGTTTGTGATCCTGGATGAAGCGCAGAACACGACGTCGGAACAAATGAAGATGTTCGTCACTCGCTTGGGGTTCAACTCCAAGGCGGTGATTACCGGAGACGTCACCCAGATTGATTTGCCGAATGCTCGCCGCAGCGGGTTGCTCGAGGCCATTGATATTCTGCAAAGAGTTGAAGGCCTGACCTTCGTCCACTTCGACGAGGCCGATGTGGTCCGTCATCATCTGGTGCAGCGCATCATCCGCGCCTATGACGAACATAAAACCCACGTCTCCGAGCAACAAATACTGCTGCTTTCGGGCGGGAAAAATGTCGACGCCGGAGGAGTGAGAGGCTCTGACACGAAGAGTCCGCTTGATTCGACCAACCGCTCGACAGCATCGGGAGAATAAAGTTTGGCGGGGAAGAGGGCTGAATTCGGGGCCCTCTTATTTGTTGGAGCGGAATCCGCCCGAATGTACACGATGAGAAACTGCCATCTCAGTGGCGTGGAAGATAAGTTGGTTATTTTACGAAAGAGAATCGCGGGTATGAGCGCGGCGACGCTAGAGCGTTTTGTGTTGCGGGCGAGACGATCTGTGCGGCTGAGGCAGACGGTGAATGTGCTCGTAACCAGCAGTGCGGAGATGCGATCTCTTAACCGCCAGTTCCGCAGCGCTGACAAGCCGACGGATGTGTTGTCGTTTCCTTCGCTGCCCAACCGCGAGAACAAGCGCTTCGCCGGCGAGTTGGCGATTTCCGCGGACATAGCCCGCGATAACGCCCGGCGACTTGGCCATTCTTTGGCGGATGAAATAAAAATTCTAGTTCTGCATGGCATTCTCCATCTTGCAGGCTTCGATCATGAGCGCGATCATGGCAAAATGGCCCACAAAGAGAATCAATTGCGCCGACAACTGAAGTTGGAGGCTGGCTTGATCGAGCGAACACAAACGCAAGTCAAGAATTCAAACCGCAAGAAATACTCAATCCGCTCAGCCGGTACATCGCGGAGAACCGCATGAACTGGACTGTCGCTCTAGCGCTGATCCCGTTGCTCGGCCTGCTGGCTTTGGCATCGTATGTGGATCGCGTCTACCAGGAGATCGGCAAATTTCTCTCGCGCGAGTTTCAGGACAACATCGACATCTTCGAACAAAAGGTCGAGCCCGCTTTACGCGTAAGCCGGGCCCGGGCATCGCTTTCGATGTCAGTGCTCAAGCAGTTGACCACGGCCACCATGGCTTTGCTCGTGGGGTATTTGGTCTTCGCCGATCAGCGCTGGAGCATCTACGAGATCCTGCAAGCTGCCATCACACTGATCTTGATCATCATTTTATTCAACCAGTTTTTGCCTTACGTTTTTTTCTCGCGCACCAACGGTGGTTGGCTTGTCCGCTGGACGCCGCTGGTGAGGCTGCTGATTTATCTTGTCCTGCCGGTCACCATTGTTCTTGGTTTCTTGCAATCCGTCGCCTCGCTCACCCGACAGAATACTCGCGAGCAGCCGGAGAGCGCGGCCGAAGCCGTGGATGCGCTGATTGAAGCGGGACAAGAAGAAGGAATTATTCAGAAAGGGGATCGCGACCTGATCCAGTCGGCGGTAGAGTTCAGCGGCAAAACGGTACGTGAGGCAATGAAGCCGCGTCCGGAAATGTTTGCCGTTCCGGTGGGAACGACGGTCGAGCGATTCATCGAGATGTTGCGCACCAAGCACTACTCGCGCGTTCCCGTTTACGAAGACAGCATTCATAACATCAAAGGCATTGTGTACGCCCAGGATGTCCTGCAGGTTCCCGATAGCGAAGCCGCGTCGCGCACATTGGGCACATTGATGCGGCGCGACGTATATTTCGTCCCTGAGAGCAAGCTCGGCAGCGATCTGCTGCGGGAAATGCAGAAAAACAATATACGCATGGCAATCGTGGTCGATGAATACGGCGGCGTGGCCGGCCTGCTGACAATCGAAGACCTGGTCGAGGAGATTGTCGGTGAAATTCGCGACGAGCATGAAACGCCGGAAATCGTTAGAGAAAACGATCAGTCCTACGTGGTTGCCGGCGGGATGGACGTGGATCGGCTCGCTGAACTTTTTGGAACCAGGCCCGAGGGACGGGAATCGGCTACCGTCGCGGGTCTTGTCAGTGAACTCGCAGGACACATTCCACGAAAAGGCGAGACCGTGGATGACGATGGCCTGCGCTTTGAAGTGCTCGAATCCACAGACCGCAGAGTGCAGCGCGTCCGGATTACCGTGGCCCAGCCAAGGCAGTTGAAGCTGATATGAAAGGTGTTAGGTCGTAGGTGCTAGGTGTTAGGCTGTGGTGGCGGGCTTTTCGACGAGCGAATTCCGACGTGGATGCTCACCTGAAATCTAAGACCTAACATCTAACACCCAAGACCCGAAACCCTATGCCATTCCGCTCCGGTTTTGTCTGCATTCTCGGCCGTCCTAACGCGGGTAAGTCCACGTTGCTCAATGCGCTTGTGGGCGAAAAACTCGCGATTATTTCGCCCAAACCACAGACCACACGCAATCGAATCCAGGGTGTCGTAAACATTCCCAAAAGCAAAGGCCACGCTGGCGCGCAGATCGTATTGCTCGATACGCCGGGTGTTCACAAGCCCGATAGTTCGCTGGGCCGCAAAATGATGGTCGAAGTTCGCGAAGCTCTGGAGGGCTGCGATCTTGTACTGCTAATCATGGACGTGACGCGCAAGCTCGATCAGCAGGATGAGTTCGCGATTCAGATGCTCAAGCACTCCTCCACCAAAGTTTGCCTCGTTCTTAATAAGGTTGACGCGCTTCGTGGGGGCAAGAGCAAGTTGCTGCCGTTGATCGAAGAGTACAGCAAGCTGCATCGCTTTCACGACATCATCCCGATCTCTGCCTTGAAAAAAGATGGGCTCGATATTTTGTTGAAACAAGTTGCAGCGGCCCTGCCTGCCGGTCCCCCTTATTTCCCACCGGATCAATTTACAGACCAGCCATCGCGGTTCATGGCGGCGGAAATTATTCGCGAACGAGTGCTGGTTGAAACCGAAGAAGAACTGCCCTACGCGACGACCGTGATCGTCGACAATTTTGAGGAAGGTGCCCGGCTGACGCGAATCGCCGCCACCATTTACTGCGAGCGGGAGGGACAAAAGGGAATCCTGATCGGCAAGAAAGGGCAGATGCTGAAGCGGATTGGGACCTCCGCGCGGCTGCAAATCGAGCGCATGCTCGACACCAAAGTTTTTCTCGAGCTTTTTGTCAAAGTGCAGCCCAACTGGCGCGAATCGCAGCGGTTTGTAGAAGAACTCGACTGGAGAAAGCAGTTGGAACATCTCACAGACGGGCGGATTGAACTGCTGCCGGAACAGCCCAAGCCAAAACTGCGCGGCGCTAGAAGCTCAAAGAATTGAGGGAGATTTAGCCGCGTAGCCGAAACATCATCCCCTTTCGCCCCTGCGGTCATGGGTGTTCGTGCCACCGAAGTTTGTGCTATCGAGGGCAGACGGCTAGAATCAATAAGCAGCGCGCAATCGTAAACACGGGCCAATCATGCCATCGCCGGATTCTTCTGTGGAGCCTCTTCCCGAAAAAGATTTTGATCCAGATAAGTTGCATTTGGTTTTGCGGGTCACTCTTTCCGCCGACCGCAAGGCGGTAGACCCGGTCGTGCAGGAAGTGATGGCGGTCGTGCGGCAGATGAAGAACGTGGACGGAAAAGAAGACGCCATCGAGTTAGCCCTGCAAGAAGCGCTGGCGAATGCGGTAATTCACGGTGCGAAGGAAGATCCCAGAAAGACCGTGGAATGCCTCGTAAGCAGCGACGAAGAGCGTGGAATCCTGATTGTGGTGCGCGATCCCGGCACCGGTTTTCTTCCCGATGCCATCCCCGCATGCACCGTCGGAGAAAACGTCTATTCGAATCACGGGCGCGGAATTTTTCTCATTAATCAACTCATGGATAAGGTGGAGTTCCGCAAGAATGGCACTGAAATCCACATGGTGAAGCACTAGCTCTGAGTGGTCGACGCTTTACTCCTTCGCAGAAATACCCAACGTCTTCATCTTGCGGTAAAGGTGACTGCGCTCCAGGCCAAGGACCTCGGCGGCACGCGTGACGTTGCCGTGGTTCTCGTCCAATTTCTTGAGGATAAAATCGCGCTCATAGGCGTCTCGAGCCTGATGCAAAGTGGTGAACTCGCTGCGCGCTGCGCGCCGGTGGCCGTCGCGGTATACCAGCGGAGGCAGATGCTTACGGTCGAAGCGGGTGGTCATGGGATTCATGATGACGATCCGTTCAATCACGTTGCGAAGTTCGCGCACGTTGCCCGGCCACGAATAGCGCATCAAGGCCTCGACGGCATCGTCCGTAATTTCGCGCGGACGGCGCCCATAGGTCGCGGCCAGGTCTTTTAGAAAGTGCCGCGCAAACAACGGAATGTCTTCCTTCCGGTCGCGCAGCGGCGGCACAAAAAACGGGATGACATTCAGTCGGTAAAACAGATCTTCGCGGAAATTTCCCCGCGATATTTCCTCTTCCAGATCCTTGTTGGTGGAGGCGATGATTCGCGCGTCCACCATGATGGTCTCATCGCTGCCCAACGGGGAAACACGCTGTTCCTCGAGCGTACGCAATACTTTCGATTGCGTCTTTAAACTCATGTCGCCCACTTCGTCCAGGAAGAGAGTACCGCCGCTGGCTTTTTGAAACTTACCCTCTTTGTCGGCTACCGCGCCGGGGAATGAGCCCTTGTAATGGCCGAACAATTCACTTTCAATCAAGTCTTCAGGAATAGCGGCGCAATTCATCTCGACAAAAGTCTCGTCTTTGCGCAGGCTTTGCGCGTGAATGGCGTGCGCTACAAGCTCTTTTCCGGTGCCCGACTCGCCATAAATCAAAACCCGTCCGTTGGTGGGCGCCATTAGGCCGATCTGCTGGCGTAGCGCCTTCATGGGAATGCTGTCCCCTACGATCACACTCTTGGCATGAAGCTGCTTCTTCAGATCCACATTTTCATGCCGTAACTTTTTCGACTCGATGGCATTCTTCACCAGAATTACGGTTTTATCGATGGAGAGCGGCTTTTCCAGGAAGTCATACGCGCCGAGCTTTGTCGCTCGCACCGCGGTTTCAATCGTGCCGTGGCCAGAAATCATGATCACTTCGGGCGGAGTTTCCAGTTCGCGGATTTTTCCCAGCGTTTCCAGGCCGTCAATGCCAGGCAGCCAGATATCCAGCAGCACAACCTCGAACTCATGTTCGCGGCGCAGCAGTTTCAGACACTCCTCGCCGCTCTCCACGGACGCGGTTCCGTAGCCCTCATCGGCCAGCACGCCCTCAAGCGATTCGCGAATGCCAGCTTCGTCGTCAACGATAAGAATTTTATGCATGCTGTTCTGCTGTCATAGTGATCGCGGCCTCGGACGCTACCGGAAGCTCCACGATGAACCGCGCACCCACCGGCTGGTTTTCCTCCACCCGAATCGATCCATGATGATCCTCGATCACCCGGCTCACAATGGCCAGGCCGAGGCCGGTTCCGCGTTTTCTCGTGGAGAAATACGGAAGGAACAACTTTTCCTTCAGTTCGCTGGTGACACCATGTCCGGTATCGGCGATCGTAATCTCGACGGCATCACGGCTAGCTACCAAGGAAGTGGAAATGTGGATCTCGCGCACCATGGCATCCTGCATCGCCTCGGCGGCGTTGTCGACAAGGTTAGCCACAGCCCGCTTCATCGCTTCAGCATCGGCCATCACTTTGGGTAGATCGGGCGCGAGCAATTTGTGTACTCCGATGCCGTCCAGCCTGCCGTTGAACATGGAGAGTGCGTCCTCGATCACATCGTTGATGTCGGCCGGCTGTGGCTTCGAGGCAGGGAAGCGGGCGAGCGACGAGAATTCGTCCACCAGCCGCCGCACCGTTTCAGCCGCCCCTGTAATCGTCTGAGCGCAGGAGCGCACAATGTCCAGAGATGCCTGATCGGGAGGGGTTGCGCGCTCCAGATGGCGCTGAATTCTCTCCGCGGAAAGCGCGATCGGGGTGAGCGGATTTTTAATCTCATGCGCAACCCGCCGCGCCACTTCGCGCCAAGCGGCTTGTTTCTGGGCTTTGAGCAGGTCGGAAAGATCTTCAAACACAATCACGTACCCCGAGCGCTGGTTCTGATGACGCAGAGTCGCGACCGTGACTGCCACATTCAAAGACCCGCGCTGAAGCGGCATTTCCATCTGGCTTGTGGTCATGCCCATACGATCGGCACGTCGCAGCAAAGGCTCCAAGTCCTGAAGCACTTCTGGTGGAAATAAATCTGCCAGTGGGGCTCCCCGCTGCATATGTTCCGCCTCGGGGAAGCCTTCGGGATGGAACATTCGCATGAGCGCTTGATTGGAATGCGTAACAATCCGTGCGGCATCGACCGAGAGAACGCCGGTGGGAATGCTTTCGAGAATGGTCTCCATCTGCCGGCGCCGCTGATCGAGCTCGGCATTCGCGGCGCTCACGTCGCGAGTGGAAGATTCAATTTGCCGCCGGCTAATTTCCAGGTCTTCCGCCATGCGGTTAAACGAACGGACTAAGTCTCCAATCTCGTCGGCGGCGCTTACGTCGATTCGATAATCGAGACGCCCGCGAGAAATCTCTTCGGTCGCCTCCGCCAAAGCGGCCAGAGGACGGGTCACCAGCTTGGAAAGAAACAGGGCCAGCCATGTGGTTACAAAAAGCACAATCATGGTCAGCAACAAGAGCAGCCCCATGTAGGTGCGGCGGACCAGCCTTCTTTCCCTGGCCAATTCGAAATAGCGCTGCTGGCTGGCCTGAACCTGATTGACGGTCTGCGAAAATTGGCGAGGCAATGGAATTGCCACCAGGATCGTTCCGTCGCTTCCGACTGGGGCGCTACCCAACGTGTATTGCGTCTGCTCCCAGTTGAATTCCGCTGGTCTTGAAGCCGCCGCCTCTGCCAGCGGCAATCGCGATTTTAGTTGTGACCACGGGGCAGGCGCATTGAAGCTGGCTTCTGCGTTGCCGTCTTGCAGAGCGATCGCGAATCCGCCCTGCAACGTAAGTTCATGATTCTCGAATTCACCGGAGACCGGAGAAAATCCGTGTCCAGAAAAACCTCGTTGAGTTTCCGGAGAGGCCGCGATGGCTAGTGCTTCGGCACGAGCATTTTGTGCTGCGTAACTGGCTAACAGCGATGCCATGGCATCGGTGTCGGCGCGAACCTCCTCCACCGGAGTGGAGAACCACTTATCAATCGACCGGTTCATCAGCCCGTAGCAGAACCAGTACATCACCATCACGGGTACGAATGAAAGCAGCAGCGCACCCACTACCATGCGCGTCCGGAACTTCGAACCCAAGACTCCCAGCCGGCGCTCTGCAAACAGCTTCAATAAATTGCGCGCCAGCACGAACGTGAGGGCGACGAAGAGCAGCGAGATCAGTAGCGACAGCGCGTAGAACACCACGATCTGCTGATTATTTCCGGGACGCAGAAGTGTCAGATCGAAGGCAGTTTGCGAAACCAATATGGCCAGCAGAAAAAACACCGCTACCGCCAGCAAGATGAGGTAAGGCTTGCGGTTTGAGGTTGCGGAGGTTCGAGTTGGAACGGTTTGCGCCAAGATTTTGCACGGTCCAGCCGCCAGCGAATTATGGATTGCCAGTGCGGTGAAGGGACCAGAAATAATTATAGATGCACACGCGACAGCCACAGAGGCCGATCCTCTGCCATTGCACGATTAATGTTGAATTCGGCCAGCTGACAGTTCTTCCCGTACCGCACGATACGCAGGTTTAGGCTGGTAGCTTCGGTCGAAGGGCAGGGCTGCTCCGCGAGCGCCGCGAGAGTGGGATCCGATCCAGGAGTATTTGTCGGTGAATCCCCAAGTCTGAATGGCTGTGCAACCGGGAGTGGCTAAGCATGCGCGCACAATACCGCGATAGATATCGGCTTGACGGTCTAAATCTTCGCGGTGAGGTTGGCCAGTAGAATCAAGCCCTACAGCAACGTCGAGTTCCGTGATGTGAACCTGCACACCCAATGCTGCAAGCCGAGCGATATTCTGCGTGATTGCAGGAATATCGGCATCGAGTGCGGGAAGGTGCATTTGCAGCCCGACGCCATCGATGGGCACTCCGCGCCGCTTGAAGTCCTTGATCATGGCGTAGATGGCGTCCGACTTGCGATTCAATCCTTCGCCTTCTGCTTCGTTGTAAAACAGCAACGCGCTCGGATCGGCCTTGTGCGCCCAGCGTAAAACCTGCTCAATGTAAGCCGTCCCTTTCTCAGAGAGTCCAATGCCCGGCTGGTTGTACCAGATCGAGTCACGTACATTTCCATTTTCATCCAGTGCTTCGTTGAGAACATCCCACGCGAAGACCTGGCCGGAGTAGTGCTTCATCACGCGCGTAATGTGTGCGCGCAGAAGGTGCTGCAATTGGCGCGAGGAAAAGCGCCCCTGGGTAAGCCAATCAGGATTATCGCGGCCCCAAGCCAGGCAATGGCCGCGAATCTTCATCTGATTCGCCTGCGCAAAGTGCACTACTTCGTCGCCTTGGCGGAAATCGTAGCTAGCGGCATCCGGTCGCAGCGTGCGCCACTTCATTGCATCCTCCGCTTCGATCATGTTGTACTCGCGAGTCAGGGTCGAGGCGTAAGCGTGCTCAGAAAGTTGAGACGGACGGACGGCTGTGCCAATCAGCACTTTAGCTTGATCTGCTGCCTGACGCAGGGATTGAGCGTTACAGAGAGTAGAAGCTGCCAGCCCAAGAATGGCAGCCCAACGAAACCGATATTTGACGCATAGACTCATCGAGCAACTGCCGAAAGGATTCCTGGCAACGACGGTCGACCAAAACCTCGGACCTATGACCCAAGACCTAAAGCCTTTCTTGTTTAGGCCCAGGCAGGAACTTCTGTAAAGGGCACTCGTCACATCGAGGCTGTGATTTTCTGCAGTAATTCTTTCCTACGCCAACAATGAGGCCGTGCATCTCGTTGTAGACCTGAGCCAGGGCTGTGCGCTTTGCCGTGCTCATTTTCGAGGGAGGATGAACTGCTCCGCGAAAGCCCGCGTCCAATGGCGGTTGCCCGCGTTCGTCAGACTGGGTAACAGCATCTGCAACGGGCGCCAGCGCCTGCTCAAACAGCTGCCGAATTTCCTCGTAGTCGGTCTTTTCTGAAAGTATTTCGTGACGAACCAGGATTCTGCGAGTGTATGCGTCCACCACAAATACGGGATGATTACCGGCGTAAAGCAAAATCGAATCAGCGGTCTCGGGACCGATTCCCTTAAGGTTCAATAACTCTTCCCTAAGTGTCTGTGTGGGCCGCGCAAACATTTTCGCCAGGGAGCCCTGGTAGCGCCCATCCAAGAAGTCGACGAAGAGTTTCAACCGCTCCGCCTTCTGACGAAAATATCCCGCAGGGTGAATCAGGCTTTCAAGTTTGTTGAGGGGTGCCTCCCGGATTCCCCGCAGGCTCAACAGTCGTTGCGCGCGAAGATTGGCCAGGGCTTTTTCCACATTTGTCCACGCAGTATTTTGTGTGAGATAAGCGCCCACAATCACTTCGAAGCGCGACTGCGCCGGCCACCAATGTTGCGGTCCCCACACACGAAAGAGTGCGCCGTAATAAGTTCGAATCTTGTGTCTTTTCGCATCCGCGCGCAAAGTTAGAAAACTCCTGTCTTCAGTTTACGCGTTGGACGCAAGTAACCCGATTGACCGTGCCTGGCGCAAACTGTGCTTACCGAAGGGCATGTACTCCAGCCAGGGGTGTCGCCCAAAACGCTCATTTGGCGTATGTTTCCGCTGGCATTCTGCACTTCGCTGGCTTCACGCCCCGGGTGCAAGTACTACGGTAACTGGTACGGTAATCGACTTACCCTGACAATTTATGTCAACGCAAGCACGCTGCTTTTCTCCCACAGCAGGAAGCAGCGGTTTGCGTGAAATGCCGGCGAATTGGCGCGGCATCGTTCCATCCACGTGGATAGGAGATCGGCGTATGTCTCAACGGCTGGGTGACCTTCTCGTTAAAGAGAAGATCATTACTCCGGAGCAGTTGGAGCAAGCGACCAAGGCCCAGAAGGAACAGAATTGCCGCTTGGGGTCTGCTCTGGTGAAGCTCGGCTTCCTCACGGACGAGGACGTCACCAACTTTCTTTCCCGCCAATATGGTGTGCCTGCGATCAATCTCTCTTACTTCGAAATTGATCCCGCCGTCGTCAAACTGATTCCTTTCGAAACTGCCAAGCGATACCAGATCCTTCCGCTGAGCCGCGTAGGAGCGTCGCTCACCATTGCGATGGTCGATCCTACCAACGTCTTCGCCATGGACGATATCAAGTTCATGACCGGTTTCAACATCGAACCGGTAGTTGCCTCCGAAAGCTCGATCCTGGCGGGAATCGATAAATCCTACGGAGCAGGCACCAAGGAAGAAGACCTTGAAACCGTAATGCAGTCGATGTCGGAGATGAGCGACGAAGACGTCGAACTGCAGGCGGAACAGCAAGAAATAGGACTGTCGGAACTGGAGAAAGCCGCCGACGAAGCCCCGGTCGTCAAGTTGGTGAACGTTGTGCTCGGTGACGCAGTAAAGCGGGGGGCCAGCGACATCCACATCGAGCCTTACGAAAAAGAATTCCGTGTGCGCTTCCGTATTGACGGCGTTTTGCAGGCGATCATGTCGCCGCCTATGAAGCTGAAGGACGCCATTACATCGCGCCTCAAAATCATGGCAAAGCTCGATATCAGCGAAAAGCGCCTGCCGCAGGACGGCCGCATCATGCTGAAGATGAACATCGGGGGCCGCAAGAAACAGCTCGATTTTCGTGTCAGCACCCTGCCCACTCTCTGGGGCGAAAAAATCGTGCTCCGCTTGCTCGACAAAGAAAATCTTCGCCTTGATATGACGAAGCTGGGATTCGAACCTGAATCCCTCGTCAAATTCGAGAAAGCGATTCTGAAACCCTACGGCATGGTGCTGGTCACCGGCCCGACGGGTTCCGGAAAAACCAACACGCTCTATTCATCGATCTCGCGCTTGAATCAACCCGATACCAACATCATGACCGCCGAGGATCCGGTCGAATTCCAGTTGGCTGGCGTCAACCAGGTGCAGATGAAAGAACAGATCGGCTTGAACTTCGCCGCCGCTTTGCGTTCTTTCTTGCGTCAGGATCCCAACATCATTCTGGTCGGTGAAATCCGCGACTTTGAAACGGCGGAAATTGCCATTAAAGCCGCTCTTACTGGTCACCTCGTGCTCTCCACGCTGCACACCAATGGTGCGCCCGAAACCATCACGCGATTGATGAATATGGGTATCGAACCCTTTCTGGTTGCGACCTCAGTTCACCTAATCTGTGCCCAGCGCCTGATTCGGCGTATTTGCAAAGACTGCTCAGAGGTGGTGGAGGTTCCGGTTCAAACTTTGATTGAAGAAGGCTTCACGCCCGAAGAGGCGAAAACCGCCAAGATTCACAAAGGCAAAGGCTGCGGAGTTTGCAACAACACCGGCTACAAAGGCCGCTGTGGTTTGTATGAAGTCATGGAAGTTGACGACGAAATCAGGGAGCTGGTGCTGGTGGGCGCGTCGGCTGTCGAATTAAAAAAGAAAGCGATTGAACGCGGCATGATCACGTTGCGGCGCAGCGGTCTGATCAAGGTTGCGGCAGGCATGACGACCTTGGAAGAAGTTGCCCGCGAAACCATCCACTAAATGTTTCAAGGTAAGGGTACGAGTTAAGAAAGGGATCTTGATTATGGGCCTGTCGTTGAGTGATTTGCTGAAAAGAATGCTGGAGATGAGTGGCAGCGATCTCCATATCACCACCAATTCGCCGCCGCAAATCCGCGTTCACGGGCATCTGGTGCCGCTGGATCTTCCACAGATGACGCCGGCCGAGACCAAGCAACTCGCCTATAGCGTCATGACGGACTCGCAGAAGCATCGCTTCGAAGAAAGTCTGGAGCTGGATTTTTCCTTCGGACTCAAAGGCCTGGCCCGCTTCCGCGCCAACGTATTCAACCAACGTGGCGCGACAGCGGCTGTATTCCGTTTGATTCCTTTCGAAATTAAATCGTTCAACCAACTGGGCCTGCCCGCCGTAGTCAGCAAACTGTGTGACAAGCCACGCGGTTTAGTGCTGGTGACGGGGCCAACTGGCTCTGGCAAGTCGACCACGCTTGCCGCCATGATCGACAAGATCAACAGCGAACGCCACGATCACATCCTTACCATCGAGGATCCGATCGAATTCGTTCACATGAACAAGAACTGCGTGGTGAACCAGCGCGAATTGCATGCCGATACCAAAAGCTTCACGGACGCGCTCCGCGCGGCTCTTCGTGAAGATCCAGACGTGGTGCTGATCGGCGAAATGCGCGACCTGGAAACCATTGAGTCGGCATTGCGCATCGCTGAAACCGGCCACTTGACCTTCGGCACGTTGCACACGAATTCCGCGACCTCGACCATCAACCGAATCATCGACGTGTTCCCGGCGCACCAGCAGCCGCAAATTCGCGCCCAGCTATCGCTGGTGCTCGAAGGCATCATGTGCCAAAGCCTGGTGGCAACGCCCAGTGGCAAGGGACGCACGATGATCATGGAAATCCTGATCCCGAATCCCGCAGTCCGCAACCTGATCCGCGAGGACAAAATTCATCAGGTCTATTCGGCGATGCAATCGGGTCAGGACAAGTTCGGGATGCAGACTTTTAACCAGGCGTTGGCCACAGCGTACATTCAGAAGCAGGTAACTCTGGAAGTGGCGCTGCAGCGCTCCAGCAATCCCGACGAACTCCAGGAAATGATCAATCGCGGCGCCAGCTTGTTAAGCAGGCCGTCGGCCGCGGGTGCGGGGCTGGCCAAGGGAGCGGCGCCCGCGAAGCGTTAATAGCATGAATCGGCATCGCGAATGGCGGCGTGCGATGCCCAACACGAAGTCGAATAAGCCGACCGAGTTAGACCACTCAGCGACGAGAGCAAGGAGAAACTAAACCATGCCAGTTTTCACATTTTCCGGCAAGGACGCCTCTGGACAGAAAGTCTCCGGGGAGCGAATGGCGCCCAATAAGCAAGCGCTAGGCCAGCAATTGAGGCGCGAGCGCATTACTCCCGGGGCGATCCGGGAGAAGGGCAAAGAATTTGCGATGCCCACTTTTGGATCTGGCAAGGTCAAGGTCAAAGACATCGCAATATTCTTTCGCCAGTTCTCCGTCATGATCGACGCCGGACTCCCGCTGGTGCAGTGCCTGGAAATTCTGGCCGCCAACCAGGAAAATCAGGCCTTTCAGAAAACTCTGACCGGGGTTCGTACGACAGTAGAGGGCGGCGCTACGCTTGCCAACGCCATGCGTCAGTATCCCAACGTCTTCGACGACCTCACCACCAACATGATCGAAGCCGGCGAAACCGGCGGTATCTTGGACGTCATTCTTCAGCGGCTGGCGACCTACGTTGAAAAGGCGGTCCGACTCAAGTCTGCCGTGAAATCGGCTTTGATTTATCCCGTCGCCGTGGTCAGCATCGCCGTGCTGATTGTAGGCGCGCTGCTGAAGTGGGTGGTGCCGATCTTCGCCAATCTTTTCGCCGGACTGGGCGTTGCGTTGCCTCTTCCCACCCGCATTGTGGTGGGCATGAGCGCCTTCATTGGTACTTTCTGGTGGGTCATCATCATTGCCGTCGGAGGATCTATTTACGGTCTCAAGCAGGTTCGCAAGCATCCGAAAGGCCGTTACTACTTCGACAAAGTTCTGCTGCACGTGCCCGTGATTGGCTCGCTGTTGCGCAAGATTGCAGTGGGCCGCTTCACCCGCACTCTGGGCACTCTGATCACCTCGGGCGTGCCCATTCTGGAAGGTTTGGCCATCACCGCCCGAACCTCTGGCAATGCGGTGCTGGAAGAGGCGCTGATGAAGGTGCGAAAGGCGATTGAAGAAGGCCGCACCATCGTCGATCCTCTGAAGGAATGCGGAGTGTTTCCTAACATGGTCACGCAAATGATCGGCGTGGGCGAAGCGACGGGTGCGATGGACAGCATGCTGCAGAAGATCGCCGACTTCTATGAAGAAGAAGTCGACGCGGCTACGCGAGACATGCTGGCCATGCTGGAACCGGGCATTATTGCCCTGCTCGGCCTTACCGTCGGCGGGATCGTGATTGCGCTCTACATGCCGCTGTTCGCCATGATTGCCAAGCTGTCTGGATAAGAAAAATCCGGCTGGCGGGTGCGATGACTGACTCCTGCCAGCCTTGCGAACCATGCTGCCGATTACGGGCAGATTGAGACTAGGCCCGGCGCAGCGCAGGAGCGCGCCGGATTTTTTCAAATTTTCGGGACTTCAATGCAATCGACCTTCGACGAGCGCAACTGGCTGGCATGGCTGGTCAAAGTACGAATTCTGATCCTGACGTTCCTGCTCGGAATTCAATTGGCGGTGGTGCAGTTGACGCCGTCGCGATTGCCGATGCGTCTTTTCCTTGGCACCATCCTGCTGTGGTATTCGCTCTCGCTGTTTTACGTCCTGCTGCTCTCCCTGTGGGACGAGCACCGTTTGCAGGCGTTGCTGCAAGTGCTGACCGATCTGGTGATGGTCAGCCTGGTCGTGCATGAAACGGGAGGCTGGGACAGCTCGTTAAACTTTCTCTACCCTCTGGTCATCATCGTGGCCGGAATTCTGCTGCCGCGGGTGTGGGCTCGTCTGGTTGCGGCACTGGCTTTCATTCTCTACGGCTCCGTGCTTGAACTCAACTACTACGGATTCGTGCGATCCTACTGCACCACTCATCCAGGACTGAAAGCGCTGCAAGGAATCATTTTTGTAAATCTGTTCGCATTCCTGACCGTCGCCTACCTCTCCAGCCTGCTGGTCGCAAAGTTACGCCAGGCGAGGGTGCAACTGGAGGATACAAGCGGAGCGCTCGAGGATCTTCAGATCCTGCACGAGAACATTATTCAGTGCATCAGCAGCGGACTGATTACCACCGGCCTTGATGGCCGTATTACGCTCGTGAACCATGCGGCGCAGAAGCTCCTCGATCGGCCGTCGAGCCAACTGCTCTCCCGCCCCGTCGCCGAACTTTTTCTTGACACGGTGCCCAACGGCGAATCGCGCACTCACGCCGAAGTTCGATTCGATACGCCAGGAAGTTTTCGTAAGACAGTTCGGGTGCGAGTGACGGCCTTGAGCGTGCCCGACCGCGGCGCCTTGGGTTATGTCTACGCCTTGGACGATCTCACCGAGATTCGGCGACTGGAGCGTGAAGTCCGCATGCAGGACCGTCTGGCGGCAGTAGGTCGTCTGGCGGCCGCTATTGCCCATGAGATTCGCAATCCGCTCACTTCCATTGCCGGGTCCGTGAGTATGCTCTCCGGCATACCCGATATGACCGAAGAACACCGCCACTTGCTCGACATTGTGACGCGCGAATCGCAGCGCCTGAACGCCATCATCACCGATTTTCTGGCTTACTCCCGCGGCAAACAGTATCACTTCGACAAGTGCGATCTGGTACCGCTTTTGGAAGACACGCTCACTTTGATCCGCCACCGTATGAATGCGGAGAACACCGGCATTACGATCGAGAGCAGCTCTGCCGTTCCCGAGGCGTGGGTGCTGGCCGATGGAGACAAGATCAAACAGGTGTTCTGGAACATCGCCGAGAACGCCATCCGTGCTATGCGCGACGGCGGCGCTCTGAAAGTGGCCATCGAGCGCCTGGGAGATGAATGGCAAATTGGTTTTGCCGACACCGGGACAGGTATGACTCCGCAACAGACGGAGAAGATTTTTGAGCCCTTCCAATCGAGCTTCGAAGGAGGCACCGGGTTAGGATTGGCCGTGGTCTACCAGATCATCCAGGCGCACGAGGGCAGAATTTGGGCGCGCTCGAAGCCGGGACAGGGAACGACTTTCGTCGTGAGGCTGCGCCGTTTCGATGCGGAACACAAAGCTGTGCATATGAAGCATGATGGCTTCGTCACCTCCGCACCAGACGCTATCCCGGCGCAACTCGCAACGGCTGCGGCGGAAAGGGGGCCGCGTGGCTAACATTCTGGTTTGCGACGATGAGCGCTCCATCTGCGAAATGCTCGACATCGCCTTACGCCGCGAAGGCCATCGCGTGGAAACGGTGCAATCCGGCCAGGCGGCAAAAAATAAAATCGACGGCGCGCTCTACGATTTGATTATCACCGATATCAAGATGCCGAATATCGACGGCATCGAAGTCTTGCGTCACGCGCATCGCGTCTCGCCCGATTCCCCGGTTATCCTCATCACCGCCGTCGACGACTACGAAGCCGCCGTGGAAGCGGTCAAAGCCGGAGGAGCCTCGGATTATATTCGCAAAAGTCCCGGCCTGGTGGATGAAATTAAACTGGCCACCAACCGGATGCTCGAAAAGCTATCGCTGAGCAAGCAGAATTTTGCCCTGCGCCGCGATGCCGCCTCGCACAATTCACTCGACAATATTATTGGCTCAAGCCCGGCGATAGAGAAGCTGAAGCAGACGCTTCGAACCGTCGCTTCCACCGCGAGCACAGTCCTGATTCACGGCGAAAGCGGCACGGGTAAAGAGCTGGTTGCACGCGCTGTGCACATTTGTTCGCCGCGCGCGGCAGAGCCTTTCGTCTCGGTCAACTGCGGGGCTTTCCCCGAGACGTTGCTCGAAAGCGAACTCTTCGGCTATTTGAAAGGCGCTTTTACCGGGGCAAACCAGAACAAACGTGGACTGTTCGAAGTCGCCGGCGGTGGAACCATCTTTCTCGACGAAATCAGCGAAATGACGCTGGCGATGCAAGTGAAACTGCTGCGCGTATTGCAGGAGCGGACCGTGCGGCCTGTGGGCGGAACGAGTGAAATTCCGATCGACGTCCGCGTGATCGCAGCCACCAATCGCGACCTCGATAAGGCCGTCGCCGAAAATTTGTTTCGCGAAGACCTTTACTATCGCCTCAATGTGATTCCGATTCGTGTACCGAACCTAAGCGAGCGGCGCGAAGACATCCCGCTCCTGGCGAACCATTTTCTAAAAAAATATGCGGCCGCTGCCAGCCGAAGCATTATGCGCGTGAACAAGAATTCCCTGGACTCGCTCTGCGGCTACGAATGGCCGGGCAACGTCCGGCAACTGGAAAATACTGTCGAGCGCGCAGTTGCCCTGGAAATGACCGACGAACTGCACGTCGAATTACCCGCGGAACGGCCAAAAGCTCGCGCAGCGGCGGCCGGTGCCGGCGTTTCTGTCGCCGTCTCCGAAGTGGCACCCGGCGCTGTGCTTCCTGCGGGTGTAGGTATGGAGAGTTATGTTGCAAGCATCGAGCGCTCGCTGTTGCAGAGTGCGCTGGACCGTTCCAACGGTGTGCAGACCAAAGCTGCCGACCTGCTGGGAATTTCTTACCGCTCGTTCCGGCATTTGATGAAAAAGTACGAGTTGTAGCTGAGAACTGATATTAGCTTTTCTTCAACTGCTGCTTCCACCCCAGTACCCGCGCTTTCGCGCCCTCGGCCTCAGCTTCCGGAATCATGCCTTTTTTCTGGTAGAGCACCGACAAACTCGTGTGAGCGAGTACGTCGTCGGGATCCAGTTCCGCAATCTTCTGCGCAACCGCGATTGCCTCGTCGTAACGCTGCAAATCTTGCAAGGCGCGGGCGAGGCCGTGCATGGCTTCGGTGAATGTGGGGTCGATCTCCAGCGACGCCCGGTAAGCTGCAACCGCCTCTTCCAGCTTCCCATCCGCCATCAAATCGAGCGCGGCATAGTAGCGATCTTCGGCTTTCTGGCGGAGATTGGCGTCAGACATGGCTGGAATTTCCTGGGCGGAGAAAGGATTCTAACATGAACGTAAATCTGCGATTTCCTTCGTGCAACTTTAAGTGGTTAAAACTCTTTAGACCCTGTCGTCCCAAGTAAGCGTAGTCGAAAGCGTCCCGAGTGATTATCATGCTTCCATGCGCCATTCGCTTCGCTTTCTTTGGAATGCCACCAAAGGCCATCGTCTCACACCGTGGCGCAGCCCGTATCTGCTGTGGCGCATCGAAACCTACTGCGGCGTCAAGATGACGCAGATTGGGTTTCTGGAGTTCTGGGAATTTCTATGGCGGGAGCGTACGAGTCTATGGCGTTTTATGAAGTGGACTGGAGAGATGGATCGCCACGCCCATCCCAAACCGAAGAGTTAAGTTTCAAGGCTTCGAAGAGTTGGGTTCATGTTACAGAATTCACGTCTGGATACCGGCTGAACCTTGAAACTGTGAAACCTTGTAACTTTGAAACCTTATTCCTAAGCGCCCTTGCCGGCAGCCGCAGCCTCACCCAGGGTAATCGTGACGTCCGTCCCTTTGCCGGCGCCGGTTAGTTGCGCCGCAGCACCGCGGTTCGCCGCGATCTCGAGAAATCCCATGCTCCCCAGGATTCCGAACACCTCTCCGGGAGCGCCCTCGGCGTAAGCGCTGTGCATTTCTTTGACTTCGCGGCTGCCGACCGTGATCTTAAATCCGCTGGCTCCAGCTGTGAAAAGCGCAGGCATATCCTGCGCGGTGAAATTGGTAATCAGATTTCCGAAGCGATCGACTTTCAGCACTACGCCGCGCATGCGGTTCTGATCGACCGCCTTGGGCTTGGGTGCGGAGAAGCGCACGTACTCCTGAACTTCCTCGCCAAATTTAAGCGAATCGACCTCTTTCGCTAGATAAGCCGCCACCGGAGAAAAAATATCTCGCGCATGGAAGGTGTTGCTTACCGGCTGCAGAAAATAGTGCTCGGAGGTGACGTGGCGCACATGGATGCGCTCTTCCTTCGCGTAGACCAGTGAAAGCACCCCATTGTCGGGTGCCACGAAGTGATACTTATCGCATGAAGCGATAATCGGCCGCCGCGCCGTACCCACGCCTGGATCGACGATTACCATGTGCACCGTGCGGGTAGGGAAATACGAATAAGCTTGCGAGATCGTCAACGCGCCATCGAGCACGTCGAAAGCCTGCACGGCATGGCAAATATCCACGATCTGCGCATCCGGAACGATTTCCAGGATAACGCCCTTCATGGCGCCTACAAAGTGATCGTTAGTGCCGAAGTCGGTGGTGAGAGTAATAATCGGACGCTGCGCCAAGTTTCCCTCGCGGATGGAAGACACAAATACCCAAAAACTCGAAGGTAACTGTTGAAAGTCGCAGCGTCAAGGCACGGAGGTAACAGCTCTCTTTACTCGATGTGAATATCGCCCGAGCCGGTACGCACCGTCAGCAGCGCCCCGCCGCCGCGTACTTTTCCATGAATGGACTTATTCGTTTCGTTGATATGCCCCTGCACCGTCATCGTGATTGGCGCGTCTACGCTTAACGTCCCCGAACTAGTGGAAATATTGGCGTCAAACGCGGCGTCCGCTGGCAGCCGGACGTGCACATTCCCTGATCCCGTCCGAATCTCCCACGCGGAGGCCATCGCACCCTCCGCCGTAATGTCGCCGCTGCCCGCATCAGCGCGCAGGCCGCCTTGTACGCCGCGAGCCGTGATATTGCCCGATCCGGTGTGCAGGTCAACATCGCCCGTCCCGGTTTCCTCCAGTTCAATGTCGCCGCTGCCCGCTCCTCCGCGCACCGGCCCGGAAATCTCGTGCGCGCGAACATCCCCGGAACCAGTCTGCAGACGAATCTCCCCTGTAAGGTGAGAGAGTCGCACGTCTCCCGATCCACTCTGCAGATCAACATTGCCATGGGTCCCTTCGATCGTCTGATCTCCCGAGCCGCTGTGCGTGCGGATCGTCGTGTCGGATGGCACTGTGATTTCGTAGTCCACAGAAATATCATGAGCGTTCACATAATCGATGTGGATACTGTTTCCGTCCTGCCGCACGGGCGGGTTCTGCTCAATCTCGCTCACATCCCCGTGGCGGCTGCCAAGAAGCCAGCGATCACTCACAAAAATCTTGCCGTGGATTGAAATCGTGCCGGCGGGCCCGCTGCGCACGATAATGTCTCCCGAGCGGGCTTGCACTTCTAACTCCACAGGACCGGAGACCTGTAAGGTTTTGTCGAATTGTCCCTGTGGGGTGGAAGCGGCCGCAAAGGTTGAAGCCACAAGCACAACCAGAATCAAACTGGAAGTTCGAAACATCCCTTGTCTGTTCATGTTCACTCCGCAGTGATTTTCACCGCAACTCAAGCCAAGGCGTTCGACCGGAAGCCGGACTCCGGAAGCCCCCTACTGCAGCACCACCTGATCGCCTTCCTTCAGCCCACTTAACACTTCCGTCTTCGCGCCGTTCGAGATTCCAATGTTGACCGCAATCTTGTTCTTGCCGTCCTTGCCCTTTGGATCAGGAATTTCGACGGACGCTTTCTTGTCCTTGTCGTAGAGAATCGCGCCTTCCGGAATCTGCAGCACGTTCTTATGTTCTTCGAGGATGATTTCCGCGTTGGCCGTCATCTCCGCTTTGAGTTCGCCTCCGGGATTCTGAATCGATACCCTCACTTCGAACGTGGTCACATTGTCTTTCTCCACGCCCATTGGAGAAATCTTCGTGACCTTTCCCGTGAAGGTCTTATCTTTGAACGACTCCACCTTAATGCGCGCCGGCTGTCCCAGGTAGACCTTGCCGATATCGCTCTCATCCACTTTGCCTTTCACGTAGACCTCGCTGGTGTCGCCCAACGTCATCACCAAAGTGGCGGAAGATCCCAGTACCAGGATCGAACTCACAGCATCGCCCAACTGAACGTCGCGCGAGAGCACAATGCCATCGAGTGGCGAAACAATGTCGGTGTAGCTGAGCTGCTCATCGAGTTGCTTCAGATTGGCCTGGTCCTGCGCCACCTGCGCCTGCGCCTGGGCAATCTTCGCCTTCAATACCGTCACCTGCGCCTTGGACACGTTCTGCTTGTTCAAAGCCATCTCGTAGTTCTTTTCGGCATCATCCAGAGCCGAAGCCGACACCACGCCATCCTTCGCCATACCCACGGCACGGTCGTAAGCGCGCTTCAGCAGAGGCACGTCGGGGCCCTCCGCATCGACTCGGGCGCGCTCGTAATCGGCCTGTGTGCCCTTCAAGTTGGCCTGCGCCGCTTCCAGCGAGGCGCGTGACTGGTCGACCTGCGCCTCGATCTCGACCTTATCGAGCTGCGCCAGTAGTTGGCCCTTCTTCACGCGGTCGCCGTAATCCACCAGCAACTTCTTCACAATGCCGCTGGCCTTCGACTTTACCTCGACCTTGATGATGGGCGTTACTTTGCCGGTCGCGACTACGCTCTTCGCCAGATCGCCCTTCTCAACCTTTGCCAGCTTTGAAGGATCAATCTTTGTGCCTCCGCGCGTGGCGGCAAATACGCCGATCGCGATCAGCAGGACGATAGCCAGCGCGATGCCACCATAAATAAAAAGTCTGCGGCGTTTCTTCTTGGAATTTCCGTTACCGTTCACAACCGCCTCCTGAATATTTGCCGGAATGCTTATTGAGATTAGAGCCGTCTCGCGCTCTCTTTATCTTGTACGCAGCCGAAGCTGGGTTAGTTCCGGAATTCGATCGAACCACAATGGCGGGGCGCCGGAGCCGCCCTGTACGCTTAGACCGTGTTCATACAAAAAAGGTTAGCCCGTCTCACTGAAAAGTTGTAGCCCGCGCTTCGGAGCCTGCCTTGAGCGCAGCCGAAGGGGCCCCCTGTGTTTGAAGACTTGACTTTAAGATCGTAGCGATCGAGCCGTTCGATGCCTCCTAGCCCCTTTGGAATGCTAGAATTACCCATCAGAATTACTCCTCAATGATCGCTTTCGTGCTGCTCCGCGTGCTGTTGATCTTTCTCCTGGTAGCAGCGAATGCGTTTTTTGCGGCGGCTGAATTTGCCCTGGTCAGCGTTCGCGATACCCGCATTCAGCAGCTCATCGCCTCGGGACGTACCGGTGCGCGCATCGTGCAACGCCTGCATCAGCATCTCGACGAAGTTGTAAACGGTGTGCAGCTTGGCATCACCATGGTCAGCCTGACCTTGGGCTGGATCGGCGAGCCCATGGTCGCCCGCCTCGTCGAAGGCCTCCAGTTCGTGCACGAAGTACCGCACGCGGCGGTGTACGCCCACGGCATCGCCATGGTGATCGCCTTCAGCCTGATCACCTACCTGCACGTGCTGCTCGGCGAACTCGTGCCAAAGACTCTGGCCCTGCAACGCGCCGAGCAAATTGCCCTCGCCGTGGCCGCGCCGATGGAAGGCTTCCTTACGCTCGCCCGGCCCCTTCTTTTCTTTATGCGCCAATCCGGAGGTTTGGTTCTGCGCCTTTTCGGGGCTCGTGAAACCCGGCGGGGCGGGGTCGTCCACTCCCCGGACGAACTCAAACTGATCGTCACCGCCAGCCGCAAGGTCGGGCAAATTCCCGAGTCGCAGGAAGAAATGATTCACAATGCTATCGAACTCGACAGCATTACTGTCCGCGAGGTGATGGTGGCTCGCCCCGATATTTTTTCCTTGCCTTCCGACCTGACGCTGGACGACGCACTGAACCGCGTAGTCGAAGGCCAGCACTCGCGTATTCCCGTGTATGACCCTCTGCGCGGCCCCGAACACATTGTCGGCGTTCTTTATTACAAAGAACTGGTCCGCTGGGTGCGCCTGCGGTTGGTCAATCTCGGGCAGCCCGTTGCCTCGCGCATTTCGCGCACCCAGATCGGCCAGATCATGCACGATGTTCTCGTGGTTCCTGAGACCAAAGTCCTGGCAGAACTGCTTGCTGAATTTAAAGAGCGCCGTCGTCACTTGGCTGTCGTCGTCGACGAATTCGGTTCGACTGCGGGCGTCATCACAGTCGAAGACATCCTGGAACAACTAGTGGGCGATATCGAAGATGAATTCGATGTTTCCCAGCCCGAGCCTGAGTTGCAGGATGAATCCGTTCTGCTGCTCGAGGGCTCGGTCAACATTCGCGACCTCGAAGCCCAGTACAATTTGCTCCTGCCGCGCGACGCCGGATTCGAAACCCTCGCAGGATTCATCCTCGCCCGCTTGCAACGCATCCCATTTCTCGGCGAATCCTTTGAATACGAAGGTCACCGATACACCGTCGAAGAAATGGAAGGCCATCGCATCGCAAAGGTGAAGATTGAAAAAGTGGAAAACGCCGAGAACAAAGCAGAATCAGCGAAGCAGGCGGGAGATTGATATGCGGCTTCCGGCTTCCGGCCTCCGGCTTCGGGCCTTATTCGGTGTGGAGATTACGAGCGGCGGATTCGTGCGCAAAGAATACCTTCTTCAGAACCGGAAGCCGGAAGCCGGAAGCCGGAGGCCGATCTAACGAATGCGGCTTCTCCTCCAACGCGTTCTCTACACACTCCCGGTAATCTGGCTGGTCGTGAGCCTCGTTTTCCTGCTAATCCACCTCGTCCCGGGAGACCCCATCCAGCAAATGCTCGGCGAAGGCGCGCCGCCCGCCGACATCGCCGCTACTCGCCACGCCTACGGACTCGACGCTCCGCTCGGCGAGCAATACCTCCACTATTGGCGCGGTGTTCTGCACGGCGACCTAGGCCCCTCATTCCGCTACAACCAAAGCGTCACGCGGCTTCTCACCCAGCGTTATCCCTACACGCTGCAACTCACGCTGGCCTCGCTGTTCGTCGCGATCATTTTGTCGATCCCAGCTGGCGTGCGTTCCGCCCAGCGCCGCAACCGCTGGGACGACCGTCTGCTCTCGGTCGTTAGCCTCTTCGGCCTGTCCTTCCCCAACTTCGCGCTAGGCCCAATCCTGATTCTTCTCTTCGCCATCAGGCTGGGTTGGCTCCCCGTCTCCGGCGCCGGCTCCTTCGCCAACCTCATCCTGCCCGCCGTGACCATGGGCGGAGCGCTCGCCGCCATCCTCACCCGCATGGTCCGCACCTCCATGCTCGAAGAGCTAAGCCAGGACTACATCCGCACCGCCCGTGCCAAAGGCCTGCCCGAGCGCACCGTCGTCTACCGCCACGCCCTGCGCAACGCCATGATTCCCATCATCACAGTCCTAGGCCTGCAATTCGGCGCGCTGCTCGCGGGCGCCATTGTCACCGAAACCATCTTCTCCTGGCCCGGCATCGGCCGCCTGACGATCCAAGCCATCTCGAACCGCGACTACTATCTTGTGCAAGGCTGCATCTTGGCGATTGGATTGACGTACGTGGCAGTGAACTTTCTGACGGATGTGCTGTATTCGGTGGCGAACCCGAGGATTCGGCAGTAGCTTGGGACCACTATTTACAGGGAAATGATCTCGCCAATGCACGTACGATGAGGTGCATTGTTACCTCGTGCGCCTGTTCGGGATTGTGAGCGAATCGACTTCAACCAAGAAAGCGGGGCGCCGAAGATTTATGAGGCGGTCAGAGCTTGTTCAGCCGAAGCGTAATTTCCCATCCAACCGCCGCTGACGCCATTCTTGATCCGAAGGGCGCGCCAGTCGTCACGAAAGGGCGCTCCGAAGTTTGCAATGAGCACTTCGTCGGTCGGCGAAAAATGAGCGCGGTACTCGCACACGCGCCTTGTTCCGTCGAGTAGCCAGTTGTTCGGGTACATAATCGGTTTCATGGCCCAATTGTACAACAGCGCTGGCACTTCGGAAGGATCGCTGCTAGAGTAGGCCGCGAGGAGAGCCCCGCGATGAACAGAAAAGCCCTCTTTACGTTTGCGCTCGCTGCACTATCCCTGCTCACGTTCGTTCCCCAACCGAAGGCTCAAGAGGCCAGCAAGGCTGAGATCGAGATCGGCGGAGCCAGGCTACGTCTCGGCATGACAAAGGCCGACGTTACCGAGAAGTTGGCCGGCGTTCCGATCTATAAAGACAGAGAAGACTTCTGGCTTATTGGAGAGAAGTCAATTTCGCAGTGTCTCCAGTTCACGAATGGAAGACTCAGCTACGCGAGCCGGAACTGGCCGACGTTTGACAACGACGTTCTGGAGGCATTCTACGGTGCCGTCGCCCACTTGAATAATGAGGGACATTCTTCCTGCAAGGTCAACGCCGATTCCAAATTGGAGCCAGACGAGAAATACCAAAGAGTGCTAATACGCTGTGGGGAGAAAACGATCCTAGTTTCCCGGGCTTCCCTTAGTGGCAAGAGCTATAACACCGTGGACGAAATGCTCGGGAGCATTCGTTGACCCTGCCATTGACCGGCCGCGACCGTCCAGCCGGGTGCCGCATCCTCCGCGCTCCTTGCGAAGGGTGGGCGGCGGCGCCGTCAAACCAACTCAATCACCACGCGCCGCCCCACTAAAGCCGCCGCCCGCTGCAAACTCGACAGCGTGATGTCACGTTTCGGCAACACAGCAATGCCCTCCGTCTACCTCAGTGGTACCGCCCAACTGCATAGGTCCTTCGCGCAAAAGGCGCGCTCAGGATGACAAAACTATAAAAGCACGACAATGAATGAACGCTGACAGCCTGAATCCCACGACCAGTTTTCCACCGCAGCAAAGTTCATTCATCACAGACATTCCCGCCCCAGACTTGTCATCCTGAGCCCCGCGTGCTCCTGCGCGGCCGGAGCCACCACGCGAAGGACCTATGTATTTTGTCTACATCATGACGAACCGTTCGATGACCCTGTACACGGGTGTCACCAACAATCTCATGCGAAGGGTACGCGAGCACAAAGCAGGAACCGGTTCAGGTTTCACGGCGAAATACAAGCTCGACCGCCTAGTTTATTTCGAGCGATTCGAAGACGTTCGCAACGCAATTGAACGCGAGAAGCGCATCAAGGGCTGGCTGCGAATCAAGAAAATCGCGCTCATCGTTTCCGTTAACCCAGCTTGGAAAGATTTGAGCAAGGAGTGGTACGAGCGTCATCAACACCAACCGCAAAGCGCCTAGCGCTCTTAACCCAACTCCACCCCACCAAAAGCCGCGCGGCTGCAAACTCGACAGCGCGAGGTCTGGGGCCTGCATTGCACCAAACTGGTGTACAATGATGCCATGCCCACCGCAAAAAACGTCCGCCGGAGCGTATCGCTCCCCACTGCCATCGCCAAACAGGTGGAGCGCATGGCCAAGAGCCGGCGCTTGAGTGACAACCGCGTTCTGGTGGAGCTCATTGAGCTGGGCATCGAAGCGCGGAAACAGAAAGAGAAGGCCTTCTTCGAACTTGCCGAACGCTTCCGCGCCGCAGACGATCCCCAGCAAGCCAAGCGATTGGGCGTGGAGTTGGGCCGATTGGTTTTTGGTGAGGAAGAAGCCTACGAACGGGCCCAGGGACAAGCCGCCGTGCTGCTTGATCAGGGCTTTCACCTGGGCGGCGTGATCCGCACCAGCCGAGACGAATTGCATGAGCGATAAAACATTCGTCGACACCAACGTCTTGATCTACGCCCACGACGTGGATGCAAAAGCCAAGCGCGAGGTAGCTGAAAACGTCCTGCGCGAACTGTGGAGCCAACGAACTGGCGCGCTCAGCATGCAGGTATTGCAGGAATTCTATGTGAACGTTACTCGGAAGATTGCCTCACCGCTTCCCAAAGGTGTAGCGCGACTGGTGGTGAACAGCTACTCGATCTGGTGCATCGAAACCACACCCGCCGAAATTGCAGCCGCGTTTCAAATCGAAGATAAGGCAAGGATCGGGTTTTGGGATGCCCTCATCGTGGCTTCTGCCGCCAAGTCCGGAGCCGTGCGGATTCTCTCGGAGGATTTGAACGCTCAACAAACGATCGCTGGCATCCGCATCGAAAACCCGTTCGCACAACTGCCGTGAACCAGAATAGGCGGGGCATCACCGCCCCGCCTCGAACCCAGCCCAAACTACGCGGCCGGCGCGAACTTCTTCATCCGCTCTTTCATCTCTTCCGGCGACACATCTTCCACATGCGTGGCGATGCCCCACAAGTGCCCGAAGGGATCCTGAATGAAACCGGAGCGGTCTCCGTAGAACTGATCCTCAACCGGCTTCAGAATCACCGCACCCTCCGCCGTCGCACGCTCGACCACGCGATCGACGTCGGGAAGGTACACATATAAGCTGACGGGGCTAGCGCCGATGGTGGCCGCGCTGGTGTGTCCCTGCCCCATACTGGGATTCTCGTCGGCCAGCATGATATGCGAGTTGCCGATTTTCAATTCGGCGTGACCAACCTTGCCGCCCGGGCCATTCATGCGTACGGTTTCAGTCGCGCCGAAAACTTTCTTGTAATATTCAATGGCTTTGGCGGCGCCTTTGATAATCAGGTACGGGGTGACGGAGTTGTAGTCTTTGGGGATATACGAGACTTTGTTCATGATTTTGCTCCTGAGAAGGTAATCTAGAGGTAGAGGTTACGGCGCGAGGGCACGCCGCGTGGCGAAGCGCTCTCTTATGAGAACACATCCTGCGAGCGGTCTCAAGGCCCTTTTAATTTAATATTGCGTCTCAATATTGCGTCATGTCCGCCGCCACCATCTCGTTCCGCCGCTCGGTAGCCGTAAACGCACGCCATAATCCTTTGGCGGCAACGGGCGTGGTGTTGGTTGTAGTCTTCGTGATCTTCGCCCTGTTCGCGCCGTGGATCGCGCCGCAAGATCCGGCTGCCATCGACCTTCCCACGCGGCTCGCATCTCCGTCCCATGCCCACTGGTTCGGCACCGACGAACTCGGCCGCGATATTCTTTCGCGCATCATCTACGGCGCACGCATCTCGATGCTGGTTGGTAGCTCTGTTGTGGTTGCCTCGCTCGCGCTTGGCCTCATCATCGGCTCCATCGCCGGATATTACGGCGGCGCCATCGACCGGTTCGTGAACGTCGTCCTGATGAATGCGTTTCTCTCGTTCCCCGGGATTCTTCTGGCCATCGCGTTCGTCGCCTTCCGGGGCCCCGGCATCTTCAATCTCATTCTTGCCCTCTCGCTTGGCGGATGGGTTGGCTACGCCCGCCTCGTCCGTGGTCAAGTGCTCGCCGCACGTGAGCGCGAGTTTGTCGAAGCCGCGCGCGCCCTTGGCGCAAGCGACCTGCGCATCATTGTTCGCCACATTCTGCCCAACATTATTCAGCCGGTCATCGTGCAAGCGGCAATCGGCATGGCCGGCGCCATTCTTGCCGAAGCCACCATGAGCTTTCTCGGACTCGGCGTTCCTCCTCCGACTGCGAGTTGGGGAACGATGCTCAACGATGGCCGCGCACATCTGTTCGACGCGCCGCATCTGGTGCTATTTCCCGCGCTCGCTGTGATGCTCGCGGTGCTCTCATTCAATTTTATCGGCGACGCACTGCGGGATTACCTTGATCCGCGCTCGCGCATCGAAGCCGGACTATAGCTCCTGTAACTGGTTAAAAACATGGCACATTGTTGTCTTGACATATATTGCAAGTTGCAATATAAATATTGCGATCTGATATATGAAAGTAGGCGAGAAAATTCGTTACCTGCGCGAGGTGGAAGGCTCGCTGCGCGGGCTTGGGCGGGCGATGACGCAGCAGGAACTCGTAAAAGCGATTCAGAAGGAGCTGCGGAAGAGCATCAGCCAGTCTTACTTATCGCAGATCGAGAAGGGAACGCGTCCGCACATGACGCAGTCATCGCGAGCGCTGCTGGCGAAGTTCTTCAAGGTTCATCCGGGCTTTCTGGTGGATGATCCCGAGGGCTACCACACGGAGCTGACTTCAGACCTGCGCACGACCGAGGGACAGTTGGATGTGTGGCTGCTGCAAGGCTCGGAAAAATTTGTCAGCGATGCCGAGGTGAGTGGAGTGCTGATCAAGGCGGCGCGCGAAAAAGATACTCGCCGGTGTTTGTTGCTGCTGGGCGCGATTCTCGACACGCCGGGACTTGCCGAGCGCTTGCTGGAAGCGTTGCGGCCGGATTTGGCCGCGAATGGAAATCACCGGCACGGAAAGAGCCGGCGTGTTGAAACTGCGGGAGAAAGGAGAATCCGATGACCCATTCCATGACCTGGGCGGACTTCTACTTGATCTGTTTTGCAGTTGGATTTTGCTTCAGTTTCTTTTCGTTCGTCTTTGGCGGCGCGCGTACCGGCCGGCCGCACTTGCACGGGCGTGTGGGCGGCGCGCATGTGCCTCCGGGTGCGACTGGTACTGGGCACGGTCCAACCGGCGCTGCGCAGCCGCATGGAGCCGGTGGCGCGGGGACGGAGGCACGACACTCCGGCGTTTCGCCCTTCAATTTCGTCACGCTCACGGCCTTTTTGGCATGGTTCGGCGGAACCGGATATTTGCTGACACGATACTCCGGCGTGTGGGTTGGCTTCGGGTTGCTGGCTTCTGTGGCCAGCGGCCTGGTTGGAGGCGGCATTGTGTTTCTGTTTTTGAGCCGAGTGCTGATGTCGGATGAAGAGAACATGGACCCGGCCGACTACGAAATGGCGGGAGTGTTGGGGCGGGTTGGCAGTTCGATTCGCACCGGCGGCACAGGCGAAATGGTCTATACACAGATGGGAACGCGCCGTGTGTGCGGTGCGCGCAGCGAAGACAGCAGCGCCATCGCAAAAGGAACAGAAGTTATGGTCACGCGCTACGAAAAAGGTATTGCTTACGTCCGGCTGTGGAGCGAGATGTCGGGCGAAGAAACAGTGCCGGCGATTCCCGCCGACAAGGAGCAAAAGCTATGACGCGCACCTGGTACAAGACGGTGACAATGCTTTTATGGCTTGCCCCGGTAGCGATGGGGATTCGGTACGCGCAAGTGTGGGAGCGGTTGCCGCTGCGCATGGCGAGTCACTTTGACGCGGCCGACCGCGTCAATGGCTGGATGTCGCGTGACGCCGCGTTTTATTTCGACTTGGGGCTGCTCATCGTTCTGGCCGCAGTGTTTACTGCCGTGGTCTACGTAGTCCTTAACAAATATGACTTGGTGAAGCTCTCCTGGGCGTTGCTCATCGTCCTGCACGCGGAAATCTGGGCGATGGTCCATACGTTGAGCTCCACCCTCGATTACAACCTCAACGGAAGTGCCATCTCGATTGCGCCGCTGTTGGTGGTGAACGTTGTAGGAGCAATTGTGATTGCAGCTTTCGCGCTCGGCGACAAGCGCGGAACCGCGCTCTCCACTTCGGATGTATTAGCCGAAGAAATCCACTCGGGAAAAAAGTTGGGAGCGTTTTTTCTTTTGCCGGTTGCGGTCTTGGCCATGATCGCACTGACTATTCCAAACTCGACCGCACGGGTGGCTCTGGGAGCGACTGCGGTAATCGTGGCTCTTGCCTACGCGATGGCGTGGGATGGCTTTCATTACTACTTCACTCGTCACGGAGTCGAGATCCGCACGCTGGGTTTCCGGTTGAAGTCGATTCCGGTTTTGCAGATCAAGAATTACGAGATTCAAAGCTGGAATCCGATTCGCGGGCTGGGCGTTCGCGGCGTAGGCAATCGAAAAGCGTATGTCTGGGGACGAACCGGCGTTCGCGTCGAGATGTACGACGGGGAAGTTTTTCTGGGACACAGCGATCCGCAGCGGATCGTTCATGACTTGAACGTAATCAAGCACCAACATTCGTAAGCAAAAGTTTTGTGGAGGAGGCGTTATGTTCGAGATGTCACGCATGGTCGAGATTTGGATTTTCGTTGGGCTGGGAGTGATGGTCATTCTGTTTTTGATGAGCGGAATGGCCAGGCTCTATCGCAAAGCGGGGCCGCACGAGGCACTCATCGTGTACGGCCTGGGCGGAACGCGCGTCGTGCAAGGACACGGCACGCTGGTGCTTCCGATGGTGCAGATCTGCCGCGATCTGTCTCTCGAACTCATGTCGTTCGACGTGGCACCGCAGCAGGATTTGTATACCAAGCAAGGCGTCGCCGTAACCGTGGAAGCAGTGGCGCAGATCAAGGTGAAGTCGGATCGAGAATCTGTGCTCACGGCGGCTGAGCAATTCCTGACCAAGAGCGATCAGGAGCGTGAAGGCCTGATTCGATTGGTCATGGAAGGCCATCTGCGCGGCATTATCGGCCAGCTCACCGTGGAAGAAATCGTCAAACAGCCAGAAATGGTTTCGGACCGGATGCGCGGAACCTGTGCTGAGGACATGAACAAGATGGGGCTTGAGGTCATCTCGTTCACCATCAAAGAAGTCCGCGACAAGAACGAATACATCACCAACATGGGCAAGCCGGATGTGGCGCGGATCAAGCGCGACGCCGATGTTGCTACGGCGGAAGCGGATCGCGATACCGCGATCAAGCGCGCGCTGGCGCAGCGGGAGGCCGCGGTGGCCAAGGCTCAGGCCGATCAAGAGCGCGTTCTCGCCGAGACGTTGTCGCTCGCGAAACAAGCGGAGTCGCAGCGCGACCTCGAAGTGAAGAAGGCGCAGTTCCTGGAAGTCACTAAGCGCCAGCAGGCGCAAGCCGACAAGGCTTATGACATCCAGACCAACATCATGCAGCAGCAGGTAGTCGCCGAGCAGGTGAAGGTGCAGCAGATCGAGAAAGAGCAGCAGGTCAAGGTGCAGGAAGCGGAAATCAATCGCCGCGAAAAAGAATTGATCGCGACCGTGCTGAAGGGAGCTGAGATCGAGCGTCAGCGGATCGAGACGCTGGCCGCGGCCGAGAAGCAGCGCCTGATCGCGGAAGCCGAGGGCCATGCGTCGTCAATTCGCGCGCAGGGCGAGGCCGAAGCGGAAATTATTTTCAAGAAAGGCGAATCCGAAGCCAAGGCCATGAACGTGAAGGCCGAAGCCTATCAGGAATACAACCAGGCTGCGGTGATCGACCGTTTGTTTACCGCGATGCCGGAGGTGGTGAGGGCGCTGGCCAGTCCGCTGGCAAACGTCGACAAGATCACCATCGTTTCCACCGGCAACGGCGATGCTTCCGGGATGAACAAGATCACCGGCGACATCGCCAAGATGGCGGCGCAGGTGCCGGCGTTGTTCGAGACGCTCTCAGGCATGCCGCTGGCGGAACTGTTGAGCAAGGTGCGGCAGATCGGCGATCACACACCGAAGCCGGTGGTGGAGGCAGCGAAGTAATCAGTGAGGAACGGGCCTCGCCCCGTTCCTCCTTTCTGCCGGCAGTTTTCAGGAGTGGCATATGGCAAGCAAATCGCAACCTACAGGATTAGGCATCGCGCTGGGAGCGGCGCTGGGCGCGATCCTCGGAGTTGTCGCCGGTCACATGGCAATCTGGCTGGGCATCGGCATAGCAATTGGCATGGCCATCGGCGCCACGATGCGGCGCACCACTTGCGCCAACTGTGAAGCCGCAAAACGAAATCAGCAGCTAGGAACTGGAAGCTAGGAGCTTTTTCACAAAAAGGAGTTCACCATGGCATTACTAGAGCGTGTTTCCACACTGGTCCGGGCCAACCTCAACGACCTCATCGATAAGGCCGAGGAGCCGGAAAAGATGATCAAGCAGGTGATTCTCGATATGCAGAATCAACTGCTGCAGGTGAAGACGCAGGTTGCGATCGCCATCGCCGATCAGCACCTGCTCGAGAAAAAACAGAAAGAAAACGAAGATAAAGTCGCCGAATGGATGCGCAAGGCCGAATTGTCGGTGGATAAGAAGCAGGACGACTTGGCCCGCGCTTCGCTGCAACGCGTGGAAAGCCATCGCGAGATGAGCGAAAACTTCGCGCAGCAAGTAACCGATCAGAAAGCTCAGGTGGAAAACCTGAAGTCGGCGTTGCGTCAGCTGGAGCAGAAGCTGGCTGAGGCGCAAGCCAAAGCCGATCTGCTGATTGCGCAACATCGCCGCGCCCGCGCCGTGGGGAAAGCCAGCGATGCGCGGCTCGCCATGGGCGACGGCTCGAAGGCGGCAGCCTTCGACCGCATGAAGCGTAAGGTCGCGCATTCCGAAGCGATGGGCCAAGCGAAATCGGAAATTGCCGGAGACAACATGGAAGACCGGCTGGCCGCGCTGGAAAAAGAGGATCGCATTGAGCGGTTGTTAGCGGAGTTGAAAGGGAAGCGGGGGGCGTAGTATAAGCGGCCTCGTCCAGACAGCAAGGTACGTGGAACAGAAATCGAACGCTCCGTGCATCCATTGACGGAACTGCCCGCATCTCTCTATTCTCAATAACAATGCTCATTCAGGGACCCTTCATGAAGGTGGTTGCAGTTCTGTTGTTGCTCGCGTTGAGCTTGGCAACGGGCTGTGGTGGCCGCACCACAATACCGGCATCGGCGCAAACAGCCGCCAGTGGCGGTTGGAACGCCCAACTGCTGGGCGGCGCCGGAGAGGGCTCTGGGCTCAGCTTCACCACTCAGTTCACCGTAAACGGCGACGGCAGCCTGAGCGTTACCTTCTTCCAATTCCTCACCGAGGGGCTTTGTTTTACAGCTACTGGCGAAGCCCCGACTGGAACGATGGACCTGACCTTGAACAATGCCAACCAGCAAGTGATTGGCACATTTACCTTCACGGTGCAGTCTTCGGGGAACACGCTCACGATGAACGGGCAGGTAACCGGAACGGAAAGCGGAACGACGCTCAGTTCCGGGACTATTACCGGTAATTGGACTCTTACTAGCGGCACTCCCGCATGCAACGGCACCAGCGGCAATTTCACCATGACTGAAACCGCTATCACAACCTAAGAAGTCAGAACCAATCGCTGCGGTAGGCAACCCACCAGGAAATGTAAAGGATGGGTAAGGTGGCCGCCAATCCCCACCAAATGGGCAGCAGAAAATCCGCCAGCAGGCCGAGCACGGTAAAAACCATCCAGAAGATCTTCCGTTCCATTGGATAATTGTAGGCCGGGATGTGCCCGTTCGCACTGTTGCTGTCGGCCCACCACTTTCGTCACCTCGGGGCACTGGGTTAGAGTGGTGCAGCGATAGAGTGATGCACCATCGGGTGGAGTCATGAAGCGATCACTGCGACAGATTGCCGAGGCCGTTGAAGCCCGCCTGCAAGGCAATGGCAGTGTCGAGATCGAGGGCGTGGCAAGCATTGCCTCGGCGTCGCCGCTTGACCTGGTGTTTGTAGAAGAACAAAAGCACCTTCCGCGAGCGGTTCATTCTGCTGCAGGCGCGATCATCGCCGGAGAGTTTGCCGCTGGTTCAACCAGCAAGCCGCTAATTATCAGTGATCATCCCAAGCTCGCGTTTGCGCGAGCCGCGCGCTTTCTGCAGCAGGAAAATCATGATGGTCTCGACACGACCGTACACGCAGCGGCAGTGGTGCATGCTTCAGCTCGGCTTGCGGCGGGCGCGATTGTCGAAGAGCGCGCCGTGATTGCCGCCGATGCGGAGATCGGCGAAAACACACGCATCGGTGCAGGTTGCGCCATCGGGCACGGAGTCAGAATCGGGCGGGAGTGCGAAATCTATCCGAACGTGACTGCCTATGCAGGTACTACATTGGGTGATCGGGTGATCGTTCATGCCGGCGCGGTATTAGGAAGCGATGGCTTCGGATATGTGCGCGATCCGCAGAGTGGACGCTACGAGAAATTTCCCCAGGCCGGAAAACTGGTCATCGAAGACGATGTGGAGATCGGCGCCAATACCACTATCGACCGCGGCGCGCTTGATGAGACGCGCATCGGGCGTGGTACGAAGATCGACAACCTCGTGCATATTGGCCACAACTGCCGCATCGGAGAGAATGTGGTGATTGCGGCGCAGACCGGCCTTTCCGGCAGTATCGTCATTGAGAATGACGTGTTGCTTGGCGGGCAGGTGGGCATTGGCGAGCATGCGCGCATTGAAGAAGGCGTAATGCTGGGCGGGCAGGGCGGGGTGTTGCCCAATAAAGTGTTGCGCGGCAAGGGCGTTGCTTTTTGGGGAACTCCGGCGCAGCCCGTGCGGCAATATTTGAAGCAGTTAGCGGCACTGGCGCGATTGTCCAAAAAAGAGAAGAAATAGTTAACAGGACGGCCTGCGGCCCCGGCGATTGATTCACCGCTGACAGCCGGATGCCGGGAGCCGGAATTTATGTCGATTGTAGTGGTCGGCGGCCATTCGCGCAGCGTAGGGAAGACCAGCGTAGTCGCCGGGCTGATTTCCGCACTGCGCCACTACGCTTGGACCGCGGTGAAGATTACGCAATACGGCCACGGTGTTTGCTCGGCCGACGGAGCCCCGTGCGACTGCGTCACCGCCGACCATGCCTGGGCGATCTCAGAGGAAAAGTCTCGCGAAGGTGATTCGGACACATCCCGTTTTCTGCTGGCGGGCGCTGTGCGGTCGTTATGGGTGCGCACCGAGCAGGGCAGGCTGGCCGAAGCCATGCCGGCATTGCGGCAACGGCTGGAGCGCTCGCGCCATGTGATCGTGGAATCGAACAGCGTGTTGAAGTTCTTGCGTCCTGATCTGTATCTGACAGTGCTCGATCCAGCGACCGAGGATTTCAAAACTTCGGCGCGGGAATTTCTGGATCGCGCCGATGCCGTAATTCTTCACGCTGCATCGCAGGCGACGGAAGCAGCTTGGCAGAAAGTTTCTTTGAAGCCCGTGGCCGCACAACCCAAATTCCGCATCACGCCTCCACCGTATGTGACGGATGAAATTGTCGAGTTCGTGCGTAGTCGGCTCGGTGACACAATACAATCTGGATCAGGGAACTGAGAAAGCTTTTTGTTATTCTTCCCAGTGCGGCAAATTCACCCCAGCGCCTGGCTTCTGATGCTTCTCTCGTCGCTGTTGCAAATCCTCATTTTTCCTCTTCCCGGGCTTTATGTTTTTTCATGGATCGCGTTCGCTCCGCTGCTCGTGGCCCTGCTGCGAACGCGACCGGCGGGAGCGCTTGAGATCGAGGGCTCCGTCAATCTGCAACCTTCCAAGCCCGCGCAGGCTTTTCTGCTGGCATATGTTTCCGGAATTCTCTGGTATGCGGGCACTTGCTATTGGATTTATGACACGATGCATCAGTATGGCGGTCTTAGCGCACCGCTGGCCTTGCTTGCGCTGTTTTTGTTTTGCCTCTATCTGGCCCTTTACCACGGCCTGTTCGGATTGTTATTGAGTCTGGCGACAGGGCCGGGTCGCGATAATCGCCTGGCGCTGCTATCAGCACCGTTTCTTTGGGTCACGGCGGAGTTGGCGCGGACCCGCATCACCGGTTTTCCATGGAACCTGCTGGGCACCGCGCAGGTGGATAACATTTCTTTGAGCCGCATCACTACATGGACGGGCGTCTACGGCATCTCGTTCGAGATCATGCTGGTGAACGTGGCACTGGCGGCCGCGTTTCTGGTGCCCCGGAAAAGACGCAGCACATTGCTCATTGCTTCGGTAGCGGCAGCTGCGGTGCTGCAGGCTGGTGTAATGGTCGGCGCCCCCGCGTTAGCTGCGGATCGAGCGGCTCTGCTGGTGCAGGAAAATATTGCTGTCGACACCAACTGGACTCGTGCTGCTTTCGAACGCACACTGCGCGAACTCACCGATCTCAGCCTGAAGGCAGAAACTTCTGCGACGCCTTCCACAGGTGGAACCAGCCTGAAGCAGAAGATCGATCTCATCGTCTGGCCGGAATCGCCCGCGCCCTTTTTCACCAGCGATCCATTATTTCGCGAGCCGGTAGGCCAGTTGGCTCGAGGGGCGAACGCTTGGGTAGTGACTGGCGCCATCGGAAATTCCCCAGCCACGCCTGGCCGCGCAACCGCTTCTCGGGTGTTTAACTCCGCAGCTCTCATCAGTCCCTCGGGCGAATGGACGGCGCGCTACGACAAAGTTCACCTCGTGCCCTTCGGAGAATATCTCCCGTTCCCGCGGCTGTTTGCGTTTGCGGGAGGATTAACCAAAGAGGTTGGAGAATTTACGCCGGGGGAATCTCGTGCGCCGTTGAATGCGTCCGGCATGCCGATAGGCATTTTTATTTGCTATGAGTCGGTGTTCCCAGGCGAAGTTCGAGAATTTGCCGATCAGGGCGCGCAGGTCTTCGTTAATCTTTCGAACGACGGCTGGTATGGCGACAGCGGCGCTTATGCGCAGCATCTGAATCAGACGCGCATGCGCGCCATCGAAAACGACCGCTGGATTTTAAGCGCGACAAATACCGGAGTCACCGCCTCGATTGATCCTTACGGACGAACCGTGGCGCGGCTTCCGCGCAAAGAGCGCGCCGCCCTGGTCGCACCCTATGCCCTCACTTCGGTAACCACGTTCTACACCCGGCACGGCGATTGGTTGGCATGGCTGTGTGCGATAATTTCAGCAGGCGCGATTATCACGCGTTTCGGGCTTCGCAGCCCAGCAGTCGAGAAAGCAGAAGCATCCTCATGAATCAAGAACTCGAGCAGGAATACGAATCGCTGGGCAAAAAAGTCCGCGAACTCCGGGAGTATCTTTGACGCGGACAAGCTCCGTCCGCAACTAACCGAAATCGAAAAGCAGGCCTCCGACCCGAATCTGTGGTCCAATCCCCAGCGTTCGCAGCAGGTGATGCGCGAGAAAAAACGTCTCGAGCACCTTCTAGCCACGGACGCCGATCTGCAGCGCCGTGACGGCGACATCGCTGCATATTTTGAGTTGGCCAAAGAAGGCGAAAATATCGACGCCGAACTGCGGCGCGAGATCGACTCGCTGCGCGCGTTAGTCGATAAACTGGAAACCGAGACGCTGCTTTCCGGCGAGAACGATCCGCTTAACGCCATCGTAACCATCCACCCCGGTGCGGGTGGAACCGAATCGCAGGACTGGGCCGACATGCTGTTGCGAATGTATTTGCGCTGGGCCGAGCGGCAGGGATTCGAAACCATTCTGTATGACTACCAGCCCGGCGAAGAAGCTGGCCTCAAGTCCGCGACCTTTGCGGTGAATGGCGAGTATGCCTTTGGATTGTTGAGCAGTGAAATCGGCGTTCACCGCCTGGTGCGGATTTCTCCCTTCGATCAGGCCAAGCGGCGGCATACTTCGTTTGCCAGCGTCTTCGTCTCGCCTGAAATCGACGACAGTATTGAAGTCGTCATCAAGCCTGAGGACATTCGTACGGATACTTACCGCTCCAGCGGCAAGGGCGGGCAGCACGTGAACACGACCGACTCCGCGGTGCGCATCACGCACCTTGCCACCGGCCTGGTGGCCAGTTGCCAGAATGAACGCTCGCAGCACAAGAATCGCGAGCGCGCCATGAGCATGTTGCGCTCCAAGCTCTACGAATTCGAAATGGAGAAGAAGCGCGCGGCGAGCAAGAAGATTGAGGACTCCAAGCTCGACAACGATTTCGGATCGCAGATCCGCTCCTACGTTCTGCAGCCGTATCGCATGATCAAGGATCATCGCACCAAGGCCGAAGTGGGCGATGTAGATCGCGTGCTCGACGGCGACCTTCAGCCGTTTATCCGGGCATATCTGCTGGCGCGGCGGGGAGAAAAATCATCGTGAGCGCGACGCGAACGAAAATATCGGCGCTGAAGCGTGCGTCCCCGTCGAAGCCTGCGGTAGCGCAACGGAAGTCGGTTAAGCAGAAATCGGTGAAGCTCGGTCCGCGCTTCCATCGCGCATTTCTTTTTGCGGCGGAGAAACATGCCGGACAAACTCGCAAAGCTTCGACAATTCCTTATATCGCGCACTTGATGGGCGTCGCCTCCCTGGTTTTAGAGTTCGGAGGCGATGAAGATCAGGCGATCGCCGCGCTGCTGCATGATGTAGTCGAAGACTGCGGCGGCGCACCCATGCTGCGCGAGGTCCGGCGCCGCTTCGGCAATCGCGTCGCAAAAATTGTGGATGGTTGCACCGACTCCGACACCACTCCCAAACCGCCCTGGCGCGAGCGCAAAGAAACTTACATTCGTCACCTGAAGAATGCCGATGAAGAAACCAGGCTCGTTTCCGCGGCCGACAAGCTGAACAATATTCGCTCCATCCTTTCCGATTACCGCAGCGTCGGCGAGGCCATCTGGGCGCGCTTCAACGGCGGGCGCGACGGAACTCTTTGGTACTATCGGGCGTTGTTGAACGAATTTCTTCGCAGGCCGAATCGCTTAGTCAGAGAATTCGAACTCGCGACCCAGGAGCTAGAAGCCGGGACGAAAGTTTCCCCCGCGCATATCGGTTCCGGGAGGTAAATGCCATGCCACGCACCATCGATTTAATTCGCGCTTCCAAATTGCCCTCGAACATGATGCAGTTCGCGGCGAAGGGCGCGCTCTCCGTCCCGCCCGACGAAAACATCGAAATCCTGGTGTATCTCGCCAAGCACAACAAGGTTTTTAGCGATCTGGCTCGCATGACCCTGGCCGGCTGGGACGAAAATGCTTCATTGGCTGCTGCTTCCGATGCGAAAACTCCGCGTGAAGTTCTCGACTACTTCATTGCGCCTGATAATCTTCGTCCCCCACTGCTGCCTGCGCTTCTCGAGAATCCTTCGGTTTCGGATAGTGAACTTGCAAAGTTTGCAATCTCTGCGTCACGAGAATCCATCAGTGTCATGCTGCAGAGCGCGCGCGTGCGGGCTTCTGTAGGGATCCTGGACTCGCTGCGATCGAATCCTTACTTGAAGGCCGAGGACGCGGCGACTGTCGCGAAATTATTAGGCTCAACCGGTCCTCAACTCGCGCCAACGCCTTCAGATTCCAGCGCGTTACGAGCCGGAGACACCGCATCTGGCATGGCTGTGGGCAATGACGCTGGGAAAGCCTCCGACGATACTGACGAAGTGCCGGATGAAGCGGTTTCCGCATACCTAGCCGAACATGCTGCAGCAATAGTCGCTGAGCAGGATAAAGCGTTTCACCCGGTAGGCGGAATGGTTGATCTTCCTGGGCTAGATTCTCCTTCGACGGAGGAAGTAAAAGAAGTTCCCGCAATCAGCGGCAATGCGACGAATCCAGCAGCGCCGCATACCGGCTCCACCCCCGGGACTGCCGCCAAGCCCGCGCCCGTTGCCGCTGTAAAACGTCCGGCTCCGGTCCTAGCCAAGCGCGAGAATACCATGCAGAAGATCAACGGACTTGACGTGAAAGGCCGCATCCAACTGGCGCTGAAGGGAAACAAAGAAGAGCGCTCGATCTTGATTCGCGACGGGACGAAAGTAGTGGCGTTGGCCGTGCTTGAGGCACCTAAACTCTCCGATGGGGAAGTCGAGAAATTTGCCCTTCAGAAAAATGTTTTGGAGGCGGTTCTGCGGCAAATTCCCCTCAAGCGCCGTTTCATGAAAAATTACATCGTCGTGCGGAATCTGGTCGCGAATCCGCGTACGCCGCTCGATCTTGGCCTGGGTTTGATGAAGCATCTTCTGGTGCAGGACTTGAAGAACATCTCGGCGAACAAAGAGATCTCCGAAACCGTTCGTAAGTTGGCACTGAAGATGTACAAGCAGAAGTTGGACGCGGCAAACAAGAAATAGAAAATCTACGGCTACTTCGCCTCAAGTCGATCCGGTCACGGAAATATTGAAACGTGCGAAAATCATCGCCGTTGTCGGCCTATCCAACGACCCCATGCGCCCCAGTCACGGCGTCGCGGCTTACCTGCAGAGTCACGGATATCGGATTATTCCCGTAAATCCGCAAATCGAGTCCTGCCTAGGTAAGAAGTCATTTCCCACTCTGCTCGACGTGCCTGTGAAGATCGATATCGTAGATATCTTCCGCCGTCCCGAGTTCGTGGAAGAAATTGTCGATCAAGCCATCCAACTGAAAGTTCCTGCGATCTGGATGCAGGAAGATGTGATTCACGAAAGATCTGCCGAGAAGGCGCGGCGGGCGGGAATCTTCGTAGTGATGAACCGCTGCATCCTGAAAGAGCACCGTGCGCGATTCCGGTAATCGCAAGAAACTACGTTGACTCGCTCTCGCGCGAGCGCAGCTTCCTGATCTCTTCCATCCGGTCGCGGATGCGCTTTTCGATTCCTTCGTTCGTAGGACGGTAATACGTGCGATCCCGCAGATTTTCCGGCAGGCATTGCATATTGGCGACTTTGCCTTCGACATCGTGCGCGTATTGATAATCTTTGCCATAGCCAAGACCCTTCATCAGCTTGGTGGGCGCATTGCGCAGGTGCAGCGGGACAGGCTCGGCCGCGGTGCGTTCGATATCCTGCTGCACGTCGCCATAGGCGGCATACAGCGCATTTGACTTGGGCGCGACCGAGAGATAAACAACCGCTTGCGCAAGGGCGAGATTGCCCTCCGGCATGCCGATGAAATCAACGGCATCGCGAGCGGCCATGCAGAGTGAAAGCGCGTTAGGATCGGCCAGGCCGATATCTTCCACCGCCATGCGCACCACGCGGCGCGCAATATAGAGCGGATCTTCTCCCGCCTCGATCATGCGTCCCAGCCAGTACAACGCCGCGTCGGGATCGCTGTTGCGCACAGATTTGTGCAGCGCCGAAATCAGGTTGTAATGCTCCTCGCCGGCTTTGTCGTAGAGTAGTGTGCGCTTCTGCAAAGCATCGCGCACAATATCGTCGGTAATTTCTCCCTTTTGCTTTCCCGCCTGCTGTGCTAATCCGGCCGCGACTTCCAGCACGTTGTAGGCGCTGCGAGCGTCTCCGCTGGTGTAGCTGGCGATTTTCTTGAGCACGTCGTCGGATGTGCGCAACTTCATCGCTCCCAATCCGCGCGCTTCATCGGACAGAGCGCGCCGTAACAATTGCACGATCTGATCCTCCGTCAGAGGCTGTAGTACGTAGACGCGGCAGCGCGACAGCAGAGCGGAATTGATTTCGAATGACGGATTCTCGGTGGTTGCGCCGATCAGTCGGATGTTGCCTTTCTCTACGTGCGGAAGAAAGGCATCCTGCTGGGCTTTGTTGAAGCGGTGGATCTCGTCGATGAACACGATAGTTCTGGTGCCGTATTGCCGCGCGCGCTCGGCATCGGCCATGACCTGCTTGATCTCTTTGATCCCGGCCAGGACGGCGGAAAATTCGATGAACTCCGCTTTGGTCATGCCGGCGATGATTTTCGCGAGCGTGGTCTTGCCCGTGCCAGGGGGCCCCCAGAAGATAAGCGAACCAGTATCGTCGCGGTCGATTTGGGTGCGCAACGGCTTGCCGGGCCCGATCAGGTTTTCCTGGCCGGCATACTCTTCGAGCGTGCGTGGACGCATCCGATCCGCCAGCGGCCGCGTGCGGTCGGTGGAGCTGTCGACGCTCGGAATGGGTTGGAAGAGTCCCATGGAAATTCATTCACCACAGAGTCACAGAGACACAGAGAAAACCTCCATTGGTTCTCGTTTTTCTCCGTGACTCTGCGTCCGGTGGTGGATTTTCATTTTCTTTGCCTTGCCGCCTCATACAATACGATGCTCGCGGCCACGCCCGCGTTAAGAGATTCCACCTGTTGCGTGTGCGGAATGGAGACGAATTCATCCATCTTCGCCATTACATCGCGTGGCAGGCCCGCGCCTTCGTTGCCGAAGAAAATCGCCGTCTCGCCCTGAAGGTTTGCTTGCTCCAAAGATGTGCCCTTGTGCGAGGAGGTTGCAATCAAGCGCACGCCTTTGGCGCGGAGCTGTTCGAGTACGCGCTGCAACTTGGACGATTCTTTCCCGTGCTGGTGAACGATCGGCAGCCGGAAAATCGACCCTGCCGAGCCACGCACAACTTTCGAATTGAAAGGGCTTACCGTGCCTTCGCCGAGGACCACGCCCGCGCAACCGAAGGCTTCCGACGAGCGCAGAATCGTACCCAGATTGCCAGGATCCTGCAATCCGGCCGCAACAATAATTGGGCCGACCTGCAGGCGTTCCACAACGTCATCGAGCGAAAATTCCTTCAAGCGGACCAACGCCGCCACGCCTTGCGGAGATTCGCTGGGCACGACGCTGTCGAAAAGTTTATCGGGAAGCAGCAACGTCTCGACCTGCGCTCCAATCTGCGGCAGCAGTCTCTCGGCGCGCTCCTGCGCCGACTCCCGAAAGAAAACCGCGCTGAAGCGCAGTCCACTGCGAATCGCTTCTTCCAAAATGCGCAATCCCTCCACCGCGCAGTCTCCGCCGTCGGTAAGTTCGGCGCGGGCAAAGGCCTGGCGCAGTTGCTTCACTAGGGGATTGTGACGGCCTTCGATGCGGCGTAGCCTATGTTGCGCACTAAGAGCGGGTTCTGGGGATTTTGTCATTCTGATACTGCGGATAATACACTTGCAGCCCGCCTTGAGGGTCTATGCCGTATTATGGTAAGTTCCACGCACAAAATATTCTAGGTGGACGGATCCACGAAGGGAGCGCCGTGCGCGCCGAAATCGTAAAAATCAGCAGTGATTCTCCGGAAAGTTCACTCATAAAGTACGCCGCCGACCAGATTCGCGCCGGCGAGGTGCTGGGCATGCCGACCGACACGTTCTACGGCTTGGCGGCCGATCCCTTTAACCTGCGCGCAGTTGACCGCGTATACGACATCAAGACCCGCTCGCGTCACAAGCCGCTCTCGCTGCTTATCGAAAGCATCGATCAGGCGGAAGAGCTTGCCAAGTCGCTGCCCGAAGAGTTTTATGCGCTGGCGAGAAAATACTGGCCCGGCCCGCTCACCATCATCGTGAAAGCAGGATCGCGCCTGCCTCTGAAGGTGACTGCCAACACCGGCAATGTTGCTTTGCGTGTACCGAATGCAAAGATTCCGCGGGCTGTGGTAGCGGCAGCAGCAATTCCCATCACGGCCACATCGGCGAATCTGAGCGGGGCTTCGGAGTGTACCAGCGCCGTGCAGGTACGCGACCAGCTTGAGGGCCGCATCAGCATTATCGTCGATGGCGGCACTTCGCCGCGCGACGTTGCCTCCACCATCGTCGACCTCACCGACGAAGGAGCGCGCTGGCGCATCATCCGCGAAGGGGCGATTCCGGCTGAGGAGATTTCGACTTACTTTGCCCAAGGATGAGCGACGATCCCGTTAACCGGCATCCGCGGAGCCATTGGCTGCTCTGGTCCGAAGGGCTGTTGTTGGCGGCGTTGGCCGCATTTCTCGCGCTGACCGGGATACGCATCACACAGGAAGGCTCGCGGCAGGAAGTTGCCAGGGCGGATGCAATTGTCGTCTTCGGCGCTGCCGAGTATGCCGGTCGTCCCTCACCCGTGCTGCGGGCGAGGCTTGATCATGCCTTCGATCTGTTTCGCCTGGGAATCGCTCCCGTTGTTATCACTACCGGAGGAGCCGCATCCGACCCCAGCTTCAGCGAAGGCGGCGTGGGCCGCGATTATCTACAGCGCCGTGGCATTCCCGAACGCAACCTGATCGCCGAGACTCAGGGCTCGGACACCGCTCAATCGGCCGCCCGCGTCGCCGTGATCATGCGCGCCAACGGCCTGCGCAGTTGCATAGCGGTAAGCGATGCTTATCACGTGTTTCGCATCAAACGCCTGCTTGAGCACGAGGGCATCGACCCCGTATATGTTTCGCCACGGCCGGATTCCCGTCCGCATAGCGTGGGGCAGCGTTTTTACGCTGTGCTGCGCGAGGCGTGCAGCTATTTGCTGTGGAAGATTGGCGTCACTTAAGCCGTTGCCGCGGTTATGAGCTTGCAGCGGAACGGGGCGAGAAGGTCAGTAGGTGTCGATGCCATTTGCTGTACGAATTTTGAACCACGAGTAGCGCAGGTTGTAACGCATGATTCCGCCCCGCACCTTCATGAACACATGTTGAACGCGGACCTCGAGCGCGGCATTTTTCATGATGGTGTATTGATCGTGCCGTTGCCCAATATATTCTGCGCGGCGGCGGCCTTCGCATTTCTGCCAGTCACCACCCTCGCGGCACATTTCATTGCCGTTGCTGAAGTTTTCTTCCCGCAGAGTGTTCACGGTGATGTTTTGCTGGATGGCTGCCGCCAGGTCCGTGTCGTAGCGTTCGTACCAGGCTTGCACCACTTCTTCAGTTTGTTCGGGCGTGTGAATCGCCTTGTAGTTGCCAATCGCCGCAATGATTTCGTCGGCGTTTTCGGCGCCATCCATTCGAATGCGCGGTAGTTGGTTCGCCGCGGCATCCATGTCGTTCTCGGTAATTACTTTTTTGGCGTACGAGTTGGCCTGCTTCTTGGAGTTCCGTACGACTGTGCCAAGGGACTGCTCTGTTCCCGTACCGGTGGGCTCTGGCGCAGCCGGCGCCACTGGGGTTGTTTGCTGACCCGCACAAACTAAAATGCAGGCCGAAATGAAGGTCGCCAGCACAAGAGATTGCCGCAACGTCCGTACAAGTGCGCCGAATGTCGAATGAAAAATGAACACGCCGAATCGTATCGGGGGTATTCAAGGCGAAAAAGATGACCAAAGTTACAAAGGGTTAATCCTTTTGTTTACAGTCTTTACCAGCCCTCGCGCTTCCGCAATGATGTGATATGTGCGGCATGATGCCTTCCGTGCCAGGCGTACAAAGCGAGTGTCCTTTCCAGATTCATTACTCCCAACTCGGGATGGCGGAAGGTGCGCTTCCAGTCATCCGTCGTAAGTGAACTCAGCAGACGCACCCAGCGATCGTGCAATGCGTCCAGCAACGCCAGCGACACCTCGACGGGCGTGGTCCGCGAATCCGGCAACTGTGCCCAACGGTCTTCGGCATAGGGCTTGATCGCCGGCTCGTCCTCAGTGAGCGCCAACTTGAAGCGAATGTAGGCATTCATATGGCTGTCAGGAACGTGGTGTACCACTTGCCGCACGGTCCAGCCTCCCGGCCGGTAAGGCGTATCGAGTTGTTGGGCGCTCAGGCCTGTTATGGCAGACCGCAAGTTGGAGGGCGCGTGGGCGATCTCGTCAATCGATTTTCGCCGCTGCTCGTCGGTGGTCGGGCCGTCGTCGTGAAATTTGCCGATTGGGTAGCGTAGATCAGTGGGGTGGTTCATGATTTACAGAATGTCCTAGAGCAGTTGGGAGTTGCAAGAGCAACAATTAAGATAGTTGACCACCGTGCAGCTGCGGTGTACGATTTGAATGTGTACATTGGGAATTTGATCCGATGCCTCGAATAGCGATTGAAGATAACAGTCGAATGTCACTGCGCATCCGGCGCGAAGAGAAGGCGCTCCTCTTGCGCGCGGTGGCTCTTAAACATACCGATTTAACCGAGTTTGTAATCGATCACGCCGTGCGCGCAGCCAAAGCCGTCATCGAGCAGGCGGATCATGTGCAACTTTCCGATAGGGACAGCTTGCGCGTGCTGGATCTGCTTGAGCACCCGCCTGCGCCGAACGCAAAGCTGCTGGCCGCCGCCAAGGCATTGCCTAAGCGGCGATAATCGTGACCTGGCACGAAGAGCCGATCGGCAAGAAACATGATCGGGAAGCGTTCGACTGCGGCGACGAAGCGCTGAACGAATTCCTACGCCGGTATGCGCGCAAGAGCCACGAGCGGGGCGGCGCGAAGACCTTTCTGGCGATTGACGATAGCGACAAGAAAACCGTTCTTGGTTTTTATAGTCTTAGCCCTGCATCGGTTGGTTATGCCCGCCCGCCGGAAATCGTTCGCCACGGGCTCGCACGTTATGAGGTTCCCGGCTTCCGTCTGGCGCGTCTCGCTGTGGATCGCAGGTTTCAGGGGCAGGGAATCGGCGGACAACTTTTGCTTGCGGCCGGCCGACGGTGCCTGCTGGCAGCAGCGGAAGTCGGGGGAGTCGTGCTGGTGATCGATGCCAAGAATGAAAGGGTGGCATCGTGGTATGCCACCTACGGCGCGGTGCCGTTGCTGGACGCGCAGTTAACATTGCTGCTGCCGCTTGTAACGATAGAGACCGCCTTGAGGAAGGCGGGAAAATATTGAAACTTGTGGTTTCAGACAAGTGTCTCCGCGAGGAAAGGGGATTTCGCGGAACCACGCTGCCAACTACAACCCCTAGGGCACAGCTGCCGCGAACCCCATTCCGTCTGGCTTCTCTTTTCAATTCCTCCCGCCCCAAGAATTGTGCATCCAACCGTGCTTTCTGCGCTAAACTCCCAATTCTGGGCAGTTTCGGCGAATTGCGGTGAAAACGGGAATCAGTTGATCCCTGACGGAGCGAGAGCAACTATGCCATCGTCGGTCTGGTCTGGACACTTAACCTTCGGCCTCATTTCCATGCCCGTGCGCCTGTTCTCGGGCGCGCGCAGCAGCGGAATCTCTTTTAACATGCTGCATCGCACGGATAAATCGCGCCTCAAGCAGCAGTATGTCTGCCAGGCGGAAGGCGTCGTCGTCGACCGCAACGACATTGTGAAGGGCTACGAGTTCCGCAAGGACGAATACATCGTCATCGAGCCGGAAGAGATCAAGAAGATCGAGCCGCAAACCGCCAAGACCATGGAGATTCTGGAGTTCGTCAAAGCTTCAGACGTTGATCCCGTCTATTTCGAGTCGTCGTATTACATGTTGCCGGAAGAGGCTGGGCGCCGTCCTTACGCGCTATTGACCAAGGCACTGGAAGAAAGCGAATACGTGGCAATAGCGAAGATCACGATGCACAACCGCGAGTACACGTGCTTCCTTCGTCCCTCGCAAGGCGGCTTGATGCTGCATACCATGTATTACGAAGAAGAAGTGCGCAAGGTGGAAGGCTTCGGCGCGCCTGACGTGCAATTGAAAGATGCAGAAGTGAAGGTAGCCCATCAGTTGATCGAAGCCCTCGCCGACGAATGGGATCCGAAAAAATATCACGATACCTTCCAGGACAATCTGAAAAAACTGATTGAAGCCAAACTCGAAGGCGGGGAAGTGGCTGCGGTTGAGAAGCCTAAAAAACTGGCTCCTGTCGTCGATCTGATGGCTGCTCTTAAGCAAAGTCTGGCGCAGATGGAAGGCAAGAAAAAACCAGCCGCCACTGCCAAGCCGGAAGCTCCTGCCGCAGCTGCAGCCGGCAAATCGCGCCGCAGCCGGTCGTAAGTATCTTCGGAGCTGGGAGAGACGTGCCCGCTGAGTCTTGCTTATGGCGAGGAACTTGCTGCGTGTGATCTCGTAGTCGATCCGCATTTCCACTGCCGTCCACCATCCAACTTGTTCCTGAACTCATGCATCCCACAAATACAGCGGAATAGCGACCCCAGCGTGTGAGCTCGAAATCCGGCGTGCGCCACTGGCGCGGATTGCGGCCAGCCGTTAGAATGTTCAATTCCTCAGCAGTTGTAGCCAAAATTTCTCGATCGGGGTGCCGATGAGGTTTCGACGTGCGGGCCGATTGGCGGCCATCGTGCTTCCAATTGTGCTCTGGATGGCTTGCGGGCAGGTGTATCGCCCAGTAGTGCTGCCTTGCTCTGTGGGTGGACTTCCCGGCTGCCCGGTGGAAGCGCCGCCTACTCCCTCTAATTTCCATGCCGTCTTCGGCATCAGCGCAAACGTGCCCGACAATCCGGGTGGGGCTCTCCAGATCAACGTGTCCGGCGATAGCATCATCGCCGCCACTCCTACCTCAGACCCAAGCGCTCCTAACCTGGGCGACAATCCCACCCACGCTGCGATCTCTCCCAACGATTCGAAAGTTTTCGTTGCGGGTGCGGGAAGTATTTCAGGTGAGCCCGACTCCGTCGCCTACTTCACCCCCGTATTCCAATTCAATAGCTCCAGCGGCTTCAGCAACGTGGGTTCGATCAGCTTGCCCAGCCAGGCGGCCAGCATTGTTTCGATTAGTGAGGCGGGAAATCTCGTCACCGTTACGGTCGCTCCAGGATTCACCAGTGCCCCCGGATACGCGATCACCGTTGCTGGCACAATCCCGGCCACCGCTGGCTACAACGGAACCTTTCCAATTTCGACAATCACGAGCACACCTACGCAGGCGACGGTTACTTTCAACGACGCGATAACCGGATTGCCGCCGTGCAGCGCTACTCCGCCTAATCCTCCATGTCCGACCACTGCAACCGCCGCAATCCCTTTCCAGCCAGTCTTCCTGAACAGTATCGAAAGCACGGCGATGTATGTGGCGAACTACAATACCAACACAGTTTCTGCCATCAATACCACGCTGAATGTCGTCAGCAATAGCGCTGCGGTAGGAATCAATCCGGTCAGCCTTGCCGAAGCCAAGAGCCAGAATGGTTATAAAGTCTACGTCGCGAATCAAGGGGTGAACCAGGCCACCAGTTCGATCAGCAGCGTGTATTCAGTCACCAATGGGAACAACATCACCCTAACTCCGACCACGGTGGCTGGATTCACGGGAACGAACCCGGTTTGGGCGGTCGCTCGCGGCGATGGCCAACGAGTTTACGTTGTGACTCAGGGCGACGGACAGTTGGTAACCATCAACACCGCTACCGACACGGTAATTGGCAGCGCACCGGTCGGAGCGGGCGCGAACTTTATCTTCTTCGATCCGAATCTGAATCGTCTGTATGTAACCAACCCCACGACCAGCACGGTCTATGTTTTTTCTGATACCGGCGGAGCCAACGATACGCCGGTGCAATTGGCCATGCTGTCGCTGACCGGAACTTCGCTGTGCACTGCGACGGGATGTTCGGCGGTAACCCTAACCCCGTTGTCGGTGACCGCACTCCCCGACGGCAGCCGCTTCTACGTGGCCAGCTATCAGACGGCATCGGCGTGCCCCGATCCATTTCTCGGGACCTCTTCCGCCTGCGTGATCCCCAGCGTTACGGTGTTCAATGCCAGTAACTTCACGCTGGAATATTCCACAGCGTCTACGCTGACGCTGTTAACTTCTCCACCGTTCGCGACGCCGGTGAATAATGCTTATCAATACGCGGTGCCGCAAGTTGCGGCCTGCGGTCCGACTACGCCCCCACCGCCGACTACGCTGTATACGCCCGGCTCCACGCGCTTCCGCGTGTTCACTGTTGCCTCCGCCGATGGCAGCCGCGTCTACGTGAGCATGTGCGATGCCGGCGCGATCGCAGTGATCGATACCACCGATAGCAACAATAACGAAACGGGAAGTACCGGTACGCCCGCTGATACCCTCGTCACCGATTTGCCCGCCGCCTTCAGTGCCGGAGCCGTTCAAGCCAACGGCTTGCCGCCGAATCAAAACCCCATTTTTCTAGTGACGGGACAGTAACCGCGCGCGCCGGAGATTTTGCGCGGGTAGACGCGCATCGAGAAGATTCGCATCGGAGAGAGGTTGGTATCAGGGCACGCATTCATGCGTGCCACAAAAGGCGCACATTCGAGCAGCCTTCAGGCGCTGAATCGAACACTAATTTCTAGCTGCGACTTCCTCTTTTTCAACTTCCCGCGCCGCGTAGTGTGAGTCCACATACTCGTCGAGAATCTGAATGAACTCCGCGACGATGCGATCGCCCTTGAGCGTGGTGAACAGGCGTCCATCCACGTAAACCGGAGCCTTCGGCTCCTCGAACGTTCCCGGCAGGGAAATGCCGATGTTGGCGTGCTTCGATTCGCCGGGGCCGTTGACCACGCAACCCATCACGGCGAGTTTCATCTCTTCCACGCCTACATACCGGCCCTTCCAGGTCGGCATCTGCTCGCGCAGGTAGGTCTGAATCTGTTCCGCCATCTCCTGGAAGAATGTGCTGGTGGTGCGTCCGCAGCCGGGGCAGGCCGTAACCTGCGGCGTAAAGCTGCGAATGCCCATCGACTGCAGAATCTGTTGCGCTACGCGAACTTCTTCGGTGCGGTCTCCACCGGGCGCCGGAGTCAGCGAGACGCGGATGGTGTCGCCAATGCCTTCCTGCAGCACTACGCCCATGGCAGCCGCCGAGGCGACTACTCCCTTGGCGCCCATGCCCGCTTCCGTAAGGCCGAGATGCAGAGGATAATCGCAACGCGCCGCCAGCGCACGGTAGACTTCAATCAAATCCTGCACACCGCTGACTTTGGCGCTCAAAATAATCTGGTCGGGGCGCAGTCCAAACTTCAGCGCCAGGTTGGCGGAGTTCAGCGCGCTCACCACCATCGCTTCCATGGTCACTTCGCGGGCGTCTTTGGGTTCGGCGAGAGCGGAGTTCTCGTCCATCATTTTGGTAAGCAGCGTCTGGTCAAGCGATCCCCAGTTCACACCAATGCGCACCGGTTTCTGGTACTTCACCGCGACTTCGATCATGGTGCGGAAATTCGAGTCCCCGGTGCGCCCAATGCTGGCGTTGCCGGGATTGATGCGGTACTTGGCCAGATCGCGCGCGCACTCGGGGTACTTCGTGAGCAGCACATGCCCGTTGTAGTGGAAGTCGCCGATGATGGGCACGCGGATGCCCTGCTTATCGAGCTGCTCGACAATGTGCGGGACAGCCGCCGCCGCCTCTTCGTTGTTAACGGTCACGCGCACCAACTCCGACCCGGCGCGTGCCAGGGCGGCGCATTGCTGCACGGTCGAAGGGATGTCTGCGGTGTCGGTATTGGTCATCGACTGCACCACAATGGGTGCATCCGAGCCGACGCGCACGCCGCCAACGGCGACGGTCACGGTCTTTCTGCGGGGGATCATAGCCATGGGAAGTTATATTTTACCACGCGGAAACCCGTCATAATGGTCATCCACAAGAGCCACCGGAGGGTTACCCGAAGAGTTCGCTATGTGAACCTAAGCGAACGAGTTGCAGGACATGAGCCTTCGACTTGCGATAGATCAGCAACAGGTCCGGCTTAAGGTGGCATTCGCGGTGGTCGCGCCATTCACCGGAAAGACTATGGTCGCGATTCTTTTCAGGGGGTGCTTTGTCCTGAGCAAGTAATGCGGTCCGCGTTTCTCGCGTTTAAAAGTCGCGGCGAAAAGCGTTGGTGTGCTCAATCGTCCGCGTTCAAGTCGCTCATCAAATCAGCGACAGTGCCGAACGAAGGCAGGTTACCTTTGCGAGCCTCCTGCATCGCCGCCACGGTTTTGGGATTGGGAACCTTGACCTCAAAGGGTAGCGCCTTTTCCACCGCCACACGCGTAAGCAGGACGCGCACTGCATCGGAAACGGACAATCCCATTGCCGCTAAAGTCTTTGCCGCCTGTGTCTTAATGCGCTTTTCCACTCGAACATGAACCATTTCAGTCGCCGCCATATGTCTCCTGCTGAGATACATTGTAACTCATTAAAGAGAAGCCGTCGAGCGAAGGACAGCTATCTTGGAGGGGTGATAACAATTTGCAACAGCAGGCTCAGATAGCTCACCTAATGCGGAAAGGGAAGGAAGGTTCCATGCAGCATCACCGAATTCAATCCACCGCCAGGGCTCAGCAAGCCAAATCCGTCCGTGCCGCCGGTCCCGTCGCGCCCCAATGGCCCAGCTATCAGGGAACGTCGCAGTTCGTCGGCACCAGTTCCAACGGGCGCGTTACCGTTTATGTCGATCCCACGCTCGGCGCACCTGCGCTGCAAAATGCTCAAGACCTAATCGCCGACGCGGATCGAATTACCAGCGCCAACGACGCCATCTTCGGCACGACCGGTGGAAGTGTGAGCGTGATTATCTTTGCTCTGGGCGGAGCGACCGACGGCACCGGTGGCGCCGATCATGGAGGCTGCGGTTACCAAACGGGCAATGCCATTGAAGTCTGCGCGTCATTCGGCAACTCTGCGCGGGTTTCTGCTCTCTTCGAGGCCGAACTCAGCGAGTGCTCGATGGGCGGAAACTTGTGCGGCGTGAGCACAGGAGAAGCGCTTTCGCGCTGGTGCGCTGCGCAAGTGGGCAACAACGCTCTGGCGGATTTTGCGACTGCGCCAACATGGGCGCAGGATGGAATGCCAGATTGGGTAGATAAGACCGACCCTACCGACCAGGATTCCGACAGCATTGGCTGCGGCATGGCTTTCTTGTCCTGGCTGATGAGCCAAGGCCACAGTCTCAATCAGATCGCGCCAGCAATGGTAGCTTTGGGTACGGCTGGGACGCTAGCACAACTCTATGCCAATTTAACCTCGTTATCGGCCAACAATGCGTGGTCGACATTTTCGGCCGCCGTCAAGGCGTTGCCGAATGGCGTGACCAGCGATGATCCATTCGGCGGAGGAGCTTAGTCGAGTTGAATGCGGCCTATGGCAGCCGGTCCATCAGCCCCGGCAGCGTCTTCATCAAGTCGTTGTAGATGACCATCACGGCGAACAGCACCAGGAAAACAAAAGCCGCCTGATAGACGCGCTCCTTGATGCGCAGGCTGACGTCGCGCCGCATCAGGCCTTCGATCAGCAGAAACAGGATCACGCCGCCATCGAGAATCGGGATGGGCAGCAGGTTAAAGATTCCCAGGTTCAGGCTGATGCCAGCCGTCAACTCCATTAACGGCGTCCAGCCCTTTTGCTGCGCCGCGTAGCCAGCGTCCTGCGCGATGCCGATCGGCCCGGAAACTGCGCGTAGTGAAACTTTGCGTTGGACGATCTTCTTGGCAAGTTCCAGAATGAGCAGCGAATATTTCTTGTTCTGCTCCAGCGAAAGCTGCAACGCTTGGCCGAATGGCAAAGTCGTCACTTTGGTCTCGCTCTTGTTCAGGAAGCCGAGCCGGTATCTCTGCTCTTTGGGGTCTTCCGTTTTCGAGAGTACAGGCTGCATGTGAAAGTTCAAAGTCTGATTGCCGCGCAGAACTGTGAGATCGACGGGCTCCGTTTTGCTCTGCTGAAGCCGCTCGATCATCGACTCGATCGAAATCAGCGGCGTTCCATTCATGGCGACGATTCTGTCGTCCTCGGTAAGCCCGGATTTGGCGGCGGGCGTCCCAGCCTCGATATGGCCAACAATGACCGGCTCTTCGGGATACCATCCGGCCGAGCCCACTTCAGAACTCGTTACCGACTGCGGCACAATCGTTTTCTGAAACGTTTGACTTTCGCGCTGGATCGTAACCGTAAGCGGTTGGTTCGGACTCAGCCACACGCGCGGCTGGAGCTGTTCCCACGTAGGATTGTCGATATTGTCGACCCTCACGATGCGATCGCCCGGCTGCAAGCCAGCCTGAGCCGCCGCAGAATCTTTCTTAATCCCTTCGATCACGGCAGGTTTATCGAGAAACACCGGATACTCGTAGTGCACCATGTAAACCGTCGTGAGCAGGACGATCGCCAGCAGAATGTTCATCGTCGGCCCGGCAATCGCGATCAGAAAACGATGCCAGCGCGAATGCGACATGAACTCGGCGGGATCGCCGGTGCGCTCGTCCATGGGGTTTTCGCCGCTCATCTTCACGTAGCCGCCCAGTGGAATGGCGCTGATGCGATAGTCAGTGTCTCCCTTGCGAAAACCTAGCAGCCGCTTGCCGAAGCCGATGGAAAATACCTCGACCCGGACCCCGAGCAGCTTGGCCACGGCGTAATGGCCGAACTCATGGATTAGGATCATGAAGCCCAGGACCACAGCAACGGCGGCGACGGAAATAAAAAAATCAGCCATAAAGAAGTCCGAAAAAACTCCCCCTCTTAGATTCACTTAGACTGCGAACGTTGCGCGTGGCTGCGCGCTTCTTTCCGAAATTCCCGAAACGCGCTGTTCCGCATATCGGCGCGATTCAGCATCGGCTTCAAGAACCTGCGCAATCGACTGAAGCCTGCCTGAATTAGATGCCGAAACTGCGTCTTCGATGATCCTGGGAATATCGTTGAAGCGGATCTTGCCTTCCAGAAACGCCGCCACCGCAACCTCATCGGCGGCGTTCAGTGCAACCGTCTTTGCCCCTCCTGCCTCGGCGGCTTCGTACGCCAAACGCAGGCAAGGGAATTTATTCATGTCTGGGGGGGAGAAGTCCAGATGACGCAAGTTACCCACCGAAAATCTCATATCCGATTGAATCCGCTCAGGATACGTTAGCGCATATAGAATCGGCAGCCGCATATCGGTCACCGAGAACTGAGCAAGTATGCTGCCATCGATGAACTCAACCATCGAGTGAATGGTCGACTGCGGATGCACCAGAACCTCTACCTTCGCCGGAGGAATGTGAAACAATCTGCACGCCTCGATTACCTCAAATCCCTTATTCATTAGGGTGGCCGAGTCGATGGTAATCCGCTTTCCCATCTTCCAAGTAGGGTGATTCAGCGCCTGCTCGATTGTGATAGAGGCGAACTCGGACTGCGGCGTCTTCAAAAATGGGCCGCCCGAGGCCGTCAGCCAGATCCGTTCTACTTCCTCCATGCGGCCGCCGCGCAGGCATTGATGCACGGCGTTATGCTCGCTATCGATCGGCAGCAGCGGTTTGCCCTGGCGGCGCGCCTCGGCGGTGATCAACTCCCCAGCCGCGACCAAACATTCCTTGTTGGCGACGCCGACAATTTTTCCCGCCTTTACCGCTTCGTAGGTTGCTTCAAGTCCGGCCACGCCCACGATGGCGCTTACCACGAAGTCGGCTTCAGGAAGCGTGGCAACTCTTACAGTTCCGGCAGATCCATGAACGATCTCGACATCGGCAAGTCCTGCGTGTTTCAGGCGTGACCGCAGCCGATCGGAATCGGCCTCTGCAGCCATCGAAATCACACGCGGCCGCCAGCGCACCGCTTGCTCGAAAGCAGCTTCGAGATTGGACCCCGCGGCCAGCGCCACAATCTGGAAGCGATCGGGATAAGTTTCCGCCACGCTCAGAGTGCTGCGGCCGATTGAGCCGGTCGAACCCAAGATGGCAATGCGTCTCATGCTGGACAAATTCGCGAGATCGGATTCTTCGAACTGAATTCTTGCAAACCTCTATTTTACGCGTTACCAGGGACGCGCGGGCGGGAAGATCGCGGTCGCGTAAAACCACAGTACCGGCACGGCAAACAGCAGGGCATCGATGCGGTCCAGCATGCCGCCGTGGCCGGGAAGAATCGCTCCTGAATCTTTCACGCCCGCTCCCCGCTTGATCAACGATTCCACCAAATCCCCAAGTTGCGCCGCGATGTTTAGGGCGATCGTCAGCAGGATGATAGGCAGCGCTTCTGGCTTTTCCAGCCCGAAAAGCCCGTCCCGGCGCTCGATCAGCCCAACCCGCAACAGGAACGAACTGATCTGCAATGCGTGACTGAACAGCAGATTACCGACCAGCAGGCTGGCAGCCAGCGATGCCGCCGCCCCCTCCCATGTTTTCTTGGGGCTGATGCGCGGCGCCATTAGATGCCGCCCCAATGAGCGCCCTACGAAGTAGGCGAAAATGTCTCCCGCCCAAACCACCAGCAACAAGTAGAGTAGCCAGAATGCTCCCGCCACTTGCTGCCGGAGTTGCACAAGCATCGCCATTGGCAATGCGATATAGACGAAGGCGAACGCCGAGGCTGCTGCGGCAGGGTATGCGCTGGGCAACTGCGCTCGCCGCATGGTGATCGTCAAAAAAAGGAATGGAGCCAGCGCCGAAGCAAATGCCGCCCCAAGAACAAATTTCAATGAGGACAGTTGGGGCGTGTCCCCAGCCGCACTAACGGCGAGCAACAGAAATAATGCTCCCGCAAAAAGATAAGTAGGTAGGCGCAGCGGCTGCACGCCGTAGGATTCTGTAAGCCTGAGAAATTCCTGAATCGTGATCAACGTCACTGCCGCCGCAATTACCGCGACCAGCGGCACTGGCGCGCGCAACACCAGCAGCACAACAATCGGAATGAGAACCGCCGCGGTCGCAATGCGCTTCAGCAAGGTTCGTCCATCTTACCTAAGGATTGTCATCCTCAGTCGGGGTGAAAGTCGGGTGGGAATCTGCTCTAACACTCTGCACGCGGACTTCAGGTTCACTTCGGCGCTTTCGGGCTCTCGATGTGCCCATGAGCATCCTCGTGGTTCAATCCGCCGTAGCGCCGCTCCCGCTTCTGGTATTCGGCGATGGCTTCTAGCAAATGCAGACCGCGGAAATCCGGCCACAAAGTTGGCGTTACATAGATTTCAGCATAGGCAAGCTGCCACAACAGGAAATTACTCAACCGCATCTCGCCGGAAGTACGCACCACCAAATCCGGATCGGGCAGGTGGCAGGTATACAAGTGCCGTCCGACCGTGTCTTCGTCGATGCGCAAATGTTCGAGGCCGCCGTTCTGCGAAGCCGCATTCACCATCGAGCGGAAGGCATCCACCAGTTCGCTGCGCGCGCTGTAGTTCAGCGCCAGCGTGAGCACTGTTCCGGTATTGTGCGCCGTACTCTGGCGCGCCCAGGCCATGCGCTCCTGCACATCTTCGGGCAGTTCGTGCTGCCGCCCGATATACTCCAGCCGAATATTGTTTTTATTCAGCGTCGGCACTTCCGCCTTCAGGTAGCGGCTGAGCAGGCGCATCAGAAAGTCGACTTCGCTCTTAGGACGCTTCTTCCAATTTTCTTCCGAAAACGCGTACAGCGTGAGCGCATGAATGCCAACGCGTGCCGCGGTCTCCACCGTCGAACGCACAGCCGCGACCCCGGCGCGGTGCCCGGCGACGCGCGGCATGTGGCGCCGCTTTGCCCAGCGCCCATTGCCGTCCATGATGATCGCGATGTGTCGTGGGAGCCGCTCTGGATCGAGATGCCGGTAGACTTCGGTCTCCTTGCGATCCAGCCCGGCGGGAACGCTTGCCTGCAAGGCGCTAACCCCTTCCGAACGTTGACGCTACCACAGTGGAGAAGGGGCTGGCAATGTGGGCGGGACCCGGTGGGCAGGACCCGGCTTCGCGGTTGCGGAAAAGCTCGATGCTGTTTGCAGTGACGTGGAAGAGCGGCGCTTCAGCGCCGCGTAAAGCGTCGAGAATCAGCGTGGGCTTTAGCCTTTGAGGGACGCCGCCGCAAGTGCTCGCTTGCGCCTGGCGCGGACTCTCGCGACGATCCGATCAAACCCTTCTTCCGCCCGCCGGAACTCCTCATCCGACATCCGTTCCTTCGCCTCGGCCCTGAGCTGACTAAAGGATTCAACCAGCGTGTCCATCGCGGCCGGAATAGGGGAGGGCGTCAAGGGGGCTACAAAGACGCGGGCGAGGGCGCCCGCGCCACACAAGCTACTTCGCCTCTTCCGGCACAATCGTCAACTCCATCTTCTCCGTCCGCCGCAAGGTAATAAGCGAACAACTCGCCCCCACCCGAACGTCCGTCAGCAATCGGTGCAGGTCGTCCACGCCCGCCACAGCTTTTCCTTCAAGCGCCACAATGACGTCGCCGTCGCGCAAGCCCGCCCGCTTCGCCGGGCTGTTCTCTTCCACCGAAATTACCAGCGCTCCCGACTCTTTCGGCAAATCATAAAAGCGCACCACGCGCCGATGCACCGGAACGGTCTGCGCCGAAACGCCAATGTAGCTGCGGCGGATGCGCCCGTCGCGCAGCAGGCGGCTGGCCACGAACTTTGCCGTGTTGATGCCGATGGCGAAACAAATTCCTTGCGCTGGCAGAATCGTCGCCGTATTCACGCCCACAACTCGCCCGGCGGAGTCCACCAGCGGTCCGCCGGAGTTGCCCGGATTCAACGCGGCGTCAGTTTGAATGACGTCATCGATCAGCCGCCCGGAA
>Ga0182024_10001021_pt1 | contig 72749 bp, 65 predicted proteins | sample P32metaG_FD_120480 | JGI IMG/M metagenome (GOLD analysis project Ga0182024, IMG submission 120480) | Permafrost microbial communities from Stordalen Mire, Sweden - P3-2 metaG (Illumina Assembly) | ecosystem: Environmental > Terrestrial > Soil > Wetlands > Permafrost | place: Sweden: Stordalen...
CTAGTTCGGGCAAGGTCATGGCGTCAGCCACCCTCACCTGAGCAATGCAGCCCGAGACGATGCCCACGGTTGACTCGACTGCCTTTCGTCGAATCGTGAATCCTCGCAGTGCAGATCACGCCGTCACAACTCGGTAAGGGCCGCCGCCATTCGCACGCGTCCGCCAATGTCCGGATTGGGCCACTCATCCTTCCTTGAAGGGTCGAACGACCCTGTTTTTCGGAGCTCTCGGTTCTTAGGGTCAAGGTGATGCGGTCGTGTACTGAGTCCGCAGGCAAGTGTTCCTAAGAGAAGGAGAGACACCATGGCAAAGCCAGACGGTGTGTTCATCTACATCGGTACGTACCCCGACGAGATGTCCGCGCGGGCCGACTACGACGTCGTCAAGGACCTGCACGCAGCAGGTGCGGTCGGGACCTACGACGCGGCAGTCGTGACGAGGGACGCCTCAGGGAAGGTCCACGTCAACAAGGACGAGATGGCGACGCGGCACGGAGGATGGGGAGGCGCGGCGGCCGGAGCCGTTGTCGGGATTCTGTTCCCGCCCTCGATCATCGGGGCGGCCCTCGTCGGAGGAGCAATCGGTGGCGTCAGCGGTCACCTTTGGCGCGGGATGTCCCGTGCGGACGTGAAGGAGCTTGGCGACACGATCGACACGGGCGAGGCTGCTCTGTTGGTCGTCGGCGAGAGCACCTTCGAGGATGCCTTGAACAAGGCCGTCCTGAATGCCCAGAAGCACGTCACAAAGGAACTGAACGCAAGCGCGAAGGACGTTGACAAGGCTGTCCAGGAGGCCGCCAAGGACGTCCGCTAAGGGTGCGCGCGCCCCGGATGGAGATCGCCTCAAGCGTTCTCCCATTCGGGGCAACGCCCCGAACGGCGCCCTTCGTCGGCACTCGTTCGCGGTTCACGCTTCAGGGTACTTGTGGCGATCGAAGATCCCTGGAGCATCCACAGCGATTGATCGGCGTTCCCTGCAGCTCGTGAATTTGCTCAGGATACTTGTCTTCGGTGGCAGTCTCCCTTGGACTACCGGGCCTAGCGGGTACACCAGGCGGAGTCGTCGATCCCGACTTCAGTTATGCAGTCGCTCTTCGGTACAAGCTGAGCGACAAAGCGAGGAACGCGATGATGATCGCGACGCTCCATACCACCGACTGCCAGATGTCGTGGTACACGGGTCCGCCCTCGAAGAGAGCTCGCACCGCGTCGACGGTGACGGTGACGGGCTGATGCGAAGCGAAGGACTGCAACCAGCCGGGCATGGTCGAGACCGGGACCATCGCTGAGCTGGCAAAGAAGAGGACGAACATCGGCAAGATGGCGGCCATCTGTGCGGTCTGCGGGTCCTTCACGGCAAGTCCGACAGCCGCATACACCCACGTGAAGGCGTAACCGAACAGGAGGACGAGACCAAGGCCGGCTACACAGGCGATCAGGGTGTTGTGAAATCGAAACCCCACGAGGAGTCCGAGCGCGACGACGAATGCGAGTGCGATGGCATTCCTGCAGAAGTCAGCAAAGGTGCGTCCGGCGAGCACAGCTGATCTCGCCATCGGCAGACTCCGAAAGCGGTCGATCATGCCGGCCTGCAGGTCTTGTGCCAGCGCGAGCGCCGTGGTCATGCCCCCCAGCAGCACGGCCTCGAGGAAGATTGCCGGAACGATGTAGTTGACGTAGTCGATCCCCGGCACGTGAATTGCGCCGCCAAGCACATAGCGAAAGAGCAACAGGATGATCGCCGGTTGAACGATCGACATGAACATGAGCTGCGGCGTTCGGACTATGCGCTTGAGATTGCGAACCGTGATGCCGTTGATGTCTCGGAGTGCGAGCCGCGGCGTCAGCGCCACGACGCCTCGGTCCTCCTGAGTGACGGAGTCACTCATGCGGCGTGCCGTGGCTCACGGAAGCATCGGGAGCGTTGGTCGAGTGACCCGTAATCGCAAGGAAGACGTCGTCAAGCGACGGTCGCCGGATCCCAAGGTCATCGAGAGCGATCCCTTGATCATCCAATGCGCGTCCCGCGGCGATCAGCACTCGAGTCCCGTCTTTGACCGGTAGGAGAATCTGCTTGAGGTCTGGGTTGACCCGTGGCGCGGCGCTGCCCATCGGTGCGACGACGGTGACGGACCGATCGAGGTCCGCCGCATGGGCGACGCGGATCTCCAGGACGTTGCCGCCAAGTTGATCCTTGAGTTCGTCCACAGTTCCTTTCGCAGCGATACGACCTGCGTCGAGAACGATGATCCCGTCCGCCAGGTGTTCTGCCTCCTCCATGTACTGCGTCGTGAGCAGGACGGTCGTTCCCTCGCCAACGAGGTCCGTAATGAAGGTCCAGAGGTCATTACGAGTTCGAGGGTCCAAACCCGTTGTTGGCTCATCCAAGAGCAAGACCGGCGGTCGACCGATGAGGCTTGCCGCGAGATCAAGTCGCCGCCGCATCCCTCCTGAGTAGGTCTTGACGTGGTGGTCGGCAGCTCCCGTGAGGGACATCCGTTCAAGTGCGTCTTGAGCTCGTTCTCGATAGACGGCCTTGTCGAGGTGGTAGAGCAAGCCAACGAGCTCGAGATTCTCCCGACCGGTCAACAGCTCGTCGACGGTGGCATATTGGCCGGCAAGCCCGATAACCGCGCGAACAGCCTTGGCGTTCGTCTGAACGTCATAGCCGGCGATGCGGGCGGACCCGCTGTCGGGGCGAAGCAGCGTTGTCAGCACACGAACCAACGTGGTCTTGCCCGCTCCATTCGGGCCGAGGAGTGCAAGCACCTTGCCGGACTCGACGCACAGTGAAATCGGGTCGAGGGCGATCGTTGTGCCGAATTTCCTGCTCACGTTGTCGACTTCGATGGTCGCTTGTGTCATGCCGGCGCCTCGTCGCTGGCTGCTCCGAGTGTGATGGCGACGTCGATACGCAATACCAACGCGCTGGCGGAGAGGCCTTCTCCGCTATGGAAGGGCTCCTCTCCGAGACGGACACAGCGGCAGGCGGGCCCGGGCGTCATGAGGAGGACGAGTGCGGTTGCCACCAATATCCACACGGCGTCATCGGCGTTCGCATACAACGCAGGTACGTCGCTCGCGGGTGCGACGACAGGGAGCGAACTCGAGAGCGGACCGGTTTGATCGCAGCACGTCGTTCTCTTTGGCACATCCACCGCTTCCGGTCACTTCGGGATGCGCGAGGATGCCGACCGATTGGGCAATCGGCGTGACGCAACGCTCATCGACTAACGGGACAGCAAGCGCGAAGGAGGCAACGTCTAGGACCCGTCCGCACTTCCACGCTACAGGTGGCTGTGGCGATTCGCGCTCGACAGGGCTGGCGTCACGTCGAGCCATAGGTGTGAGCACCGCAGGTGGTCCACGCCCATTTCGCCGCCATCCTGTGATCGACATGGCGCCCCGCCCGGTCGGAGCAGCGACGCGTCGGAACCTTGATCGCGTCACGCGTGACCGATCCGGAGCGGCAGGCCTGATTGCCACACCGATGAGGAGTGCCATCTCATCGACCGGTACTGGCACGTACAGAACCACCTGGCAGTCGGCTAGATCTACCCGCTGAACGGACGTTGGGCACCCTGCATTGGATGACGTGCCGGTCTCGCGTTCAAGGGGATCGGGTGCGAGCGAGCATCGCCCTGAGCTCGTGCTTGTCGATCTTGCCGAGCGGTGTTCGCGGAAGCTCGGTGACGATGTGGAACTCGGTGGGCACCTTGAAGCTCGCCAATAGCTCTCGACAGTGTCGCGAGAGCTCGCCGTCCGTGACGTTCGAACCTGGTCGAACGAGAATGAATGCCGCGCCGCTCTCACCCCACCTCGGGTGCTCCGTCGCGACGACGGCCGCCTCCACTACCTCGGGGTGCATCGCCAATGTGCGCTCAATCTCCACCGGGTAGACGTTCTCACCGCCGGAGATGTACATCTCCTTCGTGCGCCCAGAGATCCTGTAGTAGCCGCCTACGTCGCGTTCGGCGACGTCACCAGTTCGGAGCCAGCCGTCGTGAAATGCCGCTGACGTTGCTGTCGGATCATCCCAGTAATCAGCGAAGACGTTCGGTCCTCGGACGAACAGCTCGCCTCGCCCGGCTCCTTCGACGAAGCGATCGGTGAGCTCGTCATACAAGGCGACCTCGACGTGGGCGTAAGGCGTTCCGACCGAACCGACATGATCGCCAGCCTCAGAGGGATCGAGACACAACACGTTTGGTGCAGCTTCGGTGAGTCCATACCCCTGCGCGACGTCGACACCCCTTGATCGCCATCGCTGGAGCAGTGAAGGAGGCATGGCGGCGCCACCGACGACCACAACGCGAAGGCTGGTGAGGTCTGCATCGTCGAATCGCGGATGTTGGGCGAGCAACAGATAGTTCGTCGGGACGCCCATCATCACTGTCACGCGGCGACTCTCGATGAGCTCGAGGACGCGATCGGGATCGAACTTCGGTTCGAGCACGACCGTCGCACCCTTCCACCACGCGAGGAGAGGCTGAACATTCCAGCCTCCGATGTGATATTGCGGGAGGAACTGGAGTACCACATCCTCTGGTGATATCGGCACCTTGAGGTCGAGGCTCACATTGGTCCAGTAGCAGTTGGCGTGAGTGAGTATCACGCCCTTCGGCGTCCCGGTGGAGCCTGACGTCGGTATCAAGAGGAGCGGATCGTCGTCGCGCACGTCGGCCGGCGGAACCGGACTCGAGGGGGAGGGCATCGACGCCGCGAGCTCCTCCAATTTCAGTGGCGTCAACGAGCCGTCGAGCTGGCGACATGCCTCTTCGATTCGCTCGAACTGCGACGCAGAACCGACAACGAGCGCAGGGAGGAACGCCCGCAACTGTGAAGCCAGCTCTGTTGCAGTGTGGAAACGATTCAGGGGAACTAGCACCAGCCCAGCCTTCGCACACGCGAAGAAGAGCTCCACGTGCTCGGGGCGATTCTCGGTGAGCGTCGCCACGCGATCTCCGTGGCGCAGACCATGTCCGATGAGGGCAGCGGCGAGTCGTGAGGACTCCTCATCCAGTTCGCTGAAGGTCATGTCGTGTCCGGGAAACACGATGGCTGCACGGTGCGGGTTGGGTCGTGCACCCTCGGTGATCCATCCAGAGATGACGTGATCGTTGCTGCCGTCAGTCACGTGGGTCATGCCCGATCAATGCTCATCTGTCACGTGCGCAGCCCGCTCTAGGGGAGCGGTTCAACTCGTATCGTCCACGACCTCGATCGGACCCTTTGACGTGGCGCCGATCATCCTCGCGATGATGTTCGACATCTCTTCGAAGACATCCTCAGGTATCGACTTCGCCTCATCCCACACGATCCAACGCATCCCGATGGCCTCACCGACAGCCATGAGCGACCACGCAAGGATCATCGGATCACCAGGAATCACCTCACCGGTCGCCATGGCTTCGCGCAGGAGTCGCGTGTAGCCCTCCGATACCTTCTCATAGTGGCTCCGCATCGCGGCGGGCGAGACGAACTCCGCCTGACGGATGATGCTGTAGAGCGAAGGGTGCTCTGCAGTGAAGCGGAAGAAGCCCGCGAAGCCCATGAGTTCCGCCTCGAGCCGTGTGGTCGCGTCCTTGGCGGCGTCCGTCATCGCATGGCGCACCTTGCGGTTGAGCTCGGCGACGACCTCGTCGAAGATCTCCTTCTTGCTGGAGAAGTACAGGTAGAACGTCCCTTGCGAGACGCCCGCAGCCTCGGTGATCTTCACGATGGACGCGTCGTAGTACCCGAAGGTGCCGAGGGTCTGCTCGGCCGCCTCGAGAAGCTTGCGACGGGTCCTCGCACCCTTGCTCTCGTCTACGCGAAGCGAATCCTGCTCGCTTCGTGGAGGGCGCGCCGGCAAGTCGGGCGGTCCCAACGCCCCTGGTCGCCCGCGATGCTTAGTGGCCATCGACGCCACCGCAAGGACCTGTGAGGACAGAGACTTGGCTCCAGATCAGCAACGTTCGGTGTGCCAAGTCGCGGGTTCGCGCGGTACGCGGGTTTATGCACGGCGTCCACCATCGAATCGTCATCTACGACACGCGAGTCATGGGTCCGAGGCCGGATATGGGAAGGAGCCTACCGTCCGACCCGCGCCAACGCCTGATTGCGCGAACCGACCCGCGTGGCGAATTGACGGTCCGATCACGTTGCGAACGGACCGCGCGGCAGCGCTCGCTCGTCTACGCGGCGGGCTCAAGGATCGTCGCCACGTGCCTCGAGCTGATGTCGATGAAGGTCGTCAGGCGACGTCCGAGCCGTCGCCAAACCGAGAGGACGCCTGGGTCCCGTTACAGTGCGCGCCGTGCAGAACGTCCGTCGGAAGCGAAGTCGCGACGAGATCGCATCGCCGGGGGAGTCAAGCCCCGAGTGTCCGGAGGTGCACGCTCCGCCCTCGTGTCGCGCACGGCAGTCGCGCGCGTCACCGCATGCCCGCCGAATCGGTCGCATTCGTCCAGCACCAATGAGGAACCCATCGGAGGCGCGATGTCAACCGTTCATGGAGTCACCACGGAGAACTTCGAGCCGCTGCGCGAGGTCCTTGAACAGCATCTGGCCAGTGGCGAGGATGTTGGTGCTGCCGTCGCCATCTACCTCCGTGGGGACCTCGTCGCCGACCTGTGGGGCGGACACGTAGACGAGGCAAGGACCAAGTCGTGGGAACGCGACACCATCGTCAATGTCTGGTCGGTGACGAAGACCATGACGTTCCTGGTCGCCCTGATGCTCGTCGACCGCGGCGAGCTCGATTTCAATGCGTGCGTGAGTGAGTACTGGCCCGAGTTCGCGCAGAACGGGAAGTCGGATATAGAGGTCCGTCACGTCATGGGTCACACCGCAGGCCTGCCATGCTGGACGGCACCGCTTCGGCCGGAGGATCTCGCCGACTGGGACCGTTGCACATCGATGCTCGCCACTCAAGAGCCGTTGTGGGCTCCGGGCACGGCGTCGGGGTATCACCTCGTGACGCAGGGTTACCTCATCGGGGAGATCGTCCGCCGGATCACTGGCGTCACATTGGGTACGTTCCTTCGCACTGAGGTCGCCGACGCGATCGGAGCGGACTTCCACGTCGGTCTGCCGGAGTCCGAGGAGGCCCGCGTGGGTTTCCCGATCCTGCCCGAGGGGAGTGTCTTCGAGGGCCTCGAGCCTGGATCGATCGCGTACCGTGCGTGGTCATCGCCGCCCGTCGACTTCACCTGGCCCCAACACCGTTGGTGGCGAGCGGCGGAGATCCCGGCCTCGAACGGCCACGGCAATGCCCGCTCCACGGCTCAGATCCAGTCGATCGTGGCCAACAAGGGAGAATACGAAGGTCGTCGGTTCTTCACCGAGAAGACCGCGAACTTGATCTTCGAGACCCAGGCGCACGGCGTCGACCTGGTGCTCGGCATCGATGCCCACTTTGGAATGGGCTACGGGCTCGCGACGAGCCTCGTTCCTCTCGGACCGCGCACGGCCTACTGGGCTGGACTCGGTTCCCTGATCATCATTGACCAGGACCTCGCCCTCACGATCGCCTACACCCCGAACAAGATGCAGCTCGTCCCCGGCAGCGCTCGAGGGGCGAACGTCCTACGAGTCGCCATGGAGTCGGTCTTCCGGTAGTCCGCGCACTGTGACCGGCGGCGCATTTGCTCACCCCCGGTCCGACGCCCTGCCGGCACCTCACGAAGCTGCAATGTGGGAGACGTCGCGGGGGACGACGGCGTCATCTCCGGGACGCCCTCGTGTGCGTCGCAAGCGGTACCCACCGAGCGCATCGAGAAGAATCTTCATCACCGGTGTGTCAACGACAACGCACCGGCGGGGGCACCCAGAGGCCGAAACATGAGAGGTGATTCACTTGATACTTCGGGCGGATTCTGTTTGACTCTCGCACGCAGGCAACACGGTCTGTGGACAGCGGGGGTGGAGCAGATGAGGAATCGTTTCGTTGTGCCAGCGCTCGTAGTGGCGTTGGCGGCGGCTGGCAGCACGCTCGGTGTCGTATCACTTTCGAGCGCCAGCGCCTCACCGACACCGATCAAGGTCGGGATGATCGTCGAGAAGACGGGACTCTTGGCGAGCTACATCACAGAGTACGACCAGGGCTTCAACATCGGTCTGCAGTACGCGACCAAGGGCACCGACAAGGTCAACGGCCGGCCGATCGCCGTGACGTTCGACGACGACGCAGACAACCCCACGACCGCGGCCCTGGACTTCAAGGGCCTGGTGGGGGCGGGCTACAAGATCATCGGTGGCACGGGAGACTCCGGCATCGCCGACGAGCTCTACCCGCTCGCGGCCCAGAACAAGGTGCTCTACATCTCGGGCGCCGCAGCGGCTGACAACGTCACGGGCGCGAACAAGTACACGTTCCGCTCCGGGCGCCAGACGTACCAGGACGTGCAGGCTGCCAAGTCGTACATCTCGGCCCTGGGCAAGAACAAGAAGGTGGTCGTCCTCGCCCAGGACTACAGCTTCGGTCAGTCGTACGTGACGGACACCAAGTCAGCGTTCAAGAAGCTCGGCGACCACGTGACGAACATTCTCGTGCCGTTGTCGACGACTGACTTCACCGGCACCGCCTCCCAGGTGGCGGCACACCACCCCAACATCGTCTTCCTCGCGTGGGCTGGTGCGACCGCGTTCCCCCTGATCCAGGACCTGGCCAACGCGAAGGTCTTCGCCCATGGGGCCAAGGTCATCACTGGCTTGGCGAACATCGCCACGTACCCGTACTTCACCGACTACTTCGGGAAGAACGCGGACTACATCTCCTTCTACGTCTCGAAGGGCTCGAAGAATGCGGCCAACAAGTACCTGATCTCCCACTCGGTGTCGGAGTACAGCGCACCGGCCGACCTGTTCTCGGCCGACGGGTTCGTCAGCGGAGAGATGGTGGCTCGTGCAGCGGCGACCGGGGGCTCGAGCACGAATGTGACTTCGATGATCAAGGGTCTCTCGGGCTGGTCGTTCCTCGCTCCGAAGGGCATCGAGACCATTAGGACCTCGGACCACGCCCTCCTCCAGCCGATGTATGACGTGTCGCTGAGTCCGTCGAACGTGGTGACGGTGAAGAAGACGCTCTCGGACGCGCAGACGGCGCCGCCGGTGACGGCTCACTTCACGAAGTAGTCAAGACCACTCCTAAGAGATGGCTCCGACCCGGAGTTCCAACCCGGCTGCCCTCACGGTAGCGGGGTTGGGATTCCGGGTTGGCGGCTCGGAGATCCTCTCCGACATCACTCTCGAGGTTGAAGACGGCAGCTTCCTCGGCGTCATCGGTCCGAATGGCGCAGGCAAGAGCACCCTGTTGAACCTCTTGAGTGGCGTTCTCGAGCCCACGTCAGGAACGATCGAGTTCGAAGGCACCGACATGCGGGGCGTCAGGCCTTGGGCACGCGCGCGGCTCGGTCTTGGACGAACCTTCCAGACGTCGAGCCTCTTCAACTCGCTTTCCGTGCTCGAGAACGCCCGCCTCGCTGCCCAGGCACGCCACGGAGGGAGCATGCGCGTCTGGCGCCGGCCCCGACCGAACGACGCGTGCACCTCCGCGGCGCTCGAGTCTCTCGCGGCCGTGGGACTCGCCGACATGGCGTGGAAGATCACTGGCGCGCTCTCGCACGGAGAGAAGCGCAAGCTGGAGTTGGCCGTGCTCCTCGCCGGACAGGCGCGGGTGCTCCTGCTCGATGAGCCGATGGCGGGTGTCAACACCGAGGACGTGCCGATGCTCGTGGAGCTCATCGGTCGGCTCCACTCCGAGGGCCGCACCGTCGTGATGGTGGAGCACCACATGGCCGTCGTCCTCGGCCTCGCTCAGCACGTCGCGGTGCTCGACTTCGGTCGCCTGCTCGCCTTCGGCGATCCCGAGTCCGTCATGGCCGATGAGGCGGTCCAGAGCGCGTACCTGGGCGAGCCGCTATGACCAACGCCCTCGAGCTCAACGACGTGCACGTCACGATCGCCGGATCGCACGTGCTCCAAGGCGTGACCTTCGAGGTACCCAAAGGCGGGGTGACGGCACTCCTCGGTCGAAACGGCGTTGGCAAGACCACGACGCTCCGCGCCGTCCTCGGCCTCGTGCCGAGCACTGGGGGCATCCGGCTCCTCGACCACGACGTGTCGGGTCTGGCGACCCATCGGATCGCGCGACTTGGCGTCGCCTACGTGCCAGAGGATCGCGACGTCTTCGCGGGACTTACCGTGAACCAGAATCTCCGGCTGGCCGAGGGCGTCGAGAAGCCTCGCTACGACGAGGTGTATGCGCTCTTCCCGGAGCTGAAGGTTCGAGGCAAGCAGCTTGCCGGCACCTTGTCAGGGGGCCAGCAGCAGATGCTGTCGATCGCCCGTGCGCTGCTCAACGGCTGGCCGCTCCTGCTCGTCGACGAACCGTCGAAAGGCCTTGCACCAAAGATCATCGGCGAGTTCGCGACGGTGCTCGAGCGAGCCGCCGAGGATGCGACCGTCCTGCTCGTAGAGCAGAACCTCGGCGTGGTGAGACGCCTGGCCCAGCGGATCGTGATTCTCGACCACGGCGAGGTCGTCCACATCGGTGACGCGGCCGATCTCAACGATGAGAAGTTCGTGCGTCGGCTCCTCGGCGTGGCGGGGGCTGCGTGAGCACCTTTCTGAGCCTCACCTTCAGCGGCCTCGCACTCGGCGGGATCTACTTCCTCGCCGCGTCAGGACTGACGCTCATCTTTGGCCTCATGGGCATACTCAACTTCGCGCAGGGACTCTTCATGACCCTCGGTGCGTACGCGGGCTATGAGATCGCCCTGCGGCTTCCCGCCTCCCCCGGCGCACCGATGATCCTCATTCTGTCGACCATAGGAGCCATCCTCGGTGGAGCCCTCGCAGCGGGCATCACCGAGGTGCTTCTGATCCGCCCGCTCTACGGACGGCCCCTCGACCAGATGCTGGTGACCATCGGACTGGACCTGGCGATCGTGGCGCTCCTCGAAGGCATCTTCGGCTCCAACGAGGTTGCCATCTCGGTCCCGCTCTGGGTGAACGGGGCGACGTACGTCGGCGGCGTGGAGCTGCCCAACGCGGCATTCTTGGCGTTGGGCGCCGGAGTCATCGTCTTCGTGGGGCTCGAGACGTTCCTTCGCCGCACCCGATACGGCATCATCATCCGTGCAGGGGTGGAGAACCGCGGGATGGTCAGCGCCCTCGGCGTCAACGTCGGTCGGGCGTTCACGCTGGTCTTCGTGATCGGTGGCGCGATGGCCGGCCTGGCCGGCCTGCTCAACACCATCGCGTTCAACAGTGACTTCGTGTCGCCGCTTCAGGGCGACAGCCTCCTGATCTATTCCTTCATCGTGGTCGTCATCGGAGGCCTCGGCTCGATCAGGGGGGCCGCGGTCGCCGCTGTCGGCATCGCGCTGCTTCAGCTCTACACGAACTACTACATCGGGAGCCACCCTGGGTGGGCTCAGGTCGGGAACTTCTCGGTCGTCCTCCTGCTCGCCATCGTCCTCTCGGTCCGTCCCCGCGGGCTGTTCGCGAGCGTCGTATGAGCTGGCTCCGCTCCCGATACCGAAGCGCCGTCGTCGCGACCGTCGTCTTCCTCGCTCTGGCACTGCTGCCCTTCGCGGGTTGGCACGTCCCGTGGATCCTTCCTGGTCCCGTCGACATCCTCAACTCCACCGGAACGCTCGCCGCCCTTGCGATCTGCTTCGTGTTCGCCGGCGTCGCGGTTGGCTACGACCTCATCTTCGGCTTCACCGGCCTGCTCTCGCTCGGCCAGGCGCTGTTCTTTGGCATCGGCGCCTACGTCTTCACCATCACGGTGACCGACTGGAACTGGCCGTTCTTCCCTGCGGTCGCGGTGACGATCGCCGTCGCCCTGGTCGTCGCCCTCATCAGCGGGGCCGTGGCTCTGCGGGTCCCCGGCATCGCCTTTGCGATGGTGACACTGGCCTTCGCCCAGGCTTTCTACTTCGCCGTCGAGAGCAATCCGCACAACCTCACTGGCGGCGACTCGGGCCTGTCGCTCAACGACGCGCGCCTGCCATTCTTCGCGCAGGGGGCAGTCAGCAACACACCCAACCTGTACTGGGTCGCCCTCGGATTTCTGTTCGTGTCCACCATGGTCGTCTGGATGGTGACGGCGTCTGAGACCGGACATCTCCTCGTCGCCATCCGCGAGAACGAGCGACGCCTCGAAGTACTCGGCGTCCGCACCTACGGGTACAAGCTCCTCTCCGTCGTGATCTCCTCGGTCATCGCTGCCGGCGGCGGGATCGTCTACGTCCTGCTGATCGGCACGGTGCTCCCCAGCTCAGTGGCCGCAACCTCGGTGTCGATCTCGATCGTCATCATGGTCGTGCTTGGCGGTGCCGGGACGCGCTGGGGAGCGCTGGGTGGCGCGATGGTCTACGAGTACCTACAGCAGTACCTGAACAAAGTGTCCTCGGAACCATCGTTCGCCAATCTGCCGGCGGTGCTTCGCGTGCCGATCTCACAGCCCCAGTTCCTGCTCGGTGCGCTCTTCATCGTCTTCGTGATCTTCGTGCCGGGCGGCTTCGCCGGTCTCTATCACCGTCGCAAAGCGAAGGCGATCGGGGCGGCAGGGGACGACGTCGCTCGACGGACCATCACGGGCCTGTTCAAGAAGCACGCAGCATGACCACCGAAACGTCCAGCGGTGACAGGCGGGAGACAGGAGGTCCTGGTCACACTGCTGCGGGTCGAGAGGTCCCGAGGAGGCGAATGGGCTCTCTCTCAGGCCGTCTTTGCTTGCCCACATCGCCGACCTGCTCGATGAGCCTATGTGTGGCGCGACCCATTGCCGATGTCCGCACGTGCTCGCGGGTGCCTGCGGCTACGCGAGAGAGGCGAGCAGGTCCTCGGTTCGGTCATAGCTCCCCTGCTGGCCATCTGCCGCGTGCACACCGTCCGGCGCGGTCCAGATCACCGCGTCGCGAGTCGCCTGGTCCTTGAAGGCGAGGAGGGTCGTCATCGTCGTGACCCCATCTTCGTCGTGCAGTTCCACCGTCTCGACGGCGGAGTCATCCGGCCTTCCCCCGAACACCCAGGTCTCCACTGTTCGCACCGGCCGCTCGATCTCGAGGTAGGTGCCACGAAAGGAGCACGTCGTGACGTCGTCGTCCATGATGAAGCCCTCGAAGTGGTAGTCCCCGCCCACACGAAGATCGATCTCACAGACCTCGAGTGGTTTGGCCGCGAACCACACGCTCACGTGCTCAGGCTTCGTCAGCACATCGAAGACGAGCTCGGCGGGCGCGTCGAACTGCCGGGTGACCAGCACTTCCCTATCGCTCGGAAACTCGACGGTGGCTGAGCCGTGTCTCGTGGACTTCATCGCACCCTCTCCTCTTGTTGTAGGTCCATGAGGTAGTCGTCCATCCGATCGAGCCGCTCGTTCCATGCTCGCTCGTACTTCTCCAACCAGGCGTGCAGTGGGCGCAGGCGCTCATGGTCCAGTCGGTAGAGGCGTCGCCTTCCCTCGGCGCGACACGTGACGAGGCCCACATCGTTCAGCACGCGGAGATGCTTGGAGACCCGTGGCTGCGCCATGCGCAGCACCTCGACGAGCTCCCCGACCGGCCTCTCCCCGTCCACCAGCGCGTCCAGGATCTCGCGGCGGGGCGCCTCGGCGATCGCTGTGAAGAGGTCGGTGGCGGCTGCGGCGCGAGCCATCGACCGACTATATTCCCAAATCGACATATGTCAAGCGGCAGTCATCAGGCTCGGTGCCCCGTGGATTCGAGTCCCATCGTCTCCACGCGGTGGATCAGGACGGATCCTTGCGCTCGTGATGCTCGGGAATGCCCCGAATTAGGCCGGGGGCGCACTTGGACGCATTCCGATTAGTGCATTCCCAGTGATCTCTATTCAGGAGGCCCAGGGTGGGCGAGGTCGGATGGCAACGGCTCCGTCGGGCTGTTGACCGCGGGTGCGGACCCGTCAGCCAGTGCAGCGGGCGCATCGAGCAACCCGAAGTGCCGGCGCACCCGGGCGAGGAAGTCGACGTCCTCCAGTCGCACGAGCTTTGCCCGACTTGCGCCGGCGTAGACGGTGACCCAGTCACCTGGATCGAGCACACCGCGCACCTGACCGTCGACGCTCACAAGCACCTGCCCCGAGTGCTCGAGCACCCGCACGCCGACGCGCTGGCGGTGCGACAGTATGAGACTTCGGTCAAACACCATCTGTGGCGCCACCGGGGTGAAGATCAGTGCATCGAGGTCCGGCGACATGACGGGGCCACCAGCCGCGAAGCTATACGCAGTCGAGCCAGTGGACGAGGAGACGATCAGCGCGTCCGCCGCGTAGTAGGCGAAGAGTCGGCCGTCCACGTAGACGCCGACGGTCGCCTGCCGGTCCCGCGCGAGTTTCTCGAAGACCACGTCGTTCAGGGCGAGCACGTCCAGAGGGACTCCCCAGCCCACGTGGTCGGCGTCTCCATCGCGGACCGCCGGGGGCGGCAGTGCAGGACCACGTCCGTAGCGGATGAGCCCCTCCACATCGACAGGTACCTCGAGCGGACGCGAGGCTCGCATGGTCAGCGTGAGGCGAGCATCGACGCGCGAGCGTCCCTCATGCACGGCGTCCAGTGCCGTCTCGAGCTGGTCCACGTTGACCTCGGTGAGAAAGCCGACGTGCCCGACGTCCACACCAAGCACGAGGATGTCCGAAGAAGTCGCGATCCGAACGCCGCGCAGGAACGTGCCGTCGCCGCCGACGGTCACGATGAGATCGGGGTGACCCGCCCGGCTGGCCTCCTCGGCGGCATCGAGACGGCTGTCGCCGGCTCCGTCCCTCCACACGTCGATGTCGACGCATGCCACCGCATGCTGCGCGGCCCACTGACGCACACGCTCGGCCGTCGTGACCGCCAAGGGCTTACCACCGTGGACGACGAGCCCAATCCGAGCGATCATCCCGCTCTCCTGCGTAGCGCCGCTTCGCAACGCCACGAGGTCGGTAGCTCGCGAGTGCATGCCGCGTCCTCGAGCGAGTAGCGATTCGCCGTCAAGTCTCCGCACGAGCCGTTTCGTCGCGTGACTCCACAGCTCTCCTCATCTGTCCAGATGCGCAGCGAGTCCCCGAGGTGGTCAGCGCTTCGGTCTCTCTCGCTGGTCCTCCTCCCACTCTCGCCATTATGGGACGCGGACTGCACCGCCTGCAGTGGTCGCTGATTGGGCCCCAGTGCCGGGATCACATTTTAGAATTACCTTTAAGTCGTGGGCAGCTTGGGGAGTTGGCTCCCAGAATGCTCGCTTCGGCAGCGATCCTCCACCCGGCGTGTTGGGGGGGTGGGTGCTCGCCGCCCTCGGCCCGGTTCTCCTCGCTCTTTACCTCCTGCCACCTCGAGCAACGTTCGGCTTGGCCGGGGCACTCTTCGTTACGTTGCTCATCGTCATCGTGGTTGCGGCAGTCGCTGGAGTGTGGCCTGCGATCGTGGCCGCAGCGATCGGGTTCCTCGTCGACGATGGGTACTTCTCGCCGCCATACGACACCTAGAGCATCCGACTGCGAAGTGCCTGCTGACCGCGATGACGGCGAAGACCCGAGGCGCGGCACGTAGCACTGGGAGCCACGAAGCCAGCTCGTCGCGGCGCTCGGGTGGCGTGGCGGCCACGTCAAGTCGCCAGACACGAAGAAGTTGTACGACAAGGAGGACACGATGAGATACACAATCTTGGGCAAGAGCGGCCTCGAGGTCTCGAGCGTCGCCTTCGGCACCTGGCAGCTCGGAGGCGACTGGGGGCCGACCGACGCTGAGGAAGCGATCGCAGCGATCCAGCGCGCCGCCGATCTCGGGGTGACGTTCTTCGACACGGCCCAGTCCTACGGCTTTGGTGCCTCAGAGCGCCTCTTGGCCGAGGCCCTCCGCGGTCGCCCACGCGACGACCTGGTCATCGCCACCAAGGGAGGTCTCCGGCCGAACGGTGCTGGCGGGGTCGCGAGAGATGCGAGCGCAGCGCAGATCCTCGCAGGGGTCGAGGACAGCCTGCGCGCCCTCGAGACGGACCACATCGACCTGTACCAGGTGCATTGGCCCGACCCAGCCACGCCCTTCGACGAGACGGCCTCCGCACTCGCCAAGCTCGTGGCAGACGGCAAGGTCCGGCACGTCGGCGTGTCGAACTTCGACGTGGCACAGATCGAGGCGTTCAGCGCGACGCTTCCCGTCGAGACCGTCCAGCCGCCCTACCACCTGTTCCGGCGCGAGATCGAGCGCGAGCTGCTGCCCTTCACTGCCGCACACGACATCGGCGTGCTGGTCTATGGACCCTTGGCTCATGGACTTCTCGGCGGGCACCTCCAGCGGGGGACGCAGTTCGCAAAGGGCGACTGGCGCTCGAAGAGCGCCGTCTTCCAGGGGCCGGACTTCGAGCGCAATCTGGCGGTCGTCGCCGAGCTCCAGTCGTTCGCCCTCACCGAGCTGCACGTCACCCTCGGCCAGCTCGCGATCGCATGGACGCTGGCCAATCCGGCGGTCGACGTGGCGATCGTCGGCACCCGCGACCCCCGCCACGTCGACGAGGCGACGGCGTCCGGCGACATCGAGCTCGACGCCGCGGCGATGCGGCGCATCGACGAGATCATGCAGCGCGCGACACCGGTCGCAGGCCCGAGCCCCGAGATGATGTGAGGGCACGCCGTGACAAGCATGCTTCCCACACCCGACGAAGCATCTGAGGGGCTGGCGGTCGAGCCCGAGGCAACGACGTCGCCCGGTGGCCCGGGCACACCGGGAGATGAGCATCTCAACCGAGCGGTCCTCTGGACGTCGGCCATCGCCGCACTCGGCGGTCTTCTGTTCGGCTATGACACCGGCGTCGTCTCGGGCGTCCTGCTGTTCTTGAGCTCGACGTTTGGCAACGTCACATCCTTCGACAAGGAGCTCGTGACCGGGATCCTGCTGGTCGGCGCTGCTGCAGGCGCCCTTGGCTCAGGGCGACTCGCCGACCGGATCGGCCGAAGGCCAACGATCCTGATCACGGCCGTGGTCTTCGTCGCGGGCGTTCTTGGCGCCGCCCTGTCGCCGACGCTGTGGTTCCTGATCACGATGCGATTCGTGATCGGCCTGGCCGTTGGGTCCTCGTCGATGGCGGTGCCGATGTACATAGGAGAGTTGGCACCATCACGGGCGCGCGGCGCCCTCGTGAGCCTGAACCAGCTGGCGCTCACGATGGGCATACTCACGGCCTTCCTCGTCGACTATGCGCTCAGCTCGAGCGGCGACTGGCGCTTCATGTTCGGCCTCGCGGTGATCCCTGCGGTGTTGCTGTTCGTTGGGATGCTCACCCAGTCCGAGAGTCCCGCCTGGTTGGCGACGCACGGTCGGATTGACGAGGCGAGGGCGGTGCTTCGACGCGTGCGGAGTCGCGATCACGACGTCGAGGGCGAGGTCGCCGACATCCGGTCGCTGAGCCAGAGGGCCACGAGCTACCGCGAGCTGCTCCGGCCCGACGTGCGTCGTGTCGTCGTGCTCGGTGTGCTCCTCGCCATCTTCCAGCAGGTCACCGGGATCAACACGGTGATCTACTACGCGCCGACCCTGCTGCACCAAGCAGGCCTCGGGAACGCTGCGTCGCTGCTCGCCAACGTGGGCATCGGATCCGTCAACGTCATCATGACGGTCGTCGCCATCCTCCTGATCGACCGGGTAGGGCGTCGGCGGCTGCTCCTCGTCGGGACCTCCGGGATGGCGGTCGCCCTCACGGTGGTCGCCGTCGTGTTCGCCCTGAGCGGGAGCGACCTCGGGTCGACCGCCTCATTGATCGCCGTCGTGGCGCTGGCGGTCTACACCGGCTCGTTCGCCGTGGGGCTGGGACCCGTGTTCTGGCTTCTCATCAGCGAGATCTACCCCGTGAAGATCCGAGGTCTGTCGATGAGCGTGGCGGCCATCGCCAACTGGGCAGCGAACTTCGTGGTCGCCATCTCGTTCCTGACGCTGCTCAACACCATCTCCAGCGCCGGGACGTTCTTCCTCTTCGCGGTGCTGACCTGCATCGCGGTCGGGTACTTCTGGAGGCGTGTGCCCGAGACGAGGGGGCTCACGCTCGTGCAGATCGAACGTGAGATCGACTCGGGACAGCCCTATGGCGCCGATGACGCCGCGGGCGGGTCGGGCGCCGGCGCTGGGATGTCATCGTCTGACGAGCCCGCGCAGACCAACTGAAAGGACACATCCGATGACACACTCGACTCAAGCGTCAGGTTCCACCCGCATCGCGGTGATCGGCACCGGCACGATGGGGACGGCGATGGCCGTCCGCCTCCTTCAGGCGGGCCACCTCGTGGACGCCTGGTCGCGGCACGCAAGCTCCACTGCGACGGTCGTGGATGCTGGAGCCACCGCCCATGCAGACGTCACCGACGCGGTGCGGAGCGCCGACGTCGTGGTGACGATGCTCCCGAACACCGATGTCACCGCGAGCGTCATGCTTGACGAGGAGGCCTTGGACGTCATGAAGCCGGGGGCGATCTGGGCTCAGATGGCAACAATCGGCGTGGCCCCGACTGAGCAGTTCGTGGCACGCGTCGCTGCTCGACGACCCGACGTCACGTACGTCGACGCACCGGTCTCTGGGAGTCGCGGACCCGCCCAATCGGGCGAGCTGCTGATCCTTGCGTCGGGCCCGGTGAGTGCCGCCGCGACGCTCGAGCCCGTGTTCAGCGTCCTCGGGCGCAAGACGATGTGGCTTGGCGCCGCCGGGGCTGGGAGCCGGATGAAGCTCGTCCTCAACACCTGGCTCGCATTCCAGACCGAGGGCGCGGCCGAGTGCGCCTCGCTTGCAGACGTGCTCGGTGTCGCGTCAGCGTCCCTCGTTGAGGCCCTCGATGGCAACGCGCTAGCTTCCCCCTACGCGCTCGCCAAGCTCGCCAGGATGGTCGAGCACGACTTCAGCCCTGACTTCTCGATCGATCTCGCGCTGAAGGACCTGGAGCTCGTACGAGACGAGGTCGGAGCTGCCGCAGCGCCAGTGGCGGCGGCCATCGCCCAACGCTGGCGGCAGCTCGTCGACAACGGCTCCAGCGGCCTCGACGTCAGCGCAGCCGCCCGTGACCTGGGCCGATCTGGTGTCACCGCAGCAGAGGCGGACGGAGACGAGGTGGCTTCGCGATGACGGTGCTCCTCGCGGACATTCGTCAGACGCTCTTCCCGGTTCGAGGGAGCAGGGACGGCCCCCTGCCCCCGCTCTTGGTCATGCTGACCGTCGTCACCGGACTCGTCGACGCATTCAGCTACCTCGTGCTTGGCCACGTGTTCGTGGCCAACATGACCGGGAACGTCGTCTTCTTGGGCTTCGCGCTCGCTGGTGCGCCGGGCTTCTCGATCGGTGCCTCGAGCACGGCGCTCGCCGCGTTCGTCGTCGGCGCGTTCGTCGGGGGGAGGATGGGACATCGCCTTGGTTCGAATCGCGGGCGTCTCCTGGGTTACGCAACCGCACTGCAAGCGGTCCCGGTCGCTGGCTCCGTCGCTCTCGCTGCCATCAGCGGTGGACACGTCGCAGACGGTGCACGGTACGGACTCATCGTCATGCTCGCTGTAGGCATGGGGATCCAGAACGCTGCCGTCCGTCGGCTCGCGGTCCCGGAGCTGACGACCACCGTGCTGACGATGACGATGACGGGGATCGCCGCTGACGGGGCCCTCGCGGGCGGTCCGGGCGCCAAGGCAGGTCGACGGCTCATCGCCGTCGCTGCGATGTTCCTCGGCGCGCTCGTGGGAGCGGTCTGCGTGCTGCACCTTCGCATCGAGCTGCCGCTCGCCATCGCGCTTGTCGTGCTCATCACCGTCGCCGTGACGGCCACCCTCGGAGGGCGTGACCAGTCGTGGTCCACGGGCTAGCCGTGGCTCGACGTCACAGGATCCCGACGGCGCAGCCCCCCTCAAGGCGGTGGGGCAGTTGGGGCCACCTGGCGACGGCCGTCCTCTCGTTGCACGGCGTGCGTCGTGCCAGAATCGGCCGGGGTCTGATCTGGCGATTCCAGCGCTTGCCGGGACGTTCGTTCAGGTCAGGTTGAAGGAAAGGGGCCGCATGCCACTGGCGGTGCAGTTCGACGAGTACGGGGACATCGACGTCCTCAAGTTGGTCGAGGTCGACCGACCGGTGCCGGGACGGGGACAGGTCCTGGTCGAGGTCAACGCCACAGGGATCAATCCAGGCGAGGCGTCCATCCGTAGAGGGCTGCTCCACGAGCTGTGGCCGGCGACGTTCCCTTCGGGCGAGGGGAGCGACCTCGCCGGCACCGTGGAGGAAGTAGGACCCGAGGTCACGCGGTTCGCCGTTGGCGACGAGGTCTTGGGCTTCGTCAATACGCGCAGCAGCCATGCCGAGCTGGTCGTCGCCGATGAGGTCAATCTTGTGACGCGTCCGGCGAACCTGCCCTGGGACGTGGCGGGCTCGCTGTTCGTGACGGGGACAACTGCCTACGCCGCGGTGCGGGCCGTGCGCCTGGTCCGGGGTGACACCGTCGTCGTGTCCGGCGCGGCTGGTGGTGTGGGGTCCCTTGTGGTGCAGCTGGCAGTGGACGCCGGCGCAAAGGTGATCGGCCTCGCAAGTGAGAGCCACCATCCGTGGCTCCTCGAGCACGGGGTCATCCCCGAGACGTATGGCGATGGAGTGGCCGATCGCATCAATCTCGCAAGCGATGGACGAGTCGATGCATTCATCGACCTGGTCGGCGGTGGGTACGTCGAGATGGCGATCGGGCTCGGCGTGGCTCCGGACCGCATCGACACCATCGTCGACCGCACCGCCGCCGAAAAGTACGGCACGATGTCCGACGGGAGCGCCGCCGCGGCCAGCGCTGGCGTGCTGGCCGAGCTGGCCGCCAGGATCGCTGGGGGGCGTCTCGATTTCCCCATCGCCGCAACGTTCCCGCTGGCCGACGTGCGAAGTGCCTTCAGGATGCTCGAGCAGCGGCACACGTTGGGCAAGATCGTCCTTGAGCCTCAGCGCTAGGTGCGTGCTCATGATCGAGCGACGTGCCAGACGGCGAATCGGCTTCGGCACGCTCAACGCTGACAGCTGATCCAGCGGACGAACATCATCACTGAGAGGCGCACGCATGGACCAACTTCTCTTCGCCGTCGGGGTCGTGGTGGTCCTTCTCACCGCGGCCAGTGTCCTGTTCACCATGGTGCTGCCTCGAAGCCCGAGGGGGTTCGAGCGGGCGTCCTTGTTCGTCAACCGCGTCACTCGGCTCTCGTTCCTGGCGCTGTCACGCCTCGCCCGGACCTACGAAGCGAAGGATGTCGTCCTCGCTCCGACGGGTCCGGTCGCGCTGGTGGCGCAACTCCTGATGTGGGCGGGCGGCTTCATTGTCGGATTCGCGCTCATGCTGTGCGCGACGACCGCCAACTTCGGCGACGCACTGCTCCAGGCGACGGCATCGCTCTTCACGGTGGGCGCGGTCCACGCCGGTGGCGCGCAGAACTCTCCCGTTGACATCGCCGCCGGGGCGATCTGGGTCGTGGTGGTGGCGATGCAGATCGCCTACCTGCCAGCCCTCTATGGGGCATTCAACCGTCGCGAGGGGCTGGTGGCCATGCTCGAGAGCCGCGCCGGTGTCCCTGCGTGGGGGCCCGAGGTCCTGATCCGACATCAGCTTGTCGGGATCGCCGACACGCTGCCCGACTTCTATGCCGCTTGGGAGGCGTGGGCCGCTGACCTGGCAGAGAGCCACACCACCTATCCCGTCCTTCTGTTGTTCCGTTCGCCGGAGCCATGGTTCTCGTGGCTGGTGGGGATGTTGGCTGTCCTCGACGGCGCCGCCATGCACCTCGCGCTGGCACCGAGCAGCGCATCCTCACAAGCCAGGCTCTGTCTGCGCATGGGCTTCACCGCGCTGAACCGCATCGCCAGGACGCTCGGCTGGCAGGTTGATGCCGACCCGAGCCCAGCCGGCCCGATCGAGCTGTCGTACGCGGAGTTCTCTGAGGCAGTCGACGCCCTTCGCGACGCCGGGTTCCCGATGGAGCGGACGGCCGAACAGGCGTGGCCGGACTTCGTTGGCTGGCGGGTCAACTACGAGGAGACCGCCTATCACCTCGCCGATCGCCTGGTCGCTCCGCCGGCACCGTGGTCAGGGCCACGCCGGCATCTGCGCTCTGGACCAGTGGCGCCTCGCCGACCACCGCAGCGCACCCCTGGTGGATTCTCCTATGACGAGCACCGACCCTCGGTCGTTGTCGCGCCGCGGCGCCGCGACGCCGACCGCTAGAGACGCCAGGAGTGACCACTGCACGCCTGTTCCACCGATCACGGCGCAACGGACAAGGGCCGTCGATCGGCCGTTCCCGTCGTCCTCACGCGCCACAACACCTCGCGCTAGGCGATGTGCGATGCAGCCATGAGATCGGCGAGGTCCTCGGGCTCGAGCATGGAAGGCGGAACGTCGGGACCCCACGCGTACAGCGCGCTGCGTGAGGGCTCCCAGGTACCCGGCGTCCAGACCTGGTCGTCGGTGATGGCGTCCATGTCGGAGTAGTACTCCGAGAAGTTGCCGGCAGGGTCCCGCAGGTACCAGAAGAAGTTGGAGCCGATGAAGTGTCGGCCCAACCCCCAGACATGACGCTCAGGATGCCCTTCGAGCATGCGCATCGCTCCCCGACCGACCTCATCGACGTCGTCGACCTGCCACGAGGTGTGGTGCAGGAACGCAACCGGCGACCGCTGGAGCAGGAGGTTGTGATGGTCGGTGGAGCATCGCATGAACGCCGCAACCCCGCTCACCTCGTCGCTTACCTTGAAACCGAACCCGTCGACGAAGAAGCGCCGTGAGGCCTCGGACTCCGGGGTTCCGACCACGACATGGCCCAGCTTGCGAGGCCGCACCCGGTCACCCCGGAGCACCGCCGGTGCTCGCTCGTTCCTGCGCTCCACCTGGCGAGGACGGTTGTACGGAGCGACGTTGACCGGCGTCGGCGCGTCCCGGGGGAGCACCCGCACGACCGCACGAGCACCACAGTGGATCTCGACGGCGCTCACGCATTCGCCATCGCGGTGGCTCGCTATCCCGAGTCCTTCGAGGCGGCTCGCCACGCGATCCAGGTCGTCGGGGTCGTCGGCACCGATGCACAGCTCGACGAGCCGTCGAGTCGGGCGCTCGACGATCCGAAGCTGCTCGCCGCCGCCTGAGGTCGAGAAGCAGTCGGCATGCCGAGTGAGTCCGAACTCGACGTAGTAGCGGGCGGTCTCTTCGACGTTGGGAACGCCGATCGTGATCGCTGCCAATCGGTGCAAGCCCATGTGGCACCTCCTCGATGGAGCTCAGGCAGACACGACACCGGTCGGCGCCTGGCACTGATTCGTCATGGAGCCGATGCCCTCGATCGTGGTGGTGATGACGTCGCCAGGCTGGAGGAAGCGAAGGCTCGCAACACCGACCCCCTTTGGCGTCCCGGTGAAGATGAGGTCACCGGGAGCAAGAGTGAGGATGCTCGAGAGGTAGCTGATCAACGTCGGAATGTCGAAGAGCAGATTGGAGGTTCGGTCCTCTTGCCGCCGCTCCGCGTTGACGTCGCAGGTGATGAGCAGGTCACCGGGATCTGTGAACGAGTCCGTGGAGACGACGACGGGACCGATCGGCCCGTAGGTGTCGCGCGACTTGCCGAGATCGAAGTGCGGGGGCTTGGACGCGAACTGCAAGGTGCGGTCGGAGATGTCCTGGCCCACCGTGAGGCCGCCGACGTGCTCCCATGCCACCGACCGGTCGATGTCGCGGCCACCGCGGCCGATCACGACCACGAGCTCGGCCTCGTAGTCATCGGAGCTCCCGCCGAGGACGACGGCGTCAGCTGGGCCTGCAAGACAGCTCGGGAACTTTGTGAACACGAGCGGCGTCGGCGGCGGTGTCATCGCGGACTCCTCCGCGTGCGACCGATAGTTGAGCCCTACCGCGAAGACGCTGCGAGGTGACGGTATTGGAGGTCTGACGTCGGCCTCATCCAGGATCCCGTCGGGCACTGCCGTGGTGAGCTCGCGAGCCGCGAGGTGCACCTCTCCGAGCTGTCGCCATGCCTCCATCGGATCGGCGCTGACCGCGCCGCGGCTGACGCTCGACGCGTCGAACCATCGGCGCTCGGCATCGACGAGGGCAGAGCGACCGGACACGTTTGCGAATCGGAACGTCACGGCTCGCCTGGCATGTCGGATGCATCCCAGGGCATCGCCGCTGAGACCCAGTGGGTCAGAGGCTCCACTTGGTCGTTGGAGTGCAGGTGTCGCGGGGGCGTCACGAACGTCGAGTATGGCCGGCAGCGCACCAGGACCCGCCGCTCCTGTTCTGCGACGGCCTCGACGACCGGGCGCAGCTCGGGTCCGAGGGGGTCGCCCGACATCCGCTCAGCCACCGCCATCATCACGTCGATGAGCGTGTCGTGGTCCTCATCGATCACTGCGTCGCAGTAGACCTGCAGATAGGCGAAGGGCCAGGTCTCGTCGAGCACGCAGAGGCTGACCTTGTCGTGCCTGGCGACGGCCTTCGCCTTTGCCCGTTCCGCCATGGTTGCGACGAGCAGATCGTCGTTCTCCGCTTGGACGTAGTAGACGACGGACATCGCGGGACCATCGAGGCGGCGGCCATACCCAAAGATGCACGTGCGATGGGTCCGGACGAACTGTCGACGCTCCGACGGGAGCATGTCGCGATCCGTGGGCGCCACGAACGGGTCCTTCGAGTGCGGCGCGAGACGAACCGATGAGGGATCTTGATCACGACTGGTGACGCTCTGGGCAGCGCTCATGGCCTCCCCTGTTATCGATCGATAACAACGCTACGCTTCGAAACGATGCAGCGCAAGCCGCCCGGGTCGAGCACCCCGCGGCGACGCCGCGTGCGATCCGACCTCAGGGCGTCGTTGCTCGACGCAGCACTGGTCGAGTTCGGGGCGAAGGGCTTCGACGGCGCCTCGACGCGTGCCATCGCCCGACGCGTCGACGCGCACCAACCGCAGATCAACTACCACTTCGAGTCGAAGGCGGCCCTTTGGACTGCCGCGGTGGACCACCTGTTCAGCCTTCTCGGAGAGGAGTTGGACGGCGTGCTCCCTCCGGTGCTCACCGACGTGGAGGCGGAAGACGTCGCCGGCGCGTTCGCGGAGGGAGTCCGTCGCTTCGTGCGATTCGCAGCCCTGCACCCCGAACTCAACCAGATCATGGTGCATGAGGGAATGACGGCAGGCGACAGGTTGACGTGGATGACAAAGACCCACGTTCGGCCGCTCTTCGACGGCATCCGGCCCGCCTGGCAGGTGCTCCTCGATGCTGGCATCGCAGCACCGATTGACAGCGGAATCCTCTACTACGTGCTGGTCGGCGCAGCGTCTTTGCCGTACGTGAATGCGCCCGAGGTCCGCCTTCTCACCGGACGAGACCCCGCTGAGCGCGTATGGATCGACGCGCACGCCGATGCCCTGATCTGCATGGTCTTGCCGGGGTACGACCGCAGCGCCGTGACCGCCGAGGCAAGAGCTGATGGGCACCAGACGCGCATTCCAGGCGCCGCACTGCCTCGCTGAGGCCACTCAAGGGTGCGGCTGCCGTCGAGCTCCCGTCGGATTGAATCGGTCAGACGCGGTCGAGCCTCGTCCTTGGACACTCAATAGCATGCGCCGCATGACCTCTCGAGGAACGGCCGTGGTGACCGGCGCATCGAGCGGGATCGGCGCCGCCTCGGCTCGAGCGCTCGCTGACGCCGGCTTCGCGGTGGTGCTTGGCGCGCGGCGTGTCGAACGGCTCGACGCGCTCGCCGCCGAGATTGGCCCAAGTGCAATCGCACGCCCACTCGACGTCACCGATCTCGCCTCTGTCAACGCCTTCACCGATGCCACTGCCGAGTGCCGGGTGCTCATCAACTGTGCTGGCGGCGCGTTCGGGCTCGAGCACGTCGCGGAGGCCGACGAAGCCCAGTGGCAGGCGATGTATGACAGCAATGTCCTCGGCACCATGCGGATGACGAGAGCCCTGCTGCCGAAGCTCATTGCCTCTGGTGACGGCATGGTGCTCACCATCGGGTCCGTCGCCGCGTTCGAGCCCTATGCGGGCGGTGCGGGCTACAACGCCGCCAAGAGCGCCACGAAGGCGCTCATGGACGTGTTGCGGATCGAGCTCGTCGGCCAGCCGGTCCGCGTCAGCGAGATCGATCCGGGGCTGGTGGAGACCGAGTTCTCACTCGTGCGCTTCGGCGGAGATGAGGGTCGGGCCCATGAGGTCTACCGAGGAATCACTCCGCTCACCGCCGGGGACATCGCCGAGGTCGTCGCCTTTGTGGCGACCCGACCGAGCCACGTTGACATCGACACGGTCGTGGTCCGTCCGCGCGACCAGGCTCGCGTGTGGCTCGTCCACCGGACCTAGCCGACTGGCATCGCAGGCAATCTCGGACGTCGACGGTGCCAGCCGAGGGAGCACGGCGTTCACTGGATTGCGAGGCGAGCGGCTGAACGGGCGACTCGCTGCGGACCTGCGAGGCGTCGAGTCCGAACTCCTTTCGACCCACCCATGAGCACGACCACTCCCCACGCGTCCTAGATCATGAGTCGACCACCCCGCAAGTGGACGAACGAGTCCGCTGCATCGGCGAGCTCTGACTGGACCTGGTGCTGTGTCTCCAGCAGCTCTTCGGCCCAGAGCATTCGGAGGATCCAGCGGAGCTGGTCGTCACGATGCTTCCCCATTGTGTCCTCGAACGCGATCTGCAGCACATCGCGCAACGTTGCGTCGATTCGAGGTGGTGTGTCCAGCACGTCCCTACGGTCCGCGAGCAGCTCAGCGAACTCGACGTACCAGCGATGGCTCAACTCAAACGAGTCACGAAGCACGGCTCCGGCGACCTCTACCGACTCCAGCTCACGGGTGCCTTCGTCGAGGGCGACGTGCGGAATGCTCGCCAGCGTGATGGCCGCCATCCGAATCCGATTGGCGCCGGTGAAGAGGTTCGCGACTGTCTCGACCGGCACGACCTTGGCCCCCCGCTCGGCGAGGAACTGGCGAAACGCGTCGTCGAGCCGCAGGTGCGCCAAATGCGCGCCTCGACCTGCTGGCGCGGTGTCCACCTTTCGCATGGGCGAGGTGAGCCGATCCACTGCATCGGCGAGATACCGCGACGCGGTGTCGAACGAGTCGGACAGAGCTTGCCCAAGTGCTGCGGTCGCCCCACGCGGCCAGAACAGCAGCCCCACGACCACACTGACGGCACAGCCAATCGTGACGTCCTCGATCCTGGTGAGTCCGACCCGCCACCCGGCCGGCGCGATGAGGTTGAACAAGATGACGACGACCACAGTGAAGCCAGCCTGACCAGCGGCGAACGAGATCATCGATGGTGCTGTCCCCGCGATGAGCACAGCGACCGGCAGGAGCAACCACAGCACCACGAGGTGTCCCGCCACCGCGATCATGATCACGGACCCGATCACGAACCCCACCGCCGTCCCAGCCACGGCCCGCAGCGCTGTCGACCCGGTCCCGAGCGCGCTGGACCGCAACACCGACAGCGTGCCGAGGACAACCCAGAAGCCATGCTCGACGTTGGTCACCTCCACGATCGCGACAGCAAGCGTGAGTCCTGCGGCGCCACGCACCGCATTGCGAAACCACACCGAGCGGAACGACAGGTGTGAGTAGAGGCTCTGCATGAGCCGTCGCGATCCAGTCTCGGCGACGTCATCTTCGATGTTCCTGCCGACAGGCGCCGCGTCGGCCGCTTCGAGGGCAGCATCGGCAGCCATCACAGTCGCGACGCCTAAGGCGCGGGCACGAAAGGTGGGGTCGAGCGACGCGGCGAGCCCTTCTCGCCGACCGCGATCGGCTGGCTGCTCGCCACCGGCTGCAGGCGCTTCCCCGAGTTCTCCCTGCTTGGACAGAGCCGCGACCTCTGCTTCGAGCTCTGCGTCGACGAGCTCGACGAGGTGCTTGGTTGATGCCTGCACCGTGCGAATCGAGTCGAGGTCGTCCACCGGATGGCCGTGCCCATCGCACACCAGCGCAGCGCCTTCTCGGAGCGTGTCGGCGACCACCGAGAGCATTGACCCGACGGACGGCAGCTCGAGCGAAACCGGCTCGCCGAACACGAGCGAGGCATTCTCCGCCACCCACTCGATGCGACCAGCCAGCGTGGCGAGTGCGACGGCTCCGCGTGCGGCTCCTGCATGCGGATACGGCGTGGCCTCGAAATGCCGTCGCATCGACGCGAGCTCTGCGTCCAGCGCCGTGCGCGACGCGGGGTCTCGTACGCCATTGGCGTGCGCCGCGACGAGCCGGCTGATCGTCGTCATGCTGGCTGACAGCCGCCGCCGGAGCTCGTCATGCCACGGCGGGGGCCACAGGAGCAAGCACGCCGGGATGCAGAGCGCCCCTGCGATCCCCAGGCCGATCAGCCGGGCTCCCAGCTCTGACATTGGCGCGGCAACTGCGACGGGCAGCACGAGCATCAGCAGGGTGGCCGTGGAGGCGGTCGCCACCAACGGCGACGCGACCCCCGCGTACAGCACGACAAAGCCGACGACCGCCATCGCGACGACGGAGGCGACCTTGTGCTCCGACGCTGCCGTACCCAGTACGACGAGGGATGCGCCAGCCAGAAGAAGCGACGCGTACGAGATGAGCCGGGTGCGAGGCTTGCCGTCGAACTCCACGAGAAGCAGCAGCGCGAACGAGCCAAACGCAGCGAAGATGCTCACTTGGGGGTCCGGGAAGGCGAGGTGCGCCAGACCGAAGGCGCACGGCATGACCACTGCGGCGCGAACCGACCGCTTCACTGCAAGGCCGTCAGGATCCTTCCGGCGAAGCCAATCGACGGCATGCCTCCACAACCTTTGTGCGTCGTGCGCGGCCAAATTCATGCTACGACTCAGGCCAAGGCGTGGAGACGGTCGATGGTCAATGCTGACGGCGGAGCCTTCGGCTCGTCAAGGCCCAGCTTGGGTGCCCAAGCTCCATGCCTATTGCGCCCCTGGTCAGTGCTGACATCGCGGGCAGCAGGCGCTTCTAAGCCAGGCCAGTGGCAGTCAGAGATTCTCGCCGCAGGAGGTGGACGCACGGTCACTTCTTCATGGTGAGTCTTAGGATCCGAGGAGTGAGGCGGGGCCGGCTGACGATCGCCGGGATTCTGGTGCTGTCGCTCTTGTCCGCGGGAGTTGCGTTCACCCTCGTCGGGGGAGGCGCTCGCCAACGAGGGCTTACGCACGCCTTGTCATGCCAGGCGTCGACAGGGACAGTGATCGCGACTGGGCCGTCCTCGTTCATGGAGGCCATCCGACGGTGCGGCGTGAACGGCGGAGGAATCACGCTGGCGAATCGACCAAGGGTGCGTTGCTCACGCTTCTGGATAAATCAGGACGGCTTGAACTTCCGCGCTGCGCGCGCCGAATGGATTCTCGAGACAACGGTCACCGGCAGCGCGCTGCAAAGCACCCCCACGCAGCATGCGGCGAGCGATCTCGAACTCGCGATCACACAGGACACCTCGATCTGCACTCCCTCGGGTTACGCCCACGCGATCAGCCTTCTCAGGCGCTTCGACAAGATCCCTCCGATGCCCACCCCCTCCCAAAGGGTCTTGTGGCCCGAGCTCGCCCGAGGGCTGGACAGGTTCTTTGGGACACCGCGCCTCTTCGGGCGGGGTACGTAAGTCCTGGAGGTGTCCCAGACCGCTGCCGGCTTGGTGTTCATCCAGGCGTCAACCGCGATCCATCAGCTCCAGCAGAGCAGCGATTCGTCACGTAGTGCCGGCCGCGGTCGGAAGCTCATTCCAGGGCCACGGGAGCTCGCCGACAAGTCTTGCAGGCGGGGTCGGCTGGGTTGGCATCTTGCGTCGGCTCACTGCCGTCACGATCCATGCGATCGCCACGATGGCGAGTCCAACGGCGGGCAGCAGGATCCAAGGGATCATGGCTCGGAGTGGCGGAAGCCTGGGTCTCTCAGATGCTCGATTGCTACCCAGTGAAGATGTAGGCGGCGCCGGCCCCGTTCGAGGCACTCGGGGCGCCGACGACCGATGTCGAGGTCGACTGCGCGACGGACCACCCGACCTCATCGCCGATCACGGACCCGCTCGCCTGGTCCGTCTTGTCGTGTGACCACGCAGTGCCGCTCCGAAGGAATGTGAAAGCAGCGCCCGTCCCCCCGCGCTGGTAGGCCCCCGCAATTGCCTCGTTTCCAGAGAGCCCGACCGCCCATCCGAACATGTCGCCTGCGCTCGGAGAGCTCTCCGTCAGCTTCGCTTGCTGGGACCAGCCGCTCATGCTCTTTACGAACACGTAGGCAGCGCCGTTGCCATTCGAGTGGAGGGGGGCGCCGGCGATGATCGTGGTCCCGCTGATCGCTATGGACTGTGCAAAGTCGTCTGCCGACGTGGTGTTGGACCCCGTCAGCGTGGCCTGGTGGTGCCATGTCGTGCCGGCTCTGCCATAGACGTAGACATGGCCGATGGCGCTGCCCCTGGCGTTGGCGCCCACGGCAAGCTCGTTACCCGAGAGGCTGATCGACGTGCCGAAGCTGTCGTTGAGCACCCCCGACTTGAGCGTTGCCTGATGGATCCACGACGTGCCGGACTTGACGTAGATGTCAACCGATCCGATCCGACCTCCTGCGCTCTTCGCATTCCCTATCGCGATGGTCGTGCCATCGATGGCGACCGCATCTCCGGCGTTGCTGGCGCGATCCTCGAACTGCTGCGTCCACTTCTTCCCGGACCTGGTGAAGATGTACGCCGCTCCGGTGACCCCTCCACCATGGTGGTTGGGTGCGCCAACGACGATCGTGGACCCAGAGACGCCAACCGAGTAGCCGAACGAGTCGCCCGCCACCGTGTCGGACCCCTTGAGCTCGGCCTGCTCGTGCCATGACGAGCCGGACTTCGTGAACACGTACGCGGCCCCGTGTCCGGCGTGACCCTGTGCGCCGGCGACGACGGTCGAGCCTGAGATCGCAACCACGAGGCCGAGCGCATCACCGGTCGCCGTATCACCGCCCTTGAGTTTTGCGCCTTGGGTGGACACTGCGAGACCCGACGCCGCCAGTGCGAAACCAGTAACGACCGAGGCAAAGGAGGCTGCCCTTGGGGTCCACGTCTTCATGTCACGACCTCCTTAGCGCGCCAAGTGACTCGGAATGTAGTCAGTAAGGTTGAGCAAAACAATTCACCACAGGGTGCCGAGCAAGGGCGCTGATCTGCGAACGCAACGGGGGCCCAACAAACGGACAACACGCCAACAACAGATCGCTGTTGTGCGGCATTTTGAGTGCGTCATCTGCGCCTCACGTAGGCGACACATCCAATCGAAACGTGCGCCGCCCGACAACCATGACGGCCATCGCCACCAGCTCGAGACCCGTTGTCGACCCTTGTACGATGGATCACTACCGTCTCGTTAGATGGCATATGGAGAACGGTAGTGATTCGAGTCTGTCTGTACCGTCTCGTCGTTATTACGGAGCAAGTCCGTAGCCTCTGGCGCCATTGTCGAAGAACACCTATATGGTCATATCTTCCGACACAATGTCGACCCGTGCAGGGGTCGAATCGCGACCGTGATTCACGACCCTGCCACAATTCCTTCGCAATTCTGGTAAGCAGTCGTTGTTGGCCGAAGGTGTGTTCGATAGACAGGATTGATGATCACGGCGGCTGATGTGCGTGCATCACGTCGCGCGACGCAAGGGTCGCCACGATTCGTCCACCAGCTCAGCATGAGTGGTTGATCGCATGCAGTGGCCTCAACGACGCTCATTCGAGGGACTGCAATGACGAGAGCCGCCCGCGGTGCTCCTAGGTCCCGGCCGTGGCCCCTCGTCGCATTGATTGCGCTTCTCTTGATTGGCGCGCTCCTCTCCACCTTTGTCGCAACACAGGCGGCTCGTGCTGACGGGGATGCGTCGCACAAGGCGTTTCTTTCGTTGTCCAGCGAGGTTGCGTCCTCGCTGCGACTGGAGACGCAGCACGAGGAGGATCTCTTGCTGTCCGGCGGGGCATACCTTGCTGGCAATCCTCGAGTGAGCGAGACCGCCTTTCGACGCTGGTCCGATGCGCTCCACGCGCTCTCTCGCTATCCCGAGTTGCTGGGAATGAGCAACGCCGTCGTCGTGCGTGGGTCGCAGGTGGCAGCATTTTCCCTGCGGGCCGACGCCCATCCTTGGTCCCCCTACGGCGATCCCCACCACCTCGTCATCTCACCGCCGGGCTTCCGGCCGAGCTACTGCCTGGGCACGGTCGGCGCGTTGCGAAGCGCCTCCTTCGCCCCGACCTCGGGGTATGACTTTTGCTCGACCGGCTTTGGCCCTGCCCTGCTCGCCGCGCGGGACTCGGGGAACGCGACGTACGCCCCGTTCCGATTCGCCGGATCGGTGGTGCTCGGCATCGCGATCCCGTACTTCCGCGGCGGCGTGGTGCCGACGACCACCGCTGCGCGGCGCGGTGCCTTCCTGGGTTGGTTCGTGATGGCCGTGAACCCGACGATCCTGCTGGACCGCGCGCTCGCCGGTCATCGCGGACTATCGCTCGCGCTGACCTACGACGCCGCCTTCACGCACGCGCTCTTCCGGGACGGACGAGTGCCACAGGGGGCTCGCGAGCTGACCACCAGCCTCAGTGGTGGCTGGACCGTGAAGACCTATGCCGACACTGAGGGCGTCGGCGTGCTCGGCGACCCACGTGCGCTGCAACTGCTGCTTGCCGGACTCGCCATCAGCATCCTCCTGGCGCTCCTGTTCTACGCCTTGGCCACAGGACGTGCCCGTGCGGCGTCCCTGGTGCGGAAACGGACGGACCAGCTGCGGTTCCAGGCCCTGCACGACCCCCTGACCTCGCTCCCGAATCGGGCGCTGATACTCGACCGCATCGAGCAGATGCTGGGACGGGCACGAAGGGACCGCGTCCCCACCGCAGCGATGTTCCTCGATCTCGACGACTTCAAGTACATCAACGACACGCTCGGCCACCAGGTCGGCGACGAGCTGCTCGTAGCCGTCGGGTCGAGGCTGGAGTCGGCGCTCCATGAAGGTGACACCGTGGGCCGCCTGGGCGGTGACGAGTACGTGCTGCTCATCGAGGGACAGTCCCTCAGTGCGGGCGCCGAAGTCGTTGCGGATCGGATCCTCGAGGTCCTCGACGCCCCCTTCACCGTCGTCGGGTGCGGACGGCCGATCTCGGTCTCGGCCAGCATCGGCGTCGCGGTCGGCGACCGGGATGCTCCAGAGGAGCTGCTCCGCGATGCCGACATCGCCCTGTACCAGGCGAAGGCTGCGGGCAAGCGGTGCCGCGTGTTCTTCTCGCCCTCCATGCAGGACGCCATGCTCAATCAGGAGCAGTCGATGCGGGAGTTGCATGGCGCGCTTGCGGCGGACCAGTTCCGGTTGTTCTATCAACCGACCGTCGACCTGCAGACCAGCGCGTTCACCGGCGTCGAGGCACTGCTTCGGTGGGAGCACCCAGGGGGGAGGCTCATTCAGCCGAATGACTTCATCCCCGCGCTCGAGAGCAGCGGCCTGATCATCCAAGTCGGTGCCTGGGTGCTCATGGAGGCGTGCAGGCAGGGTGCGGCGTGGCATGCGGCAGGGCACCGCCTGAGCGTCGCCGTCAACGTCTCGGCCAGGCAGCTCCAACACGACCGGATCGTCGATGACGTTCGGGACGCGCTGACCGCCAGCGGCTTCGATCCGAGATCCCTCGTCCTGGAGCTCACGGAGACCACGTTGATGAACGACGTCGACGAGACGATCGCCCGACTCCGTCAGCTGAAGTCACTCGGTGTCGTGCTCGCCGTCGATGACTTCGGCACCGGCTACTCGTCGCTGTCGTACCTCCAGAGGTTCCCGATCGACATCCTCAAGATCGACCGCTCGTTCGTCTCCGGAGAGGCGGCTTCTAGTGAGGACTCGATCGTCCTCCTGCACACGCTCATCCATCTCGGGAAGGCGCTGAATCTAAAGATCGTCGCCGAGGGGATCGAGGACGACGACCAGCTGGAGCGACTGCGCGCCGAGGGCGTCGAGTGCGGCCAGGGCTACCTGTTCGCTCGCCCCGAGAACGTTGCGGTGGTCAATCGGCTCCTCATCGACAGCCTGAGGGGATCGTCTCGGCTGGTGTTGACTGCGGCAGCCAGTGGAGCCTCCTAGCTCACCGCAGGTGGCGCGCGCGCCCAGGGTTTCAGCGGGTGGTGGTGCTGCGAACGCCACGATCCAGGGGGAGCTGATCCGCAGCGCCGGTGATGGACGACTTGCCGAGTCTTACGGCGTGATCCCGTGAGGCATCAGAGGACCGCATCCGCCTGGAGCGGTGTGTGGCGAGTGAGCACGTCGAAGTCCGAGTCGAGGTGCAGGATCGTCGCATCCGAACGAATCGCGATTGCCCCGATGAGGCAATCATTGAGCTTCCTCGGTGTCTCGCCATTGCGGCGGCAGATTCTGTAGAGCGCTGCCGCCTCTTCGAAATCGACCGATTCCGTCGAAAGGAGGGTCGCACCGGCTGGCAGCCGGCGGAGGTCGCTCAGGTGGCGTTCATCGCGGGCACCGGCGAGGACCTCCATCCAAACGGGCTCGCACGCGGCGATGTCGCTTCCAGGGAGCGCGTCCACCCTGCGGCACGCGGGACTCCCGGTGTCCCGAAGGAACTCGACCCATGCGGACGAGTCAATGAGGATCACGCGATGCGGCTCGAGCGGAGCTCCTTAAGGTCGCCCTCCCAACCGGAGCCCGCAGCGCCCGTGCGGCTTCGACCGACAGAGGTTCACCTGCGATGAGCCGGAGCGCGAGGTTGACGGCCTCGCGCTTCGTCGCCAAGTGGTAGCGGCTCATGACCGCCCGGCAGGCCTCTTCGTCGATGTCCACATTGGTACGTGCCATACACCTGTGATACACCACGGTGGAGGAATCCTCACCCCAGCGTCTCGTCAAAGGGCGATCCTGATCGCCGGGACGAGCGACGCTCGACGGGCCGCAGGTCGAGCCAGTCGCAAGCACAGCTACATCGCCGCGCCACCCGAACCGTGAGGCGCAAGCACGCACCCTGATGCACTCGCCGGGGTGGTTGTGCCGGAGTTGATCCCTGCGAAGACGGCCGCGCTTGCCGCCGTTGTCGGCGAGGCCATCTTCGCCGAGTCTGATCAGGGCGCCTTTGGTGATCAGGAGCCGCAGCGGCCAGCCTCTGATGCGTCCTCCGCTGCCCCGTAGGTGGCATAGGCAGAGGACAGTGAAGGTGGCGTCGCGCGAGTGCACGCAGGTCAGCTCCAGCTCCAGCTCCAGCTCCAGCTCCAGCGCGCCAACGCTCCCTCCACCAGCGCGGCCCAAGGTCTCTTCCTCGAGAACCGCCGGGCATCTTCGGAGGGCGGGACTTGTCGTCAAGCCCGTGGCTAGCCTGCCGACGTGTCGAGCCCGCGCCTCGGAGGAGTCTCCCTCGACTGCGCCGATCCCCGTCGACTCGGCGTGTTCTGGGCGGACCTGCTGGGCGGGGAGGTCGCCTTTTCTTCCGCTGACGTGGCCATCGTGCGGCTCGACCTCCTGTTGCTCACCGCCTTGCGCGTGGACGGCTACGAGCCGCCGACCTGGCCCACCGGCTCGGTGCCCAAGCAGGTCCACCTCGACCTCGACATCGAGGACCTCGCCGAGGCGGAGCGCCGGGCGCTCTCCCTCGGCGCCGTGCGGGCGCACGTGCAGCCGGACCCCGAGGGCCATCTCGTGCTCCTCGATCCCGCCGGGCACCCCTTCTGCCTCTCGACGGAAGTCGCCCAATGGAGATGACGCGTCGACCAGGTCCTGCATCGTTCCGGGACCGCATCGCGAGTAGCTCGCGGCAACAGAATGGCAAGGCCACGCGAGCACCGCTCTTCCTGACCAGGGGTGGGGCCCTCCGCCACGCATTCCAGGTCGAGATGGCGGATGCCGGGCCACGTCAGACCGGGACGAGGGCATGACGGACGAGGTTCAAGCCACTCCGACGCTGGATGCGTCCGATGTCGCAGCGGCGGCTCGGGTCGGCGAACGACGCTGGGTGCGCGAGGGGGAGTACCTCTTCCGCGAGGGTGACGTCACCTACGACTTCTTCGTCCTCGTGAGCGCCGAGGTCGACGTCGTGGTGACGGTGGATGGCGGCGAGCGCGTCGTCGTCCATCATGGGCCGGGACGCTTTCTCGGCGAGCTCAGCATGCTGAGCGGGCTGCGGGTGTTCCTTTCCGCCAGAGTCGTGCGGGCCGGCGAGGTCGTCGTGGTCGCGCGAAGTCGGCTGCGACAGCTGATGGCGGCCAAGCCGCGTCTGGGCGACACCATCTTGGCGGCCTTCATGGCCCGTCGTGCCGCGCTGCTGACCGGGGCTGCGCCGGCGATCCGTGTCATCGGGTCCCAGTTCTCGCCAGAGTCCCTGCGGGTGCACGAGTTCCTCACCCGGATCCGGGTGCCCCACGAGTGGCTCGATCCGGATCGCGACCCCCAGGTGGACGAGGTCCTGCGCGAGTTCGGGGTGTCCGGAAGCGACTTGCCCGTCGTCATCGCCACAGGGACCGTCCTTCGGCGACCGACGCCAGGCGAGCTGGCGAGCTATCTGGGGCTGACCCTCGAGAGCGTGCCCGAGCGCTGCTTCGACCTTGTCGTGGTCGGCGGCGGCCCTGCCGGTCTCGCCGCCGCGGTGTACGGCTCCTCGGAGGGCCTGCGCACGCTCGGTGTGGAGATGACCGCGCCGGGTGGGCAGGCGGGGACAAGCTCACGGATCGAGAACTACCTCGGGTTCCCCATGGGCATCTCGGGCTCTGACCTGAGTCAGCGCGCCGTGATCCAGGCAGAGAAGTTCGGCGCCAACCTCACCATTCCCTGCATGGCGGTCTCCCTTCGCAACCAAGGCGGGCACCTCGTCGTCGAACTGAGTGACGGCAGCGACGTGGCCGGACGGGCAGTGATCGCGGCGACCGGTGCCGCTTATCGTCGGCTCGAGGCCGCGCGCCTGCGCGACTTCGAGGGGAATGGTGTGTACTACGCCGCCACCGAGATGGAGGCGCGCATGTGCGGCATTGCGCCCGTCGTCGTCGTCGGCGGCGGCAACTCCGCCGGTCAAGCCACGATCTTCATGAGCCAGGGCGGATGCGCCGTGACGCTCGTCATCCGGGGATCGGACCTGGAGAGCAGCATGTCGCGTTACCTGGTGGAACGCATCGAAGCAGATCCCAACGTCACGCTCCGCACCCGCACGACGGTGGTCGCCCTGGAAGGCGACGAGACCCTCCGCGCGCTGCACCTCGAGGGGCCCGACGGCGAGTCCGTCATCGAGTGTGCCGCGCTGTTCTCGTTCATTGGCGCCGACCCGTCCTCTGACTGGCTGTCTGGGTGCGCCGCCTTGGATGCAGGAGGGTTCGTGCTGACCGATCTGTCGCTCACCCAAGAACAACTCGGAGGGGACTGGACCGCACTGGTGCGGCTCCCGCTGCCGTTCGAGACGAGCCACCCGGGCCTGTTCGCCGTCGGCGACGTGCGCTCGGGCTCGATGAAGCGGGTGGCGGCGGCGGTCGGCGAGGGCTCGGCGGCGGTGCGATCGGTCCACCAGTACCTGGCGTTTGCGTCCTAGGAGCAGGCGGGTCTGGCCGGCATCCCCAGGACCCACGTGGAGTGACGTGCTCGCGGCACGTGCCCCATCCCTGATCAGGAGAAACTCTCGCCAGGGCCCTGTAGCGATGGCGAGTGAGACGCCTCGGCCTCGGCACGACGATGCGACGGTGAGGAGCTCAAAGGTCCATGGCCGCTTCGTTCCTCTACCGTTGTCCGTTTCGTAGCGGGAGGTGCCAGCATGAAGAGTTCCCTTCCTCCAGAGGTTGCGCCAAGCGGGACCGGCTGTGTGGAGTGCCTTGAGTCCAAGGGTTGGTGGCTGCACCTACGGCGGTGCGTCGAGTGCGGCCACATCGGATGCTGCGACAACTCGCCCGGCCAGCACGCAACCGGACATGCGAGCTCGTCCGGTCACGCGGTGATCCGGAGCTTCGAGCCCGGCGAGGATTGGTACTGGGACTACCGGACGAAGGAGTTCATGGATGCCGGGCCGCAGCTCGTACCCCCCCAGCACCATCCCCTGGACCAACCCGTGCCGGGACCAGCCGGCCGGGTCCCGGCCAACTGGCAGGACCTCTTGAAGGAGGGGTAAGGACCTGGCGGGTCGCGCGCCCGTCGTTGGAGGCCCGGCGAGCCCCGGACGCAGATCCACTGGGCTCTTCGGGACGCAGCACAGGTAACGGGCGACGCGGGCGGTCGAGATGCGCTCGGTGTCGACGACGAGCTCCAGCCCCAGATCCGGCGGCCAGGCCCGGGGGCGGGCGCCCGGATTGCCGGGGAATAATCGGGCCCAACTAGTTGTTGAAGCATAAACAATCAGGTGGAGCCCGGCAACCTGGGCTGGGCTCGTTACGGAGGATCGAACGTGATAGGTGCGAAGTCGCTACCGATGTTCCCGGTGAGCGAGGGGATCCTGCTTCCGGGAATGGTGCTCACGCTGTCCCTCGAGGCGTCGGAGGCTGCAGCTGCTGCCGCGGCTGCGGCCGAGCACGGCGGCGAGCTGGTCGTGGTACCGCGGGTCGAAGGACGCTACGCCTCCGTTGGCGTCATCGCCGAGGTGCTGGAGATCGGTCAGCTGCCCGGCGGGCCGAGGGCCGTCGTGGTCAACGGTCGGGCCCGCGCCCGGCTTGGGATCGCCATCCCAGGCAGCGAGGACGTGCTGCTGGTGCAGGCAGAGCCCGTCGAGGAAGAGGTTGAGTCGGGCGCCGTCGTCGAGCTCGCGCGGGAGTACCGAGCGGTCCTGGAGAACATCCTGCTCATCCGGGGCGCGCGCGGGATGGCAGAGCGGCTCGGACAGGTGGCCGGTGCCGCGCAGATCGCGGACCTCGCCGGGTACTCGCCGGACCTGACCATCGAGCAGAAGATCGAGGTGCTCGAGACCATCGAGCTCGAGTCCCGTCTGCAGAAGGTGCTGGGTTGGGCCAGAGAGACGCTCGCGGACCTCACCCTGCGCCGACAGATCCAGACCGACGTCGAAGAGGGGATGGAGCGTACGCAGCGCGAGTTCCTGCTCCGCCGCCAGCTCGAGGCGATCCGAAAGGAGCTTGCCCAGATCGAGGGCAAGGAGGCGGACGAGGTCGGCGCGCCCGATGGCTATCGCGAGCGTCTCGCCGAACGTGCGCTGCCGGCGTCCGTGCGCCAGGCGGTCGAGCGCGAGCTCGACAGGTTGGAGCGGACGAGCGAGCAGAGTCCTGAGCACGGCTGGATCCGCACCTGGATCGACACGGTCCTCGAGCTTCCCTGGGGCGTCACGTCAGAAGACGATCTCGACATCGGAGCAGCAGCCGTGGTGCTCGATGAGGACCACGACGGCCTCGAGGACGTGAAGAAGCGGATCATCGAGCACATCGCGGTGCGCAAGCTGCGCAAGGAGCGGGGACTCGTCCCCGTCGGTGCGAGGGGGTCCGGAGCGATCCTCGCCCTCGTGGGGCCGCCGGGCGTGGGGAAGACCTCCCTCGGAGAGTCGGTCGCGCGAGCGCTGGGCCGGTGCTTCGTCCGTGTCGCACTCGGCGGCGTCCATGACGAAGCCGAGATCCGCGGTCACCGACGCACGTACGTGGGAGCCCAACCGGGCCGCATCGCCCGGGCGATCCGTGAGGCGGGGACCATGAACCCGGTCCTGCTGCTCGACGAGGTCGACAAGTTGGGTTCGGACTACCGCGGGGACCCGTCCTCTGCGCTCCTGGAGGTGCTCGACCCTGCGCAGAACCACACGTTCCGCGATCACTACCTCGAGGTCGACCTCGACCTGTCCGAGGTGCTGTTCATCGCGACGGCCAACGTGGCCGAGACGATCCCGGCCCCGCTCCTTGATCGAATGGAGGTCATCCGGCTCGACGGCTACACCGAGGACGAGAAGGTCGACATCGCCCGGCACCACCTCGTGCGCCGCCAGCTCGAGCGTGCCGCGCTACGAGAGGGAGACGTCGTGCTCACCGACGGGGCGGTCCGGACCATCACCGCCGACTACACGCGCGAGGCAGGCGTCCGGGGCCTTGAGCACGAGATCGGCCGTCTCCTCCGCAAGGTGGCGACCGCGATCGCGACGGGATCGATGGAGACACCCGTGTTCGTCGACGCCGACGACGTGGCGACGTGGCTCGGGCGACCGAGGTTCTTCTTCGAGCCTGCGGATCGCACCGCGGTGCCCGGCGTCGCCACCGGTCTTGCGGTCACCGGCGCGGGCGGCGACGTCCTCTTCGTCGAGGCGACCTCGATGGAGGGTGCCGAGGGGCTCGTACTGACGGGCCAGCTCGGCGACGTGATGAAGGAGTCCGCCGAGATCGCCCTGTCGTACGTGCGCTCGCACGCCGAGGAGCTCGGGCTCGAGCCCGACGTGTTCAGCGCGAGGCGCTTTCACCTGCACGTGCCGGCGGGTGCGGTCCCGAAGGACGGACCATCTGCAGGCGTGACGATGACCTCGGCGCTGGTGAGCCTTCTCACCGGCCGCGCGGTTCGGACCTCAGTGGGGATGACCGGCGAGGTCACGCTCCAGGGAAGGGTGCTGCCGATCGGCGGCGTCAAGCAGAAGGTCCTCGCCGCGCATCGCGCGGGACTGACCGAGGTGGTGCTCCCGTCGCGCAACGGGCCGGATCTGGAGGATGTCCCGGTCGCTGTGCGAGAGGCGATGACCTTCCACTTGGCCGAGTCCATCGCCGACGTGCTCGCGGTGGCGCTCGAGGGCGACGAGGGGGAGCGGTGGGGTCGAGGGCGTCCCGAGGGCGCCCTCGTTGCTGCCTAGCGAACGGGGTCAGTCTGCGTCCTCGGCGTCGAGCCGCTCGACGATGCAGGTCGCGATGGCCGAAAGGGATCTGAGCTGGTCCTTGGTCAGCGAGTCGATGACCAAGGATCGCACCGATGCCACGTGGCTCGGGGCGGATGCAACGAGCTTCCTGTAGCCCTTGTACGTCAGCGTCGCGACGGAGCTGCGTCCCACGCCTTCGCAGCGTCGGCGGCTGACGAGGCCCTTTGTCTCGAGCCGCGAGACGGCGTGAGAGAGCCGGGACAGCGACGACGACGTGACGTCCGCGAGCTCCGACATCCGCTGGGTCCTGTCGCTCCTCTCGGAGAGCGTCGCCAGTATCTGGTACTCGAAGAACGACAGGCCCGCCTGCCGGGACGTGCGCGAGTCCAGCGCTGCGGGCAGCAGCAGCAGCAGCCGACGGAGCTCGGTCCACGCCGCCAGCTCCTGGGAGGTCAGCCAGCGGACCTCGGCGAGGCCCGTGCCCGCCGCAGACCCCTTCGAACCCTGCGCCACTCGTCACATGCTAGAGGCCTGTGGCCAATAGTTGATGTGTAAACAATGCATGGTCGCACCCAACGTTCGGGCGCGCCGTGCGATGCCTGACCGTGAAGGGCGGCTCGGCGCAGGCGTATCGTGCCGGGGATGGGGCAGTGGCCATCGTCGGCGGTGCCCTCGTGTGGGTCGAGCGGCCCGAGCCCGTGCCGGGACCATCGCAGCTGGCCGTGGCCGTACGGGCGGCGGGGATCAACGGGGCCGACCTGTGGCAGCGGCTGGGCGCCTATCCGGCCCCGGAGGGCGTCCCGCCTGACGTTCCTGGACTCGAGCTCGCTGGCGAGGTCGTGGGCGTCGGTCCTGGTGCATCCCGCTTCGCAGTCGGCGATCGGGTGATGGCGCTGGTTGGGGGCGGTGCCCAGGCCGAGGCGGCAGTGACCGACGAGGCGACGGCGCTGGCGTTGCCCGACGGCATCGGTTGGGAAGAGGCCGGTGGCTTCATGGAGGCATATGCCACCGCGCACGACGCTCTGCTCACACAGTGCGGCATGCATTCGGGCGACAGGGTCTTGGTGACCGGTGCAGCCGGAGGCGTGGGGACCGCCGCCGTGCAGCTGGCGTCGGCGCTGGGCGCAGAGGTGACGGCGTCCGCCCGGAACGCCGGAACCCACGAGCAGCTGCTCCGCCTCGGCGCCCACACCGCCATCCAGCCCGATCAAGCCGTCGCCTCCGGGCCCTACGACGTGGTCTTGGAGCTCGTCGCCGGGCCGAGCCTGTCCTCGTCGCTCACCGCGCTCGCCACCGGAGGAAGGATCGCCGTCATCGGGGTGGGCGCCGGTGCCAACGTGGAGGTCGACCTGCGGTTGCTGATGGCGAGACGCGGCCGGATCCACGGCTCCATGTTGCGAAACCGAACGCTGCCCGAGCGCGGTGCCGTCGTGGCGGCCCTCGCAGCGGCCGCACTTCCCTTGCTCAGCACCGGACGCATCGGGGTGCCGATCGAAGCCGCCCTCCCGATGGCCGACCCCGAGGCGGCCTACGAGCGCTTCTCAGCTGGTGGCAAGGTCGGCAAGGTCGTCCTCGTTCCGGCGATGAGCTGACACCCTTCGGGGCGCTGCCGACCTCGGGCGGGATGCGAGTCTGCAAGGTCGTGCCGGTGGTCGTCAGCGCTGGGTCCGCCGAGCCATCACACCATGCTCGCCTCGCGCGCGACGCCGATCGGGGCGTCGGCGTCCGGCGTTCTCACGTTGCGGACCAGCGTGAATGCGGCCGTGCCGGCGAGCACGAGCACGAATGCGCTGAAGGCGAACGCGGTCGTGTAGCCGTGCACGGCACCGGCGGCGACAGAGGCGGCCGAGGATCCGTGGGCTGCCAGGTAGCCGACCGTCGCGGTCGTTGCGATCGTGTTGGTGAGCGCGGCACCCATCGTTCCCCCCGTCTGCTGGGTGCTGTTGACCAAGGCGCTTGCCACCCCTGCGTCCTCGGGATCGACGCCGACGAGCGCCGTGCTGTTCATCGCGACGAACGTCATGCCCATGCCGAGGCTCGTGATGAGCTCGGCCGGAAGGGAGATCGTCAGGTATGCAGAGTTCATGCCGATCCTGCTGAAGAGCACGAGGCCGACGACGCCTAGGGAGATGCCAGAGGTCAGGATCCAGCGCGGCCCGAGCCGCGGCAGGATGCGGCCCGCGATCGCCGCGCCGCAGATGATGCCGAACGAGAAGGGGACGAACGCGAGGCCCGTCTTCATGGCCGAGAAACCCAGCGTGCCCTGGAAGTAGAAGGTGAGCGACAGGAAGGTGCCGAGCAGCGCGACGCCGACCAGCAGCGACGCGAGGAACGAGCCGCCTCGGTTTCGGTCGAGCACGACGCGCATGGGCAGCAGCGGGTGCTCGGTCCGAAGCTCGATCACCACGAAGGTCGCGAGCAGGACGCCCGCAGCGGCGAGGAGCCAGAGCGTGAGGGGAGCACTCCACCCGTGGGTGCCGGCCATCGTGAAGCCGTAGACGAGGGCGAACAGGCCCGTCGTGACGGTGATCGCGCCGGCGACGTCGTAGCCGTGGCGCGCCGAGCTCTTCGACTCCGTCACGACGCCCACCGCGGCGATCGCCGCGATGATCGCGATCGGGACGTTGATGAGCAGCGTCCATCGCCACGACGCGTACTCCGTGAGCGCGCCGCCCAGGATGAGTCCAACCGCAGCACCCGCACCCGAGATCCCGCCGTAGACGGCGAACGCCCGCGCTCGCTCCTTCGGCTCGTGGAAGGCCACGGTGAGCAGCGAGAGCGCCGCGGGCGCCATGACGGCTGCGAAGGCTCCCTGCAGGGCGCGCGCACTGAAGAGCATCGCGGCGTTCTGGGCGAGTCCACCGAGCGCAGATGCACTGGCGAAGCCGATGAGCCCGACGATGAACATCCGCTTGCGTCCGAGGTAGTCCGCGATCCGGCCCCCCAAGAGGAGCAGCCCCGCGAACGTGAGGGTGTAGGCGGTCAGCATCCACTGGCGGTTTGCGACGGAGATGTGGAGGTTCCGCTGGGCGCTCGGCAGCGCGATGACGACCACCGAGGCGTCGAGCACCACCATGAGCTGGGCGACGGCGATCACCCCGAGCGCCCGGAATCGCTTCGGATCTTGGGGGTCCGGCGAGGAGATCGTCGTCGCCGACTCGGACGCGGACTCGAGGACTGCAGTCATGGGGGCTCCTGGGTGGTGCTCGGGTACCGCACTCGCTACAATCGGAGTGCTGGTTCCACTTACTATACGGAACGACCGTTCCGCTTGTCAACCCAGGGATGTCCCCGTGCCGATCGAGCCCGACCTCCAGCCGAAGCGCCAGGGAGAGGCCGACGCCGCGCGGCCGCTCCGAGCGGACGCACAGCGGAACCGCGCACGGGTCCTCGAGGCGGCCGAGGCGGTCTTCGCGGCCGAAGGCATCGAGGTGCCGATCGACGTGGTCGCTGCGAAGGCCGGTGTGGGCGTCGGCACGGTCTATCGCCACTTCCCCACCAAGGAGCGCCTCTTCGAGGCCATCATGGTGGAGCGGGTCACGGCCCTCGCCGCCGATGCCAAGGCCCGCCTCGAGACGGACGATCCGAAGACCGCGTTCTTCGACTTCTTCGACTTCCTCGTGACCGAGGTGCTGCTCAAGCGGGACCTGATCACCGCGATTGCGGGAGCCGGGGTCGAGTTCGACGTCGTCGCCGCGGGCGCCAAGGCCCAGCTCGACGCCGCGGTGTCCGCCCTCTTGATCGCGGCACAGGGTGCCGGCACCGTGCGGGAGGACGTGACGGCGTCGGTGGTGCTCTCACTCGTCAGTGCCACGTGCATGGCCGCGAAGGGCTCGCACCCCGGGGCGCCGGTCAGCGAGATGCTGGCCGTGGTTCGAGACGGGCTCCGTACGACCCCTTGAAGGTGACCAGCGCGAGCCCATCGCGGACGCGGCTCGGTGGCCGTTGCCCGCATGGATGGGGACCGCCGATCAGCCGACGTACCTGAAGCTGATGGTCGCGGTACGCGGGCGATGACTCGCCGACGACCTCGGTGAACCTGGCGGAGAACGAGCCGAGACTCGTCGAGCCGACCGCGACACCAAGTAGGAGTACGGCGTCTCGCCATACTCCTCTCTCCCGAGACGTCAGGGACGATGCCCGTGCGTCGTCGTCAGCTGATGCCGTCGTGGCACCGCCGCCGCCGGCCGTGGTGTCCAGTTCGTGATCCGACACCGATCTGAGCTCGGTACGTGGCCCGCCGGCATCGACATGGAAGAGCCAGACCACCGGTTGCTCCGAGCCGCGTCGCGGCCTGGCCTCCGACAGAAGCCAGATGACCCGTTTGGCTACGATCGGCGGCGTGGGGGTGGACGCCCCTCGTACGGGGGGACGCCATGGACAAGGGCATCTCGAGGGCATCGCGGCGTGATGTCCTGAAGGCCGGTGGGGCGGTGGCTGCAGGAGCGGCGAGCTTCTTCGCCGGCGCGGCGGCCACGGCACAGAACGCCGACGCGGCGACTGACCCGCACGCCACGGGTCACATCCCGACGACCATCGTCATGGAGGTCGGCGGGGTTCAGGTCAAAAGGATCCGCTCTGCCTCAAGCGCGTGCACGTCGGTGAGCGTGGATGCCGCCAAGTCGGCCGCTGGCAGCACGGTCTTCTCACGGGGCAACTCCCTACCCGTGACGGTGTCGGTGACCCGTGACCTCGACGGCGATCCCACCTTTCGGACGTGGTTCGAGGGCAAAGCCTCGAGCTCAGGCGGCCCGACCCAGGCGATCGAGCAGACCGTGGTGTTGACGCTGCTCGGCCGTCGCCACTCCACCATCGCGAAGCTCACGCTGACGAACGCGTGGCCGTCCGTCTGGGGGACGGGGACCTGGACCGTCCCGGCGACGAAGGCGGTCCAGCTGACCGAGAAGGTCACCATCGTCGCCGATAGCGCCACCTTCCAATAGGTAGTGGCGGACTCCTCGCAGCGACCGTCGCGCGTCCTGGCTGGCTGGCTCGATGAGGAGACATCCCGGGCGCTTGGCCTCGACGGCGAGGCGGCTCGTGGGTGCCGGGACGTCGTTCGTCGCCGACCCGGTGACGTCCTCGGTACCCAGGTCGAGCCGACCCCGGCGAGCCTGCGGCCGATCTCGAGCGCCCTCTCGGACGTCGATCCGAGATTCCGAGGCGGCGAGTTGGAAGTGGTGGTGGTCGACCTGGCGGACGTCGTGGCGACGCAGCCGTTCGTCGCCACCGACGAGTCGCGCGCGGTCACTCTGGCAGGCGACGCGACCCTCGAGGAGGTCGCACAGATCACCTTGCCCGTCGCACCATCGGTCTTCCCGGTCTCGGCATTCGACGAGCGGGCCCAGGCCTGGGTCGTGCGCAGTCGCGGGGCTTCGATCGCGGTGTCCGGTCGCTACGTCGCGGCGGCCGCCTCCGGCGACCCCGGGTCTCAGTGCTTCGGGTTCTTCGTGAGCGCGCAGCCCTCGCGAGTGACGGTTGGCGTCTGCGAGGGTCGCGTGGTGCTACGCGACGGTCACCACCGCGCAGTCGCGTTGCTCGCCCGGGGCGTGCGGCGAGCTCCCGTTGTCTTGGACCATGACCCGAGCCTCCCCATCTCGCCCGACAACCTCGAGCGAGAGGTGATCTTCGGGACGAGGCCGCCGAGGCTGCGTGACTACCTGGACGCCGACGTCAGCCTCGAGGCGGCGGTGGCCCGCACCGAGCGCGTCATCTTGATCTCCGCGACCGAGGTCGACCTTCCCTCCTGACGACCGCGTGCTGCCCCGGATCCGTACCTCGAGCGATCGACGACCACGGAGACGTCGCGTCCTCCTCCACTCCGCCCTCGTGCAACGATCCGGCTCGGCCGCTCGGTTGACGTCTCCGTGCAACACTCGGTGCGGTTCCGTAGGATCTTCCTTCGATGGATGGTAAGTCCTACCGACTCTCGGATGCAGAGCGCGACAAGGTCATCGAGGACCTCCGAGAGCACCTGGTCCAAGGGCGGCTCACCCTCGAGGAGTTCTCCGATCGGGTTGACGTGGCGTTGCGCGCTCGTCTCGGAAGTGACCTCGAGCCGGTGCGGCACGAACTGCCCGACGCCTCGCTCCAGGCCGCGCCCTCTATGCGAGGTCGGACGAGATTCACGATCGCGCTGATCGCCCACGTCGTGCGTCGGGGGAGACTGCGACTGGGCAAGCGGAGTACGGCCATCAGCGTCCTCTCGGACATCGATCTTGACCTTCGCGAAGCGTCCGTCGACGGCCTGCAGAGCACCGTTACCGTGCTCGCGCTCGTGGGCAACGTGGACGTCTACGTACCGGAAGGCATCGACGTCGATGTTGGCGGCGTCACGATCTTCGGGCACCGCCGCGACTGGGGCCGCGACGTCTCCACGCCGGGAGCGGCGAGGATCCGAATCCGCGTCCTTGGGCTGCTTGCCACGGTGGATGTGTGGCGTGTGCCGTCTGGGGCGCCGGTCGACCTCGGCACCGTGATCGCGCAAATCCGATCGTCCCACCGCCCAGCGTCCGCTGAGACGGCTGGCGATCGGGCCCTCCCACCGCCCACTTGCTAGGACGCAGCACCGTTCGGATGTGCGTCGCTCACCCACGAGGTGCGAGCCATGCGACACCCGCGGCCGACGTCGCAAAACTCCAACGACTGGCGACGCAGCGGAGTGACGGCACCGAGTGTCGCGCCAGCGAGGATCTGAGCATGGCTCGATGTCTTTAGGTGGGGAGGGGTGACACGTAGCCAGAAAGGATGCTGTCGGGTTTCCGGGCGTCGGCCCGGTACTGGTTGGCATCCCTCTCCACCACGCTGAAGCCGGTGCGGTCCCCATCCCCGTTCACGACGTTCGGCCCCGCGGCACCGGGTGCGAACCCGGTCACCACGGCCACGTGGACGGCCGTCCTCGCGACCTGGTCGAGGCCGTAGACCGCGACGTCACCGGGCTGGGGGCGGTACCCCGAGTGGACCGAGTGCCAGGTGCCGTGGCGAACCCCCCACTCGTAGAAGCTGGCCGCAGAAGAGTTGAGGTCGCCGTTCACGAACCGGTAGGTCACGAGGACGCCGGCCCGCTGCCAGGCCCAGGCGGCGAAGTCCGCGCACCATTCCTCCCGATAGTTCCCTCCGGGGCAACCGGGAGTGCCCGCCACCCAATAGGCGCTGAACTTGTTGCAGTACGAGTTCGCGGGGTCGGTGCGGTAGCCGACCTGGCTCTCGGCGACGGCCACGATGCGCTGGCGGAGGCTCAGGCCGGAGAGGCTGGCTGCGCTCGGCGTTGAGAACGAGTCAGGGCTCCCGAACACCTCGTGCTGGACCGCCACGGACGCGATCACAATCCCGGCGGCCACGAGGATGAGCACGAGCCAGCGCAGTAGGTGGCGCCGACGCCGCCGCGGTTTGCGCAACGCTGATCCTTTCCAACGGCCCCGGTACACACGGTGTCAGGACGCCGGCCACAGCAAGGTCACCGCTGCGACCGCGTCGTGGCCTCATCTCTCGTTCAACCCATTGCAGACGGTGTCGAGATTCCGTCGAGATGAGGTTAGGGGTGAGGGAACGAGGAGCCAGCCTCGTCGGTGAACGCTTGGGAGCCGCCGGGAGAAGGCGTCGTGGCGCCCACTTGGAGGTCACCCGGCCCGGGTCGCTCGTGGCGGCCGGCAGCCACTGGTCGAGCGTCACCGGTGCGTCGTGGTCTTCTGCCCATGACGTCGATGACGACATGCCGTCCTTCGACGGGAGCCCGGCGTCGGGCGTCGGGATCCGTTAGGCGTTCGACCTCCTCGCTCGAGCCCTCAGCTCGCAGCGGGTCGGCGGGCCAAGTGCCACACCCAAGCGCCGTCCTCGAGACGGGGAGGTCCCAGGAGCGTTCTGAACCACGCGGCGACGACGGCCGGGGGGCGTGCGACGTTCAACGTGCCCGGTCCGCGAGCAACGGTGACGACGACGTAGGTGACGCCCCACGCTTTGAGCGCCGCGAGGACGTCCTCGCGCTGATTCCTCCAGATCGGCGGCGTCGAGGCGAAGCCGCTCGAGGAGAGTCGCTCGAGGAGTCGGTACGCGAGGCCCTCGCGTCCCTGACCCTCGAAGTTGGCGTCTGGGCCCGATCCGCCCACGACGGCGTAGTGCATGCCGTGCAGCGCCTGGACGGACAGCAGGTCCTCAGAGGTGTTGAAGAGCGGGAAGCCGAGGATGACCTGGCCAGGTGCCAGGCGATCGACGTTGCGCTGGTACCACAGCGGCTCCCAGACCGCCGATGCGTGGTAGGGCAGGCCGTTCGCCGCGTTGAGCGCGAACGGCGTGACGCAGGCGGCCCCGATCAGGAGCGCAAGTGCGACGCCGAGCGCATCGCGCCGGCGATGCAGGACCTCGTCGAGCACGACGGCGAGCGCGAGGCCCACCGGCAGGAACAGGAGCGCGGAGAACCGAATGTTGACGACGTCGTCGAGGATGGGGATGCGGTGCACGTAGTGCCAGACACCGAACCCGTACATCGGGCTGAGCGTGAGCCACGCGAGCACGGCGGCGATGGCGACTGCGGCGCGGAGGCGTAGGGATCGACGGAAGACAACGAGCCCGACCAGCAGCGTCGCGATCAGCGGCGGCCCGAGGTACGACGGGCTCATGAAGCGCCCAGAGGTAGGTGACCACCACAGTGCCGGGCCCGGGACCGCCGCGACGAAGCTGCGAACGCTCGCCAGCGGAGGGTGGCTCCCGAGGGACAGGGCCCCCACCTGGTGGCCGGGCCCGAACAGCGCATACCAGGCCGGCCAGGCGAGGACGGCGAGGGCGATGGCCGCGGCGACGCCGAGCCCGGGTGCGCCGTGACGGACCGCGATGGCGAGGGCTCTTCGATCGGCCAGCGCCGCCGCGGCGGCGAGGACGACGAGCGAGGCGACGACCGCGACGCTCAGCATCACGAGCATCTCGGTGCTCGCGAAGAACTGGAGTATCGCAAGGGCCCCGAGGGCGATGCCAACGCGCACAGCGGGCTGTCGCCTCCGCCAGAACAGCTCGTCGAGGCACGCCACGGCGAGCGGCGGCACGACCAGCGACGTCAGCATGAGATGCGCGCCCGCGCCCGTGAACAAGACGAGCGGGCTGAATGCGTAGAGGCCCCCTGCCACGAACGCGGCCAGCGAGGAACGGACCCAGCGCTGCGCCGTCCACATCGCCGCGGCCCCTGACAGCACGGGAGCCGCGACGAGGGCGACGTTGAGCGAGGCGATCGGTCCGAAGAGCGCCGTCACCGGGAGCAGCACGAACGACCACGCCGTCACCGATGTGTTGGACAGCAGGTTGATGCCCTCTGGGTGGAACATGGCCGACGAGTAGAAGGGATTGGTGCCGTGCGAGAGCGCGACCAGGGGCCACTCGAAGAACCAGACGAACAGCGAGGGATCTGCGCAGGCGCACGTCGTACCTCGGGTCGTTGACAGCGAGAGCACGCTCCACGACGTCGCCACGGCGAGTGCGAGGTAGGCGGCCGCACCACCGGCCAGCGCGAATCTGCGACGTGACCGCAGCCCGACGTTCAGTGCTGGCTCGGCGACGGGAGCATGCGTCGCCATGCGGCGGCCAGTCTCCCACGCGCTGCGCGTCACTTCGCTGGTGGTCGTCGGCCGCGCGAGTCACCACCGGTCTGCACGACGGCCTGGTGTCGTGTCGATCGGAGCGCCTTCGCGGGCATGGCGCGCGCCATGGAGCTGGTGGCGCGCGGATCGGCGGAGGCGGCCGACGTCCTGGCTCTCCGCCGCGCGAAGTGGTGCACGGTGGAGCTTCGGCACCTCGACGGGCGATAGAACGTCCGAAGAGCATTCGGGATCGCCCGCGATGGCGTCACGTGGTGGCGGCGGCGATGAGTCCGGAGCGGCCGATCCGTCCACAGTGCATCGATGAGCATCGGAGGGGACGTTGAAGGACACCAAGCGCGACACGGTCGCGGTGACGAGAAGGATCGAGGCGCCGGCAGAGCGGATCTTCTCCATCCTCGCCAACACCGCCACGCACCACCTCTTGGATGGTTCCGGCATGCTTCGCCCGGGCGCAGAGACGGCCATGATCTCCGGTGTCGGCGACGTGTTCCGCGTTGCCATGTACAACGACGAGATGGGCGACTACGTCATGGAGAATCACGTGGTCGAGTACGAGCAAGACCGGTGCATCACCTGGCAGCCGATGTTGGTGGGTGCCTCGCGGCCCGAGGACGTGGCCGAGATCGGCAACTCGGCGCACCAGCTCTGGGGGTACGTCCTCGCGCCCGCCGGGCAACACGCGACGGATGTCACCGAGTTCTTCGACTGCTCGCAGTCGCCCGAGTGGCTGCGCGAAGCCGTACGTGGAGGCGAGCGGTGGCGCGAGAGTATGACCGCCACCCTCGACAATCTGGCTCGGCTCTGCGTCGCAGACGCCGAGGCAGGTTGAACGGATCCTGCGGGCAATCCGCAATGGCGTTGGGATGCGTCCTCGCGCTCCACGCCGTCGTGATCTGCTTCAGCCGGTCGTCGGCACCCTCGCGATCGGCGTGGTGACCGCCCGTCGATTTGGCGACGGTCGGCTGTTTAGACCTCCGTCCCAGCCTGTACGGCAATCAGTGTCGCCTCCGGCGCGAAACTCGGCGACATGCGTCTGCTCCGATACTGGCGAATGACTGATGGAGCGACGACGACGGCAAGTGCTGCCTGGCCGACGAGAAACGCCACGCCCGCACCGGTGATGCCGAGGGGCCCGAGCAGTCCCGCCGCCAGCCCGAGTATGAGCGCCGCGAGGGTGACTTGTGCGGCGACGATTCGGCGCACCCTCCTCGCGAGGCGTGCGTAGGTCACGTACGTCACGTTGATCGCCATGAAGGGCAGAGCGAGCACCAGGGCTTGCAAGAGACGCGTCCCGTGAGTGGCGTACGCGGGACCAAGGATGCGGAGGAACCATGGTGCGCCGACAACAAGGACGACCAGGCCCGGTGCGAGCAGCCATATGGCGAATCGGACGGCCCTGCGCACGGTCGCAACCGCCGCGGTCGGACGCGCGCTGGACTCCGCGAGGAGCGTGGCGGCGAACGTGTAGAGGAGAAAGTCGAACGAGGTGCCGGCGAGCCACGGTGTCTGAAAGTAAGCCGCTTGCGCAGCGCCCAACGTGGACGCCACGAGCAACGCGGGGATGGTCACGATTGCGGTAAAGGCGAGGCCACCCACGTACTCCCCGACGAGCATCGAGCTCACCGCGCGAGGGCTGGGGAGAGTGCTTCGCCCGGACGACCACCGAACGTGTGAAGGCAGGACTCGCCGGAAGAGGTAGTAGTTGATCGGGATGATGCACACGATCATCGGCAGCACCCATGCATAGAAGACACCGCTTCGCGGAGCGACGACCACGAAGACAGGCAGTAGGGCGATCTTGAGCGCAGAGAAGCCAGCGTTCTCGACGGGCACCCAGAACGTGGCGCGCAATCCGATCAACGCGGCGTCCTCGATCGTGAAGACGACCCACAGGACGACGGCGCCGAGGAAGAGCAGCGTTGGGAGCGCTCCCGACTTGAGATAATCGTGATGTCCGGTGAGCGTGAGGAACACTGCACCGGCGACGAGGGCGAGCACGATGCTTGCTACATAGCCGGCACGGAGCATCGTCCCGGCCTGCGCCCCAGCAGCGTGGAGGTACCGGGGGAAGACCATCCCCAGATTGAGCTGAGCGATACTTGCGAGAAGCGTCATCGCTGCGATCGCGGCCACGCCGTAGCCGACATCCCGGGGGACGAACAGATGAGCGGCAACCGCCCAGAATGCGATACCCAGCACCGCGCCCGTCGCGTTCGATATGAGCAGCGCGACGGTGCTTCGGACGAGCCGGTCGCGAGGCGCGTCTGGGAGTGTGGCGGGGGCGGTCATGAGCTGCCCCCTGTGGCAGCAGAGGGAGGTCGATGGGCGGTTGGCCTTCGACGTCGTCGGCGCACTCCGTAGATGCTGCGACTCCCACCTAGGGATTCCTCCTGACGATCGTGTGTATTGCGTAAGAAGTCACGCGAGTCCAGCGATTCGCGAAGACTTCTTGGGTTGGCAGGGAGACGCTCGAACGAGCCGTGGCTCCGGTCCGCGACCGCGGCCTTCCCAACGACCTGTGATCCGGATCGTTGTCTCTTCGCCATGTGAGCTTGAACCACCATCTTGCGAACGGAAGGTCAGACGAAGTCGATGCCTGGAGTGCTCGTCTCCGTGCCGTCGGCGCCGATCAGGTAGCCCTCGTAGCCCTCGAGTCGGCGTACGACATCGAGCGCCGCGTCACCGCCCACCGCGAGCCCGGTGGCGAGCGCGTCAGCCATCGCGAGACTCGTGCCGACGACCGTCGCCGACGCAACCCCAACCGCCGGTTGGCCTGAGAACGGATTGATGAGGTGCGCGCCGCGCTCGTAGCTCCCCGACGTCGCGACGGCGGCGCGAGCCTCGAGCACGGCAGCCAACGTGTCTCGCCGCCACGGATGCTGGATTCCGATCCGCCACGAATCGTCACCCCGAGGCGTGCCGAGCAGCGCCACGTCGCCCCCGCCGTTGACCATTGCCGCACGGACGCCGTGATTCCGCAGCGACGCGACGGCCTGTTCGAGCACCCAGCCCTTTGCGAGACCCGTGGGATCCACGCCGCCGGGCATCGCCCATGGATCGAACCAGCCTCCCGAGATCGCCGTGGCTTCCCGGCACAGCGCAAGCACCGTCGCCAGCTCCTCTGGCGCCTCGTCGAGTGCGAGCTGTCCTGCACGCACGCGGCTCATCGGGCTCGTCGGGTCCCACAGGGTGAGCAGGGCGTCAAGCTGGTGAAGGCGCCGACAGGCGGCCTCGATGGCGACGCGGACGTCCGTGCCGCTGGCGACGTCGTGCACCGACAGAGAGACGACGGTCCCCATGACGGGCTCGGCGTGGACGTAGGCGTCCAGGACCTGCCGCATCAGGCGCGCAGGGCGTCGAGAGCCGACTGCAGCGACTGGAGGTACGCCTGGGTTGTGTAGGTCGCGCCCGAAATGCCATTCACCGCCGTGCTCTGGGCCGCCAGGACCTCGTTGCGCAGAATCGGGATGACCTGCTGGGCGATGGACTGCGAGTAGGACTCGGCGGTCTGGAGCGTCGAGACCGAGACGTCGGTGATCCGGGAGCCGCGGACGGTGACCTTGACCGACAGCACGCCGTAGCCGTATTGCTCGCTGCTCCCCACCGCGCTGCGGGTCGTGCCCGAGGGGGGCTGTGCTCCTTGTGTCGTCGTGGACGTTGACCCGGTGGGTGCGACCACGGCGGTCGAGGGACCCGCGCCCGCGTGCAGCGCGAGGATCGCTGCGAACCCGGCGGCCGTCGACGCGGCGAGCGCCGCGCGGTGTCTCATCGCGTCCCCTTCGGGCCGCCGAGTGCGCCCGACGCGCTCACAGCTCGTAGACCTCGAAGTGAAGCGCGGAGTCCGCGACGCCGAGCCGCGACGCCACGGCGACGACGCGGTGGACGAACGAGGCGGAACCCGCGATGAAAACGTCGCGCTGCATGAGGTCCGGCACAAGGTCCATGAGCCCGTCGAGGCTCACCATTGATCGGGGCCCGACCAACTCGTGGACACGGCCCTTGCGCTGGCGCGTGAGCTCGGTGACCTCCTCGGACAGCACGAGTCCATCCGCGTCTGAGGCGCGAAGCACCACCACCGGGTCAGAGTTGCGAGGGAGGTCCTCGAGCAACGACCGCACCGCCGTGACGCCGATGCCGCCGGCGATGAGGACCGCCTTTGTCCTCGACTGCGCGTGCCGAGTGAACGTACCGTACGGTCCTTCGATCGCCACCTTTGTCCCAGGCGCGAGGTGTCGGAGCGCCGAGGAGAAGTCACCGATGCCCCTCACCGTGAGCCGCAGGTAGGGCGGTCGCGGCACGGCCGAGATGGAGAACGGGTGCGCCTGCCACCACATCCCGGGGGCGAGGAACCGCCACTCGAAGAACTGCCCGCCCGACACTGACAACCGGTCGAGGCGCCGACCCTTGAGGACGATCGAGACGACGTCGGCGCTCTCGTGGCGCACCTCGACGACGTGCAGTCGGTGGCGGAGCGTGCGCGCGACGGGGAGTCCGATGCGGTAGGCGAGCACGGAGCCGGCCGTCGCGAGCCACAGCGCGCCCCACAGCAGCTGCGTGAGCGGGTGGTTGACGAACGACGGTCCGAGCGCGATGACGTGCGCGAAGGACAGTGCGAGCGCGAGGTACATGCACAGATGGAACGCCCACCACCGCTCGCGTCGGATCCTCTGGCGGATGGCACGGATCGACACGAGGCCGATCGCCATCATGAGGGCGAAGCCGATCGTCGCGGTGAGCATGTCGGGAAAGGTGCCCACGAGCACGCCTGCCTCGTGCCATGCCCCGGTGTGCGCCGCCTGGGCATACCCGATCGTGAGGAGGACCACGTGGGCAGCGATGAGCGAGAGCGGCCACGGCGCGAGGCGGCGGTGCGCCTGGACGAGTCGGTCCTGGCCGAGGACACGCTCGACCACCGGGACCCGGGAGACGAGGAGCACCATCACGAGTGCGAGGTACGTGCCTGCGAGCCCCGTCATGCTGCCGAGGAACATGGCCACGCCGCCGGCGGCGTGCAGCTGCGACCAGGACTCCGCGGTGACGCCAAGAGCCAGGGTCGCTCCAAAGCCGACGCCGAGCGCGACGGTCACGGTCCGTAAGACCCATGGCCTAGGAGCGGGCGCCGGCCGCGAGGTCGTGGTCTTGCGGTCCGGCGGGCGCACCGGTCGCCGCCCCGTTCGGGTCGCTACGGTCGCCATGGAGTGGGCTCGTACACGTCCAGGACCGTACGAGGCGTCCTTTCAAGGCTCGGCCAGTCCGACGTAAAGATTCGGTAGGTATGCCGTGCGTCCGGCGGGTACGGCGACGGTCGGCGCGCAAGCACGCGGAATACTGGAGCGGTGCGAGTGCTCTTGATCGAGGACGATGAGGCGATCGCCGAGCCGCTCGCCGAAGGGCTCGCCCGCGAGGGGTTCGACGTCTCCTGGGTCGGCACCGCAGCCGGGGCGCTTGCCGCGTCGCCCCATGATCTTGTGCTCCTGGACCTTGGTCTCCCCGACGGGCACGGCTTCGACGTCTTTCGTGGTCTAAGGGAGCGGTCGTCCGTGCCGATCATCATCGTGACAGCGCGCGACGACGAGATCGACAGGGTCGCAGGCCTCGAGCTCGGCGCGGACGACTACGTGGTCAAGCCCTTCAGCTTCCGAGAGCTCGCGGCGCGCATCCGCGCCGTCAGCCGCCGATCGACGCCCACGACGCTCCTCGACCAGCAGCAGATCGGCCCGCTCGTAATCGACCGCCGCGAGCACCGCGTCCACGTGCACGACGAGGAGATCACGCTCACCCCCAAGGAGTTCGACTTGCTGGCGGTGCTCGCGACTGACCCCGGTGCGATGGTGACCCGGCGCGACATCCTCACTGAGGTCTGGGATCCCCACTGGTACGGCACGACGCGAACCGTTGACGTGCACGTTGCCTCGCTCCGCAAGAAGCTCGGCCACCCCGAGTGGATCGAGACCAGCAGGGGCGTTGGATTCCGGCTCGTCGTGCCGGCATGAATCGGAGGCTCCTGGCAGGCTTCCTGGCCTTCGCCGCCATCCTCATCGTGCTCTTCGAGATCCCCCTCGGGCTCGCTCTCGCATCCAACGCAAGGGCGACGGCACTCACCGAGGTGCAAAACGACGGCTCCTCGCTCGGGCTCGTCGTGAGCGCGTCGCTCGCTCGAAACGATCCGGTGGGCGCGCGCGCGGTGATCGATCGGTTCGCCCGCGCCGAGCACGCAGTCGTCATCGTCATCGACAACCACCACGTCGAGCTCTCCTCCGGCGTGGGCGCGCTTGAGGAGCTGGGTGACCCCGCCACCCATGCCATCCTGCGGTCTGCCGGCACGGGCAGGGCCGCAGGCGAGGAAGGTTCGCACGACCCAGACGACGACTTCCTCTACGCCGTCGTCCCTGTGGCGCTGAGGGCCCCTGCGAACTCGTCCCGTCCGGAGGGAAAGCTGGGCGCGGACAGTGCCAAGCTCGTGCTCCTCGTCGCCGAGCCCGCCGCACCGCTCCACGCACAGATCAACCGAGATGCGGTTCGACTCGCGCTCTTCGGGGCGGTCGTTCTCGCACTCGCGGCCGGCGTCGGTGCACTCCTCGCCCGCTCGCTCACGAGGCCGCTCGCGGGGATCGAGGCGACCGTGTCGGCGTACGGGTCGGGAGATCTCTCCGCCCGCGTGCCGCCTCGCAGGGGACCCCCGGAGCTCCAGGCACTCGGCGAGACCGTGAATCAGATGGCACGGCGACTCGATGACCTCCTGCGTGCCCAGCGCGCCTTCGTCGCGGACGCCTCGCACCAGCTCCGGACCCCGCTCACCGCGCTGCGTCTCAGGCTCGAGAACCTCGAAGGGACGCTCGGCGCGCGCGACGCTGCAGACGAGCTGGCGCCGGCGATCGCCGAGACCGACCGACTCTCCCATGTCATCGACGGCCTCCTCGTGCTCGCGCGGACCGACGGATCACGTCCCGGCCTCGTGCCGGTGGACGTAGGGTCAGCCCTCGACGAGCGGATCGACGCGTGGGGAGCGCTCGCCGCGGAGCGACAGGTCGTCCTCGAGCTCGACCCCGCCTGCGGATCAGACTTCCATGTGCGGGCACTCGCCGGTCCGGGCTACCTCGAACAAGTCCTCGACAACCTCCTCGCGAACGCGTTCGACGCGACGGACGCAGGGGGTTCGGTTCGCCTCTCGGTCGAGCGCACCGGCGTCGACGTCGACGTCCACGTCGTCGACTCGGGACGCGGCATGCGCGCGGAGGATCGCGCCCGCGCGTTTGACCGGTTCTGGAGATCCGAGGGATCCTCCGTCGACGGCTCGGGACTAGGGCTGGCGATCGTCGCGCAGCTCGTCCGCGTCTCGGGCGGCACGTGTTGGCTGGACGCGGGGTCCACCGGAGGCATCGATGCGGTCGTCCGGCTGCGCGCCGCACGCTGATCGCGATCGACAACCTCCGATCAGGGACGAGCGAGCACCGTCACGAAGTCACGGGTCCACCCCACGACGTACTGGTTGCCGGGCCGCTCCTGGTTGGGAACGCCGGCCACCAGCGGGGCACCGGGACGCGGGGACGACGCCAGCTGCACCCAATACGGATTGATGTCCAGCTCCATCGCACGAACCGCACCGGCCTCGAGCAGGGCGGTCGCGAGATCCGTCGGGAGCGCGTGCATGCTCGCGGCGTAGACCAGGTTCCCTCGCGCGTCCTGTCCGAGGGCGCTTCGCGCGACCTGGGGGACGCCACCAATGGTGACACCCCACGCCGCGACGTCGTTGATCAACGGACTCGGGCGCCCGGCCATGACCATCGCCTGCAGGTTCTGCCGCACGCTGCGGATCCGCTCACCTCGATAGGGAAGGTCCTGGCCCCACACGCCGACGTGCGCGTCGCCGTTGTCGTCGATAACGAGGCTCGCGAAACCGCGGCGGAGTGGGAGCACGACGTGGCCCGCTGCCTGGAAGCCATCGCTGCCGGTTGCCACCTGGAAGCCGCCGTTGAACGCGGCGATCAACCTGGGCGCCTCGCCACGTGTGATCGCGGGCCCTGCCGTCGGCCCGACGATCGCGGCGGCACCCGGCGGGTCCTCACTGCCCGCGTGCAGTGCGAACGACGTACGACCTGTGCGGAAGCGGTAGATCGTCACGACGTTCCCGTCCGCCAGGTCCACAGTGCGCCGATCCGCGAGCGCAACGCCGTGCGACTCTGAGACCACTGTCCAGCCGGGTTGTTCGAGCGTGGTCGTGGTCACTTGCGGCGCCGTCGCCGTCGTGGTGGTCGGACCAGCGGAGTTGCGCACCACGCCACAGGCCGCGAGGCAGAGGCCGGCCGCAAGGAGGGGCAGCGCGGATCGTGCGGGCGTGCGGACTGACAAGGCTGACCTCGTTGACTCGGCGGACCCAGTTGTGACGTGCCGTGACGGCACTTCGCGCTGTCGAGAGCCGATCCAGCAGCGTCGTCTCAGCGTAACAACGACCTCCGAGGTCATTGCCCGCTGTCGGATGCGGTCGTGCAACTTTGTGTAAAGACTCATGCAGCAGCGAGACAAGTCCGTGGCGCCTGACCACATGACTTGCCATCATCGATGCGTGACGACGACCGGGAGCGACGCCCCGGCACGGCGCGACGCGCGTGGCGGGAGCATTGACGCGCGACGTCGAAACTTCGCGAAGCCTCCGATACTGCCACCGCCATCCGGCGTCGCTTCCCGACGCCGACCCGTCGCGCGGTCTCGTCGGCGCTCGCGACGCGTTCGGCGCCGAAGGATTCTCGTCGGCTTCCTCGCCGTGTTCCTCCCGTGCTTCATCTGGTTCTCCATCAGCTTCGGGTCAGCGCTGGCCAATCCTTCCTACGGGACGTCCCTGATGTCACGTGCCGCGGAGTGGGGGCGCGCGCACTGGCTCGGTGGCGTGGTTACCTACATCGAGCAGGAGTGGTACAAGCTCCACCCACCCCGCGTGGGCGGCACGCCACCCGTCGGTGCCTTCGCGGGCGGCAGGCCGGCGGTCGTCACGACGACAGCCACCGCCCTGCGCTCGCCCGCCCGCCTGCGCTCGCCGGCGGGCGCATGGCTCCCCGGCGAGGGGGTCTGGCACCCCGCTGGGCGGTTGGTCGACGGGGTGCCGGCGATCCTCACGACGACGGTGCGGCCCGACCGATTCCACACGAGCTACGTCGTTGGTGTCTCGTGGATGGATACACGCCTGCTCAGCGCGCAGCTCTACTCGGGCTCACAGATCCCGGGGGGCGGACCGTACCCGCACACAGCGCCCATTAGCGGACCGGCGTCACGGACGCTTGACGCGGCGTTCAACGCCGGCTTCTTGATGCAAGATGCGAATGGCGGCTACTTCACCGCCCAGCGTGCGATTCTCCCTCTGCGTCGAGGCGCCGCTTCACTCGTTGTGTACAAGGATGGCTCAGCGACGGTCGGCGCGTGGGGGTCGCAGGTCGCAATGAGCCCTGCAGTCGCGTCTGTCCGACAAAACCTCGATCTCATCGTCAACGGGGGCCGCCCCGTTCCCGGGCTTCTTTCGAACGACAACTCTCGCTGGGGAGCGACGCTGGGTGGCGGCTACTACGTGTGGCGGTCGGGGATCGGGGTCACGCGCGACGGCGCGCTCGTCTATGTCGGCGGCTCGAGCCTTGCGATCACGTCGCTCGCCAACCTCCTCGTTGATGCCGGCGCGGTGCGCGGTATGGAACTCGACATCAACCCCGACTGGGTGCAGTACTCGACGTACGTCGGCGCGCGCGGCGTGCCGGTCAACGGCGGCAGTGGCACGAGTCTGCTGTCGTCGATGGCAGGCAATCCCTGGCGATACTTTGAGTCGTGGTGGATCCGCGACTTCTACACGATGTCGGTTCGCTCGACCCCTGATCGGCATCCGCTCGCTCGCGCACCATGAACGCGCAACGTCGTCGCTCGCCAGGTGCAGGACACCGGGTCTGCGCTCCCGCGTCCAATCGATGCTCCTGGTGCGGTCGTCGGTCGGTGACTCGCTCTCATCGTCACGTCGCCATGAGGGGGCTAGGTCGCGTCACCTGCCCGCCACGTGGCCAAGAGGCGGACGCGCCGTCCGTATGATCGGCCGCATGCTCACTGCACGCCGCCTCTTCGCTGGCCTGGCGGCTGCTGCCGCGCTGACCACCGCGCTGTACGTCGCCCCCGCGCTCGCGACGGCGACCATAGCGATAAGGACGACGAACACGACGCGGGTCGTCCCGTGCCGCGGGGCGCCTGTCGTCCGCCCGAGTCGCTACGTCGTCGCCTGCGCCGACTCGAACTGGTACCTGACGGGGATCCACTGGGTGCGGTGGTCGGACACGGTCGCCATCGCACGGGCCACTGACCACCTGAACGACTGCCAGCCCTACTGCTACGACGGAACGTTCCACTCCTCGCCCACCGTCATCGTGCTGTCCGACCCGATCACGACGTCGCGCTGGGGATCGCTCTTCTCGGTGGTGTCGGTGCTCGATGCCACGAGGTTGCCCGGCTCGAAGGGCACCACGACGATCATGCGCCTGAACCTGACGCCCCTTCCCTAGACGACCAGCGAGCCGTCGACAGCAACGGGCAGCCGGTGCGGCCAGGCGCTGGGCATGACGAGTTCGAGGCGGACGCGCCGCGGCACGGATGCGTCGTCGCCATAATCGGTGACGCGTGGACCCGGGACCTAGCGTGCGTCGTAAGGCACTTGAGGAGGGAAGGGGCGCGCCATGACGGAGGGTCTGGGGGCGGTCATCGAAGGAACGCTGCACTCGGTGGAGGGCAAGGGGGTCGTCCGCATGCGATGCCGGTACGAGACCGACATCGACGACACTTGGTCGGCGCTCACCGATCCGCAGCGCCTGGCTCGCTGGTACGGGAAGGTGGAGGGGGACCTCCGCGTCGGAGGCGAGTACACGGCCGTCATCTCCATCAGCGGATGGGACGGCCGTGGCCGAGTCGAGGCGTGCGCCCCTCCGCGGCAGCTGCGCGTGACCATGTGGGAGGAGGTTGGTGAAGAGAGCGTCGTGACGGCGGAGCTGGTCGCCGAGGGCGCCCACACAACGCTCGAGGTCGAGGTGCGGGGCGTGCCCCTGGATCTGGTCTGGGCATACGGGTCTGGGTGGCAGATACACGCGGAGAACCTGGGGGCCCACCTCGCGGGACAGAGCTGCGAGAGCTCGGACGCCAGATGGGGCGAGCTCGAGCCGTCCTACCGAGCAAAGCCGGTCGTGCCGCTTGAGCCCTGAGGCGAGGCGCCGTTGCGAAGGACCGGCGGCACGGGCGACCATCGACGGTCGCGGGTGTCCTTGAGTTCGACGCGATCACGCTTCGTGACGAGGCAACGGCTGCGAACGCTGACAGACCCAGAAGCAGGAGGGCTGCTCGACCATCCACTCCACGGTCCGGTCCGGTGGTACGGGGCTCACCAAGCCACCCCGGTACCCTCACAAGGTGAGTGATCTGCAGTCATTCGTTCGCCGTCCATCGCCCGCGCTGGGTGGGTTGATCGACTCCCTCATGTTCTTTGAAGGCGAGCTGCGACCTGGACGCGAGCACGTCCTTCCGAGCGGGGAGAGCCAATTGCTCTTCGACCTGGGTGACGGTTCGCTGCTCGATCGCAGCGTCGACGATCCCTCGTCAGTCGTTCCGACACCAGGGGCTGCGTATGCCGGCGTCCGCGGCTCTTGGACGACGTTCGACGCAGGCGGAAGCTATGCGCTCTTGATCGTGAACTTCAAGCCAGGAGGAGCATCGCCGTTCGTCTCCGCACCGGCATCCGACACCGCAGGGCAGCTCATCCCGCTCGATGAGCTGTGGGGTGGATGCGTAGCGCGCATCCGGGAGAGGCTTTGGGAGGCATCCACACCGACCGCGAAGTGCGATGCGATCGAGGCTGAGTTGCGGTCGCGGTTGGAAGACACGACCCTCACTGACCCCGCGATCCCCTTTTCCATCGCCGCGCTCGATCGTGGTGTTCGAGTTGCCTCGGTGATCGAGTCGCTCGGCGGCACCTCGAAGTCCTTTGTGCGGTCGTTCACTGAATGTGTGGGGCTCACGCCGAAGCGCTTCGCGAGAGTTCGACGGCTGCAGCGTGCGGTGTCGTCGATTCCGCTCGAAGGAGTCGCCGACTGGGCGGAACTCGCGGTGCAGTGCGGGTACTTTGACCAGGCGCACATGATCCACGACTTCGTAGCACTGGCGGGCATCACGCCCACGCAGTATCGGCCGACGTTGCCCGACTGGCGCAATCATGTGGCCGCGTGAGGACATTTTTTACAATCCACCACCGTGCGCCCCGACAAGAGTGCGTGGTGCCGACGTCGTCGAGGAGCCGCCACGTGCCTACTGCCGCATCCGCCTCAGGGAATCTCGCAAGTCTCCGACCGCGACTGGTCGTGCGCGACGGTGCCCGGGCGCTGCGCTTCTACGCCGCTGCATTTGAAGCAGAGGTGCAGGGCGAGTCCGTCACCGGCCCCAACGCAGAGCTGATCCACGCAGCGCTTCGAATTGGAGATGCGGAGCTATGGATCACAGAGGACACCATGGCGTCGGACGCCCCAGCCAAGTCGCCGCCCTCGCTCGACGGTGCGGTCACCTCGATCATGGTCGCGTACTGGCGCGACGTCGAGACGGCGTGGAATCGCGCGGTCGACGCGGGAGCAGAGGTGGTGTATCCCCTCGCCGACCAGCCCTACGGCGAACGCGGGGGGCGCCTCCGTGACCCGTTCGGGCAGCAGTGGATGATGAGCCAGCAGATCGACGCCGACAGGTTTGACGAGACGCCCTGAGCATCGACAAGGCGGTCGCGAGCTCGCGCTGGGAGATCGACCTGTGGCCGGCGTCCCCCCGTCACGCAGTCGGGCCTGTTCGAGCGAGTGACGCCAGGCGACGGGGCAAGGACTGCTCAGTCCTCTGGAAGGCGTGCGAAGTCCGCCTTGGCCTTCTTGTACCACCCCATCCCCTTGATGGGGTTCTTCCAACGCCCCTTCATCTCCTTCAGTGCGGTCTCGTGCGTCGTGTCACCCTTGGCGACAACCTCCTTCAGGTGTTGGTCCTGCGCCTTGATGACCTCGTCTGCGGTTGCTCCATGGTGCGCGGAGTCGCACGGTCCGCCAAGCTGTTGACACGTCATGGTCTTCATGAGGTTCGCATCCTTTCGTTGAGTCGTCCCTTCGCTTGCACGAGACGGAGTCGTTCGTACCGGCAGCTCATCGCCTCACCCGCTCAGGGACGACGTCCATGGTTCCCAGCACGTCCGGGTCGGCGATGAGCTCGACCTCACGGATCAGTCCTGCCTCGGCATGGAACACGAAGGCCACCTTGACCGCCCCGGCGTGGATCCACGCGGCGCCGAGCTCGCCGTCGATGGTGACGGGCGCCGCCCCCCGAGCGCCGTTGAGCCGGGCGGCGACGGCTGCAGCGCCGTCGTACACCGGCTCCGTGCCCATGCTCTGGGCGACCAGATCGGCGCGCATGACCGCATCCGGTGCGAGAAGGGACAGCAGGGTCGCGAGATTGCCGCCGCGAGCGGCGGTCAGGAACGCGTCGACGACGCGCCGGCTTTCGGCGCGCGCGGCCTGCGTTGCGCCCGGCTCCGGCAGGCCCTGGACCTTGCGCCGCGCCCGGCTCGCGAGCTGACGCACGGCGCTCACCGAGCGCCCCATGATGGCGCTGATCTCGTCGAACGGGTAGCCGAAGACATCGTGCAGGACGAACGCCGCCCGCTCGGCTGGCGCCAATGCGTCGAGGACGACCTGCATCGCCCCGCCCATCTTCTCGGCGAGCAGCGTGTCGGCCTCGGGATCGGCCGAGGCGACGTCGGTGGGTGGCTCGGCCTCGAATGCCACCCTGCTGCGTCGCCGTCGCAGCTCGTCCAGGCACAACCGCGTGACGACGGTCGTCAGCCACGCGGGGAGGTTGTCGACGTCATCGTTGCGAGAGAATCGGAGCCAGGCTTCCTGGAGCACGTCGTCTGCATCGGATGCCGAACCGAGGATCCGCGTCGCGATCGCCGTCAGCCTCGGCCGCTCGGCGTCGAAGTCGGTCACTTCCATCGTGGTCACAACATCTTGACGTGGGCCGTACCGAGAATGTGACTGCCGACGCGGTCCCCTCGAACCTCGCCTGGGCGCCCGTAGCCGCCGCCCGCGGCGCCGCACGGACCGACGGGCTGACCCGTGGGGCTAGGCAACGTCCGTGCGGCCCATCAGCCAGTAGGCGATCGATCCGGACAGATTGGAGCTGGCAATCCACCACATCCACTTCTTGCCCCGGACCTCTTGTGGAGTTCGGTGCCGGAGATCCCGCCACATGAACGGCGTGACCACCGCCCAAATGACGACCGCGACACCGACGAGGGCGACCTTCCGACTGCTTCGATCCATGCGACGAGCATGGCAGGCAGGTGTCGGGCAAGGTCAATCGACGCGCGGTGCTGCTTGTCCCCGCATGCCCCGTCGCACAGTGGGCCTAGCTGCTGCCCCGTCGCCGTCGCGGCGCAGCCTGGCTCCGTCGCGTCGGTCGATGCGCCTGGACCCGCGGTCCATGTCGACGATCTGACGGCACGGCGCGCGCCACCTTCCTCGCGGGAGGTGTGCCGTCGAGCTCGGGATCGAGGCGCAGCGAGGAGCGCAGGGTGTCCGCGGCGACGTGGTCCTCGGGCGTCACCAGTGCCACGACGGTGCCGGCGGCGCCGGCCCGAGCGGTGCGGCCCGACCGGTGCACGTAGTCCTTCGGATCAGGAGGCAGGTCGTAGTGGATGACGCACGCGACCTCGTCGACGTGGATCCCCCTCGCCGCCACGTCGGTGGCGACGAGCGCTTGGACCGACCCGCTGCTGAATGCGCGCAGGGCGCGCTCGCGCTGAGACTGGCTTCGATCCCCGTGGATCGCCGCTGCGGCAACTCCAGACTTGGAGAGCTGGCGCGCCAGACGGTCCGCGCCGTGCCGCGTACGAACGAACACGATCGTCGATCCGGACGCGGAGATCAGTTGCCCGCAGAGCCCAACCCGAGCATCGCGTTCGACGTAGTGGAATCGGTGCGTCGCTTCAGACGCGTCGACGTCGGCGGCCGCTTCGTGACGGATGGGGTCGTGCTGGTAGTCACGGACGAGGACGTCGACGTCCCCGTCGAGGGTCGCGGAGAACAGGAGTGTTTGGCGCTTGGCGCTGGTCGTGTCAAGGATCCTGCGGACGGCCGGCAGGAATCCCATGTCAGCCATGCGGTCCGCCTCGTCGACGACCGCGACCTCGACGTCGGCCAGGACGACGTGCCCGCTGCCCATCAGGTCCTCAAGCCGCCCTGGGCAGGCGACGACGATGTCGACGCCACGTGCCAACGCCGTGAACTGTGGCCCGTAGCCGACGCCGCCGTAGAACGCGTGCACCCGGAGGCCGCGGATCTTGGCCAGGGGCACGAGCTCGGCGGCAATCTGTGACGCAAGCTCCCGTGTTGGGGCGAGGACCAGCCCCGTCGGCCGGCGCGGCTTGGCCTTGTGGATGGACGCCGCCATCGGCAACGCGAACGCCAACGTCTTGCCCGAGCCGGTCGGTGCCCGGCCCGACACGTCCCTGCCTGCCAGCGCGTCGGGGAGGGCCATTGACTGGATGGGGAGGGGCGACGTGATGCCGCGGGACCTGAGGCACTCCGCAAGCTCGCGAGAGAGGCCGAGGCCCTGAAAGTCGGCCACGCGCGGCGCGGCAGAAGGAGGGGTGGTGCTGGTCTGCGACAACTGGGGTCCGTTCGTTGAGAGGAGCTACTTGCAACCTCGGAATCAGACTCCGGCCACCAGCAACTCGCGCCAGCCTCAGGCTCGACGCGTTGAGCACCCAATGCTAGTCGAACCAGCCGTCGTTCGAGCCACCGCTCGGCGACGTGAGCGCCTGGGACCCGCCGCACGTCCCACGCGCGTCACATCGGACGTCTCGAGATCCCAATGACCGCACCGGGTCCCGCCGCGCTTCCGTGGCACGCCCATGCCCCATATCGTCGGCGCAAGTGCGACGAGCGCTGTCGCCTGGAACGGGGGAGACCATGACGGAGAACGCACCGAGCCTGCCCGCAGCCGTGGACCGAGCCGTCTTCGAGGCCGAGGTCGACCGGCTGCGGAGTCGAGAGAAGGCGCACACGCGAGAGGGCGACGCGATCGCCGCGGCTCGGCGGCGACTGCCCATGGTCGAGGTCGACGCCAACCTCGCGCTGACCGGCCCCCACGGGCCGCTCACCCTTCTCGACGCCTTCGAGGGGCGCAGACAGCTCATCGCCTACTACTTCATGTGGTACCCGGGCCGACCCGCGCCGGACCAGTGCGAAGGCTGCACGTGGGTGAACACCCAGGTCACGGAGCTCTCATACCTCCATGCTCGCGACATCACCTACGCGGTCCTCTGCCAGGGTCCGTATGCCGAGAGCTCCCGCTACCGAGACTTCATGGGCTGGGACATGCCGTGGTACTCCGCACAGGCCTCCCTCGCCGCGCTCCTCGTCGGGCGCCAGGTCGGTCTGTTCCACCTCGTGTGCTACGTGCGTGACGGCGACGGTGTCTTCGAGACGTACTGGACGACCCGCCGCGGCGTCGAGGCGATGGACCACAGCTTCGCGCTCATGGACCTCACCGTGTACGGACGCCAAGAGGCATGGGAGGACTCGCCATCCGGCTGGCCCATTGGAAGCGACTCGGTGCTGCGCAGCCGGGGGCGCCCCACCCCCCAGTGGTCGCGTCTCGAGGCGGGACGCGACGACGACCTCGCCGTCGGGCCCTGATCGCCGAGCAGGACCGGGCGTGCACCGCAGGATCTCCTGCGCGACGGGGCGTCGTCGGATCGGCGCCTGCGCTCAGCACCTCGCTCGAGCTGGAGCTGAGCTCAGGGGAGCAGGACGTCCGAGGAGGAATCCCTGCGCGTAGTCGACGCCCAGCTCTCGCACCAGTCGGAGGGTCTCGTCGTCTTCGACACCCTCTGCGATCGTCTCACAGTCGAATCCGCTCGCGAGGTTGACGATCGCCTTGACGACGTGCTGATTGGCCCTGTTCCCGACGAGTCCCCGGATGAACTCGATGTCGATCTTCAGGTACCTGACGTCCAGCTCCTTGACGTGGGTGAAGGTCCCGAAGCCGGTTCCGAAGTCGTCAAGGGCAAGGCTGCACCCGAGGCCGGTGATGCGGCGGGCCACCGCATGGGCCTTCTCGAGGTCCTTGATCAGCGAGGTCTCGGTCACCTCGAAGGTGAGGTTCGTCGGATCCGCTGCAGAGCGCCGCAGCTCAGCCTCGAGGAGGTCAGCCAGCTCAGGGGTGAGCAGGGACTCCGCCGACAGGTTCGCCGCCACGCGTCGTCCGCCTGCCGCCAGCGCGACGGCCTGTCGGACGACCCACCTGTCGATCTCGGTGATCAGCCCGTATTTCTCTGCCACCCCCAGGAAGGCCCCGGGCGGGATCAGCTCGCCGCCCCTGCTGATCATGCGGATCAGGAGCTCCTCGCTGTCTCGGCCTCCACGAAGCGGGACGATGGGCTGCGAGTAGAGGACCAGCCGGTCCTCGTCGAGCGCCTCTCGAATTCGCCCGACCCAGGTGAGTGCGTCCAGCTCCTGTCGTGCGCGGAGCCGCTCCGCCTTTGCCTCGCTGATGTCGTTGAAGACCACCACGGCGCCCTCGACGGAGGACCCGATGAAGAGTGGCGAGGCCGAGATCGATACCGCGATCCGGCCTCCGTCCTTGCGGCGGTAGACGTGGTCATCGAGCTGCACGTGGAGACCCTCGGAGCGGACACGCAGGAGCATCGCGTTCCCCGCCTCGATCGCGCTCTCATCACTGTCGGTCACCAAGATCAGGTCGCGCATCTCCTCGCCGACCAGCTCTTCCTCGTTCCAACCCAGCAAGCGGACGGCCGCCTGGTTCAAGGAGGTCAACCGCCCCTCGTTGTCCACCGTCAGCAGTCCCTCCGCCATGTTGTTCATCACGATCGAACGGAACTCGTCGGCCTGACGTCGTTCAGTCACGTCGATGACCATCAGGCCGATGCCGAGGACCTCGTCTTCGAGTTGGACCGGGAAGTAGCTGGCGAGCCAGTGACGCTGGCGACCCGGATTGGCAGGGTCCGGGCCGGTGACCTCGACGTTGTGCACCGACTCGTTTCGCTCGATCACCTGTCGACACACAGGTTCGACCTGGGCCCAGATCTCCGGGAGGCTCTCTGCGACCGTCGTGCCGATCATGTCCTCGGACGATGCGTGCTGGAAGGACGCGAGGACCTTGTTGAGATGCACGATGCGAAATTCCCGGTCGAGGAAGCCGAGGCCGATGGGAGCCGAGGCATGCAGCGTCTCCAGCGTGATGCGGAGCTCCTCGGCGTGTCGGTGCATCTCGCGCAGGTCGTCCACCTGGCGGACCTGGCGGGTGAGGTCGTGGGCGATGGTCGCGATTCCAAGCAGCGCTCCGTCACATGACGTGACGGGCGCCACCGTGATCGACACGGCGACGGTCGAGCCGTCCTTTCGGACTCGCTCGGTCCGATAGTTCTGGATCGTCTCGCCGCCGTTGACCCGGTCAAGCAACGACGCCAGCTCACGAGGGCGGTCCGAGGGAAAGAGCACCGAGATCTGACGCCCCATCATCTCATCGGCGCGATACCCGTAGAGGCGCTCGGCGGCCTCGTTCCAGAAGACGACAAGCCCATCGGACGTCTTGCCGATGATCGCGTCGTTCGACGACCCGGCCAGGGCGGAGAGGAATGACTCTGGCTCCAGGTGCGGGATCGCGCGCCGCGAGGCACCAATGGACTGGGGTACCGACGTGATCACGTGGACTCCTTCGCCTGGCCTCTCCTGGGTCGTCGCGGAATTGTGCAACCTCATTGCAACGTGGCAGCCCTGCCACAACGCCCGCACAGCGGTGCAACAACATCGCGCCAAGTCGCGTGAGGGCCGTCCGCCCCACGCACGGCGGCGTCTCCGGGGTGCCTTGCAGAAGGCACGGACCGGCCGACGTCGCCGGTGCGTCGCAGCCCTGCCGATGCCTCCTCGCGGCTGCGCCACGAGGGTGCCGGCTGCCTGCACCGTCAGCGCGCCGCGACGATGACGACGGGCCAAGGGCTCGCTACGCGAGCTGGGGGTTCACGAGGAACTTCTTGCCGGTGGCCTGCTGGGCGTAGGTCGCCAGCGCCTCGCTTCGGAGCGCTCCTGCGAGCGACACCTCGTCGGTGTAGGTGCTCGCGAAGGTCGTCGTGAGCCCGGTACCCACGCGCGTCCGGAGCTCTGTCACCGCGTCGGGACCGATGCTCTGCAGGAACGCCGTGAGGAGCCATCCGCCGAGACCCCAGGCGAATCCGAAGCTTCGGGTGAGCACGGTCGGGCCCGGGTCGAGCCCGCCGTAGATGTAGGCCTGCTTGTGGGTGGTCGAGCCGTACCTTGAGTACTGCGTCACCGACGCACTCGCTGCTGCCTCCATGGCGGTGAGGACCTGGCCCACGAGCTTGCCCCCGCCGACGGCATCGAAGGCGAGCGTCGCGGACGTCGCGGTGAGCGCATCGATGAGCTCGGACATGAACGTCGGTGACGTCGAGTTGCAGACGTGGGACGCACCCAGGGCACCCAGGAGCTCCGCTTGCTCGGGCTTGCGGACGATGTTCACGAGGGGCACCTGCTCTTCGAGGCAGAGCTTGACCAGCATCTGACCGAGGTTGGACGCCGCCGCCGTGTGCACGAGGCCGGAGTGGCCCTCCCGACGCATCGTCGCCACCATGCCGAGCGCCGTCAGCGGGTTGACGAACGACGACGCCCCGACACGGGCCGGGGTGCCCTCCGGCAAGACCAGGCACGCTGCGGCGTCGAGCACGCGGTACTGCGCGTACATCGCCCCACCTGCAGCCGCGACGGTCCTCCCGAGGAGGGCGCTCGCTGCAGGCGACGAGCCCGCCGCGACGACCGTTCCTGCCCCCTCGTTGCCGACGCTGAGCGACGTGCTCACACGGGCGGACAGCCGGCGAATCGCCCCCTCCGGAAGTGGCACGGTGACGACCGGCCGATCGGGGGTCCCGGTGACGCGAGCCATGCTCACGTCTGCGCCGGCCAGCAGGAGCCCCAGGTCCGACGGATTGACGGGAGACGCTTCGACGCGGAGGAGGACCTGATGGTCGTTCGGCCGGGGCACCTCGACATCTTGCAGCGAGAGCTCCACCGCGCCCTCGGGCGTCACCAGCGATCGAAGCTCGAGGGCACGCTGTGGGATCTCGGTCGTCATGTTCGCTGCCTCTTCCGTCTGGCGTCGTGATCGTGGGCAACGTGGTGTGGTCACCCGCGCCCGATGCTGTCAGACCTGGATCATGGCCGCCGCCGTCCGCGGGCGCCGTATCCTCCGAGCTCCGCGCGGGGTCGGGCGGCCGCCACCCGGCACCTCGTCAGTCGACGGAAGCACCCACTCGCCACACGGTGGCACCGGTCAGGGATCAGGGGAGGGCGCATCGACGATCGGAAGGAACGCGCGCCACGGCCCGATCGCCTGGGCGTACTGCTTCGCCATCGTCTTGACGATCTGGCCCACGTGATTGAGGTCATGCACGACCCACGTCGAGAGGAGCTGGCTGAGTGTCACCTCGCCAAAGTCGGGATGGACCGCCGTGCGCCCAAGATCGCCGGACGCGACGTGCTCGTCGAGCGAGACGAGGTTCAATCTCCGCACGGACGCGAACCGATCGAGGAGGCCGCTGAGGCTCCAGCCGCGGAATCGCGCGAACCCGGCCTCCCTGTCGACCGGGGTGAACACGTGGTTCGGGCCGTGCTCGAGCATGGTGCGAGTGCGATCCATCCAGTCGTGCTCGTCGATGTGCACGAGGTGACCGACGACCTCGTACGGCGTCCACGTGTCGGGCCCTTCGTCGCTCGCGACCCACTCCGCCGAGAGGCCTGAGAGCATCGCGCGGAGCACGTCCGGCGTTCGACGCAGCACCTCCTTTCCGAGGTCGAGTGAGAAGTCCATGCCGACAGCGTCGCCGCGCGAGGCGCGCCCCGGCCCGGCGCCGGTGGGTGTCGTGTCCATGGGCACAGTCTTGGCACGATCCGCCGTTGCCGCTGGGGCACGGTCGAGCCGCTACTCGAGAAGCCCCCGGCAGAGCAGGACGATCGTGACGAAGGCGCGGTACAGCTCCAGCGGGTCGGCGTCGGTGAGCTCCGCAGAGCGCGTGCCCGTCCGACGGCACCCGCGCACTCGCGCCGCGAGCTCGGCGTAGTCGCTCGACTTGAACGTCATCGCCAGTGTCGCGGGGAGGTCGATCGCAACCTTGGCGGCGGTGGAGGCCGAGACCGTCGCGAGGCAGGCCGTCTCGCAGATCAACTCACGAGCCCGCGCGGGATGCAGCGAGCTCGCAGCGAACCGAGTGACCGACTCCTTCACGACCGCGGCGTGCACGTTCGGGCAGAACGGTGCCAGCTCGCTCGCGGTCGTCGCGTCACCCGTCACGAGCACGACGGGCACCCCGTAGCCGAGGGCGACGAGCGCGTTGATCCCGGATTCGCCTGCGACGGTGCCGTTGATGGTCACCTCGGCGAACGCCTGCGGGAAGTAGGTGTGCGAGAGCGCCGACCTGTCGCTTCCCATCGAGCCGTGGTACGACACGAAGAAGACCGCGTCGAAGGTCGCGTCGAGCCCCTCCATCATGTACATCGGCTTGTGTCGCCCCGGGAGGTACCTCGCGTTCCCCCCGAGCGCGTCGGGGCGGAGGTTCGCCATCCGCCCGTGCGAGTCGTTGACGAGGAACTCCGTCGCGCCCGCCCGCTCCGCACCCTCGATCGCGGCGTTCACCTCCCCGGTGAGCAGCTCGGCGAAGTACTCGAACCGCGGGCTGCCCGGCCGGACCTGGTCCCAGTCGACCACGCCCGCGGTCCCCTCCATGTCTGACGAGATGAACACCTTCATCGGACGACCGCCGGCACCAGCTCGACGGCATCGCTCGTCGCCGTCAGCACGCTGTAGGTCGCGCCCTTGCCGCACGCCGCCGCGCCGTGGCGCCCGTCGGGCGTGAGGCACAGTGCGCGCACGTCCGAGGTGTACTCGTCGGGGAGCGATGCCGCTTCGGTGAGCATGTCCAGACAGGCCTGCGCGGGCTGTACGCCCCTCGAGAGCGCGTCGACGATCACCTTGGCCCCAGCGAGCCGCATCGTCGTCTCTCCCCGCCCGGTGCACGCAGCACCGCCGAAGCGCGCATCGCAGTAGATGCCCGCACCAGGGAGCGCCGAGTCACCGACCCTGCCAGGGAACTTCCAAGGGAATCCGCTCGTCGAGACGCCGACGACGAGCTCACCCTCAGCGTCGAGCGCGAGCACGTTGATCGTCCCCCACGGCCCGTCGTGAGGACGGAACCGATGCACGAGCGCCGCCGCGGTGGCGCGGTACGCATCGTTCTCGGGCGTCGCGTCACCCGACGTCCCGTCCGGACCGGCGGTGAGTGCCTCGCGAAACAGGCGC
>Ga0182024_10001022_pt1 | contig 72743 bp, 69 predicted proteins | sample P32metaG_FD_120480 | JGI IMG/M metagenome (GOLD analysis project Ga0182024, IMG submission 120480) | Permafrost microbial communities from Stordalen Mire, Sweden - P3-2 metaG (Illumina Assembly) | ecosystem: Environmental > Terrestrial > Soil > Wetlands > Permafrost | place: Sweden: Stordalen...
CTCGTCGATCTCACCGACCCACCCGAGCGGCCCCCGAGGAAGCGGAGCTAGCCTCTCAACCGGAGCACGGACTCAGCGCGAATTTCGGTGAGCGAAAAGCGCGAGTTCCGGTGAGCGGCGACACTCAGCGGCGGCGATCTGTGGCAACACCGAAAAGGAGCTTCTGTAGGCCGACTCGACCTGTCCGTCCCCCGAAGAAGAGCGTCTAAGACGGGTCGGTGAACTTGCGGACTTGGCACCGAGCTCAGCTCATCCCTCCTGGCTCTCAGGTGCGCTACCGGTGGAGCTCCCTTCTTCCTTCGCCCTTGTTCGAGACATATGACACATCGGGTGCCTGATCACAAGAACCCGCGCACCGTGATGAGTCTCCGCCACCACTATCAACGGGGACATGTTCGCAGCAGCATTTTGGCTAGACCTTTGTGGAGGTACGATCGGCGTATGAGCAGTGTCACCACGGCTGAGGCGACGTCACTAACCCCGAGCGCGGGCGAACACCAAGCGCCTTTCGACTCACATCGACTATTCAAGAGTTTGACGCTACTGGGCTTCGCCGTTCCAGTCGGCGGCTATCTCTGGTTCATTCAGCACTACGGCGTGAACGTCGTCTGGCGAGATCAGTGGTCGGACGTCAATCTCATCAGGGTTTTCCACGCCGGAAAACTCAGCGTTGGAACCCTTTGGACTCCGCATAACCAGAACAGGCTGCTCTTCCCGAATCTGCTTGTCGTCTTTCTGGCTCAAACGACGCGACTGAACCTCCTTGTGGAGATGTATATCGGTGCGTTGCTGCTCTTCGCTTCCGTGACACTGTTGATCTGGACCCATAAGCGTCGCTCCCCGTCAACGCCTTGGATCCTCTACTGTCCGGTCGCCATTCTGCTGCTCTCGTTCGTCCAGTACGAGAACACGCTTTCAGGGTTCCAGGTGTGTTGGTACTTTGTGCTGGCGGCGTTGGCCGCATCGCTCTTCTTTTTGGACAACCCGAGGTTCGGCTGGCCGGTGCTGACGTGCGCAATGGTGGCTGCCGTCATCGGGAGCTATTCCGCTATTCAAGGACTTTTCATCTGGCCGGTCGGTCTGCTTCTGCTGTACCAGCGGAGGCGTTCCCTCCAGTACTTGGCGACATGGGTGGCGGGCGCGGCGATAACCGGGGCGCTCTTCTTCTATCACCTGGGCGCCTCCTCCTATGGAGAGTCGTCCGGAAGCATCTCATCCGCGCTTCACAACCCGGTTCTCGCCGCCAAGTTCTTCTTCCTGGCGATTGGCGACGTCGTGGGGGCATGGATCCCGTGGCCGCTTCCGTGGCGCGGTCCCAATGCTTCGAGATCGGTGAGTGACGCTGCGCTTCTGTTAGGCGTCGTCATCTTCGTCATCGCCGTCTGGGTGGTCATCAAATGTCTCAGACGAGACGAGGAGGGTCCAAGCCCGGTCGGGGTGGCTCTGATCGTGTTCGGCATCCTCTTCGCCTTGTCGATTGCAACCGGACGGTCCACCCTGATCGGATTGTGGTACGCGGGTTCGTCCCGATACACCACCTTTGACCTTCTGGTCCTCGTCGGGAGTTACCTGGCGCTCCTCGGCCGGCAACCGACACCGTTGCGAACTGGGGATCGGGCCCACCCACCCCCACACGGGCAAGGCGAGACCCGGACCACCTTGACGCAGCTCGCCGGGAGGTTCACACGAGAGGGCAAGACGAGTGGCGCCATCGTTCGTGGAAGTCTGGCGGTCATCATCGGCGTGCAGGTTGTCTTGGGACTCCTCAGTGGTATTGCCGGCGGGAGATCGACGCATCAGGTTGGGTTGGCAACCGAGGATGTCATCGTCAACATCAACCAAGCCCCACCAGAAGTGGTCGAGCGAATCTATTTCGGGGGGCCGGACATCGCATTCGTCAGACAGATGGCTGTGGTGGTTGAACGGCTGAGGCTCACCTTCCTGGCTTCGAGCACTGGATACCTGACGCACCAAAAGGAGGGGCTCGATGTCGGGGTATGGGCGGGGGGAACGACCTCGCCGGTGACCCCATGGCGTGGACTGCGAGATGGCCAAGTTGTGTCCGTCGATGCTCAACATTTCTCCGGCGGATCCGGTGGCCCACTCATCGTGTCCGAGTGCAACGCCAATGCCCTCTCAGATCCCAAGGCCTGCGAGACAGCCGAAACCGTCAAGGTGTTTCCCGGTCCCGACGGCAGCATTCATGCGAGATTCAGAGTGACCACGGGTGCCGTAGGGGACGGATCGTGCAGCCACGGTCAGGTCTGCTACATCGGGGTGTCGAGCCCCCGCGATGCCTCCCTGCAATCGTTCGCGGAGATTTCGTTCTGAGTGACGAATTCATGGCTGTTGTGGCCTCTCGACTCCTTTCAATCCAGCCATGCGCCGACCCGGGGAACGGGCATTTCGAATCCGAATCGGAGCTGGTCCTCGCATTTGTGCCTTCGACCTGGCCCTTTCTCCTGACATTTCGATGTGGCTTTCTGCGCCAGTCGTCACGCGGGCACAGGGCCCCGCACGCTGACGACAGCGTCAGGGGAGCCCGAGGCTCGTTGCACAACACCCTCCGCCTACGCTGGGTGCCGATGAAACGGGAGTGCCGATGGGCGATCTGACGACGACCGAGCAGTCCACGCGGTTGGCGTCTCGCTACCGACAGGTGCGGGACATGACCGAGACACTGGCCGCTCCCCTGTCCCCCGAGGACCAGACCGTCCAGTCCATGCCCGACGTGAGCCCCACCAAATGGCACCGGGCCCACACGTCATGGTTCTTCGAGACGTTTCTCCTCGAATCGGAGCTGCGCGGCTACCGCCCCTTCCATCCCGCGTACGCATATCTGTTCAACTCGTACTACGAGGGTGTCGGTGCCCGGTACCCGAGGCCTCGCCGCGGCGTCGTTTCGCGACCCGGTGTGGGTGAGGTGGGCGAATACCGCCGACATGTCGACGAGGCGATGACGCGGCTCCTGGCCGGGACGTTGACCCCCGATGTGACGGATCTCGTCGAGCTCGGTCTCCACCATGAGCAGCAGCATCAGGAGCTCTTGCTCATGGACATCAAGCACGTGCTCTCGTGCAATCCCCTGCAGCCCGCCTACACCACGGTAAAATTCGACGAGCCGCGTGCAGCACGTCCGACCGCGTGGATCGAGCACGATGGCGGGCTCGTGGAGATCGGGCACACCGACGACGCTTTCGGTTTCGACAACGAATTCCCACGTCACACCGCTCACCTGGAGCCCTTCGCCCTGGGCGACCGCCCCATCACGTGCGGGGAGTGGCTGGCCTTCATGGACGACGACGGGTACGGACGACCGGACCTGTGGCTGTCCGACGGGTGGGCCACCGCTCAGGCCGAGGAGTGGAACGCCCCGCTGTACTGGTTCAAGGTCGTGGACGACTGGTGGCTGTTCACGCTCGGAGGGCCCCAGCTCGTCGATCTCGCCGAGCCCGTGTGCCACATCAGTTATTACGAAGCCGACGCTTTCGCCCGGTGGGCCGGGGGGCGCCTGCCCACCGAGGCCGAGTGGGAGGCGGTCGCTGTCGAGCGGGTGCCGGACGGCAACTTCCTCGATCTGTCGACCCTGCATCCGAGACCGACGGCGCAGGCCGCGTCGCTCTTCGGCAATGTGTGGCAGTGGACCTCGAGCTCGTACAGCCCCTATCCGGGTTTTCGACCCGCGCCCGGGGCGGTCGGCGAGTACAACGGCAAGTTCATGGTCAACCAGTACGTGTTACGAGGCGGGAGTTGCGTCACCTCGTCTGACCACATCCGCGCCACGTACCGCAATTTCTTCCCGCCGTCGGCTCGCTGGCCTTTCACCGGTCTGCGGCTGGCACGCGACAGCTGAGGAATCGTGTCCCCCACCACTCCGTCCATGGACGTCCACTTGAGTGCCGACGACCTGCGCGGCGCCCTCGAAAACGACGTGCGAACCGGCTTGACCGCGGAGCACAAGTGGCTGCCCCCCGTATGGTTCTACGACGACCAGGGCAGCCAATTGTTCGACGAGATCACGCGCCTTCCCGAGTACTACCTCACTCGTGCCGAGCGCAAGCTCCTCGAGGACCACGCCCCTGAGATCGCCGCGACCGCCGAAGCGGACACCCTGGTGGAGCTGGGAGCCGGGACGTGCGACAAGTCACGCGTCCTGCTCGATGCCATGGAGGCAACGGGGAGCCTTCGTCGCTACATACCGCTCGACGTGAGCGACGGCACCTTGTGGACAGCCGCCACCACGCTCGCCGACGAATACCCGGGGCTCCTGGTCCACGCCGTGGTGGGAGACTTCCACCTCCACATGGACCAGGTGCCGAGCGAAGGACGTCGCCTCGTCGCCTTCCTGGGGAGCACGATCGGAAACCTCACGCCTGACCAGAGGAGCCGCTTTCTCTTCGACCTCGACTGCATGATGGCGCACGGGGACCGACTGCTCCTCGGGACCGACCTGGTCAAGGACCGGGCTCGATTGCTCGACGCCTACGACGACGCGCAAGGGGTCACCGCCGCCTTCAATCGAAACGTCCTGCACGTCCTCAACCGCGAGTTGCACGCGTCGTTCGATCCGGACCGCTTCGCGCACGTCGCGCTCTGGAACGAAGAGGCGAAGCGGATCGAGATGCGCCTGCGGTCACTGTCGGACCAGACCGTCTCCATCGCGGATCTGGCCATCGACATCACGTTCGCGACGGGCGAGGACCTCTTGACCGAGATCAGCTCGAAGTTCACCCGCCAGGGTGTCGAGGACGAGCTGTACGAGGCGGGTTTCCTGGTCGACTCGATGTGGGAGGCACCGGGAGGGGACTTTCTCCTGACCCTGGCGCGGCCCTACTGCTGAGGCTCGGGTCGAGGTCTGCTCACCATCCCCGGAGGTCGACGGGCCAGCTCTCGAGCACGTCGTCTCCGTCCACGAGGTGGATCTGCTCGTGGTACGCCACGGTGGGGTCGACATGGGACGGGACGACCCGGACGCGCGCCCCGACGCGCACCGCGCCTCGGGGCGCGAAGGTCAGGTGCTCGTCGGAGCAGAACCACACCTCGGCACCCTCGATCGTCGGATTGCCGTGGTCCATGGCGAGCGCCTTCGCCCCGCTGTCGGCGACGGCCCAACCGGGCGAGACCGACACCACCGTGGCGAGGACGGTCAGGGCCTGGCTGAAGGGCAACGAGAGCTTTCCGTAGGCGCTGTCCATGAGCGCGTACGAGCCGGCCTGGATCTCGGTCGCCCACGTGTTGATGTCGTAGGTCCCGGTACCGCCGGCCGAGATGAGTTCGCCCCCGACGGCAGCGTGCGCTTCGAGCAGGAGCTCCATCGCGACGTGCACCAACTCGACCCGTCGGGCCCGGTCCTCGAGCCCGACGACGTGACCCTCGTACCCCATGACCCCCCTGACGACCATGCCTCGGGCACGGGCGGACTCGGCCAGGCGCCCGGCCGCGTCAGGAGCACATCCGCAACGGGGTAGACCGACGTTGACGTCCACCACGACCTCCCCGATCCCGGCCGCCGCGGCCGCAGCCACCGTCTCCTCCGAGTCGACGGCGACGGTCACCCTGGCCCCGGTCCGGACCAGTCGGCGCAGCCGCGCCTCGTCGACAACCTCGTTGGCGAGCAGCAAGTCCTGTCCGAGGCCCGCCCGGGCCAGACCGTGCGCCTCGACGGTCGTGGCACACGTGAATCCCGTGTGTCCGTGGGCCCGCTGTCGTGCCGCCAGCGCGGTGCACTTGTGCGCTTTGACGTGGGGCCGAAGACGATCCCCGGGGAGGGCCGCGGCCATGGTGGCCAGGTTGTGCTCGAGGCGCGCCGCGTCCACCACCAGGGCCGGGGTCGTGAGCTCCCCGAGCCTCACCGTTCGGAGGTGCCGACGGGGCCCAGCCGGCCCTCGATCGCCCGTTGCAGGGTCTTCTGGAGCACCGTCGTGGTCACGTCGGCCCGGCTCCGCTCCACCACGGCCCGCAGGGCGTCGGTGGCCCGCCGCAACCCACCCGTGATGGCATCGGGGTACTCGATCGTCACGAGCATGTCGTAGACGTCCTCCATGGCCCCGAGCAGTTCCTCGCCCCGGGCCGTCTCACCGGCCCGCAGACGATCAAGGAGGTGGCGACGAAGCTCGGACGCCGCTTCCGCCAGGCCGTTGAGCCACGCGGCCAGGGCCACGTTGAGATCCCCCGGGCCCGGCAACGACTCGCCGTGCACGAGGGCGGAGGTGAGGCGGGCCTCGGCGAGCTCCTTCTCGGCGTCATGGAGAAACCCTGCCGCGGCCAGCCTCGGATGGGGCGCCAGGGCCTCCTGGGCGCGGCGGAGGCTCTCCTCGGCTTCGGCGACCCGGGCCTCGGCATCGGCGGGCTGCAGCCTGTGTACGGCCCGGATGGCGAGCCCGCACGATCGGATGGTCTCCCGACACGATGCCAGCGCCGACTCACGCGCCCGGTGTGACGCGTCGAGCTCGTCGCGCGCCTGGCCTCCGAGCCTCGCCAGATCGGCCGTGCGCGCCTCGGGGGGCAACGGCGGCGACGTCAGCGAGCGGCGCGGCGGATGACAATCGTGGGCTCGTCCTCCACCGGCTCGGGCAGATACCGCAGCTTGGCGGCGCGCTCGGTGGCCCGCCCGCCGAGACGGAGGAGCATCACCACGTAGACCGCACACACCACGACGGCGAACGCGGTCAGGCCGAGCACGGGTCGCAGGACCGGGATGGCACCGAGCACGCCCGAGCCGAAGATCACACACGCCATGGTGGCGAGCACGTCACGGCGTCGCTTGCAGGCTTCGGGACTGAAGTACCGATCGGACCGCTGTGCGGAAGACCCGGCGCTGGGGACGCGAGGTGGGGTGGCGTCGGGTCTGATCAAGATCAGTCCTCGACCCGACGCTGGTGATTGGCGCGGTCCACGGCGAGAGGAGTCCTCGGGCACCGACGTCATGAGCCGAAAAGCGGGAGGCACCACAGACGGGCCGGTGCGTCGCAGGACGCGCAGGTGCTGGTGGAACTCACCGATGGAGTCGCCCGACCGGCGATCGAATTTCCGTCGGAGAAGGCTCGGTCCCAGCACTGCCGCCCAGACCACGCCGAGTATCAGGAGGACCACGATCGTCAAGAACTCCTCGATCTACCTTCCGATGTCACACGACCCTACTGAAGCGTGCACCACGATGGGTGGATGGTCGGGAACTGTCGGTGTCTTTCGCCGCGCCTCTCAGCTTGTGTCGGCGTGGCGAGCCGACGCCCTCGCCGTCCACCGGTCCCCTCCACGCTCCACGCTCACGGGCACGTCGAAGCAGGCCGAGACCGCAGCCGACGTCAACACGGCCGGAGCCGGTCCGGCCCTCACGATCCGGCCGCCCCGCAACAACGCGACATGCGTCGTCCCCGGGGGGATCTCCTCCACGTGGTGCGTCACGAGCACGAGCGGCGCCGCGCCCGGCGCCGCCGCCAACGCGGCGAGACGTGACACGAGCCGTTCCCGGGCACCCAGGTCGAGACCCGCCGCAGGCTCGTCCATGAGCACGAGCTCGGGCTCACCCATGAGTGCCCGGGCCAGGAGCACCTGTTGACGCTCACCTTCCGACAGCACACCGAACTCCTGCGCCCCGACCCGGCTCAAACCCGAATCGGCCAGGAACCTGTCGGCACGGGCGTGGTCGTCGGGCTCGTAGCGGTGCCACCAGGGCTCGAGCGCGGCGTGGCGCCCCGTGAGCACGACATCATGCGCGCTCATCGTCGGCCTCAGGCTCCTCAGGATCGCCTGGCTGACGAACGCCACCCGGGTCCGCAGGGCGCGTGCGTCGGTTCGCCCGTACCGGGCCCCGAGCACCTCGACCGATCCCCGGGTGGGGAGCAGGCGCATGCCTGCCACATGTAGCAACGTGGTCTTTCCCGAGCCGTTGGGTCCGAGCACGGCCCACCGCTCGTGGGGCCACACCTCCCAGTCGATGTCGTCGAGGATGGGGCGACCGTCCCTGACGACAGCCACGCCGCGCAGGCGGACCACGGGACTCGCACCGGGGGGGACGGGGGTGGACATCGACTCAGTTGCCGACACGCCCGGGCGGATCCGGCCCGGGGTGGTGCGGCGCGGTCACCGACCGGGCAGGCGCCTCGCCACCCGGCCCGCCAGTCCGGACACGCACTGATCCCACAACCGCTCCCCCATCAGCCAGAGCCACAACTCCCGGCGATAGGAGATGATGACATCGACGAAGGCCTCGCGGTCCATGCCGACGGGCTCGAGTGCAGGTCTCCACCGCTCCCACAGCCACACACCGATGCAGATGTCGTCGGAGAAGCCCTCTCGCCAGTCCGTTCCGGCCAGAAGCGCGTCGCGCAAGGCGTTGCGCATCTCGATGGGCTCTTCAGGGTGATCGAGACGAAGGCCTTCGGCGGGTTCGACCACACTCATGATGTGGTGCTCATGGTGGGTTGCTCACCGGTCCCGTACGACGGGGGCGCGGTCGGTCCCGCTGTAGCTGTCGAGGTGCTCGGCGAAGTCGATGAACAGAGGCCCGTCGGGATCGAGCTTGCGCTGCAGCGTGCGCTCGGCGATCCGCTTGTCCAGATTGTCGAGACGCACCAGAGCTTCGCGATCGTCGAGGTCGCGCACATCGAGCCGTCCCCGGGCACGGTCGAAGGCGAGACGACCGACTTCGGTCCGCACCAGGACGCTCGACCACCCTGCCAGCGATCCCACGCTGCCGATCGAGAGATCGGCGCCGCGGCCGAGAAAGTCGGCACACTCATCGCAACCTTTGAGTGCTGAGCCATGGAAGTCCTTCACAGGCTCGTCGACCGCCACCGTGCCGTCGCGGTACTCGACGATCATTCGCCCCCGGATCACGTCGACCTTGCTGACGCGGTCGAGATCGAGCCCGCGCTTGTCGCGCAACTCGCGCAGCATGAGGGCTTCATAGTCGAAGCTCTTGGTGCACAGCAGCGCGATCGTGAGAGCCACGGCATCGATCCGGTGCGCACCCGTCGGCCACCGGCGAGCTTGCATGGCCCGGATGCCCTGAATCTCGCACGGGGTCCCCACCACGGCGAGACGGGGCTTCGCGGGCAACGAGTACTTGCTGAGATCGAGCTCGGCGAGCGCCATGGTCTGGTTGTAGAAGCTCCCCGCCGCGTCGATGATCTCCTTCGCCGTCGTGGCGACCGTGGCGATGCCTTTCCAGGGCTCGTCGGGGTTGTCGCTCGGGCGCGAGACCAGGGCGCCGTCGATGTCTCCGCCGGCGAGCAGGGCCAAGAGCATCGCAGTGACGACCCCGCCGTCCTGGACGTCGTCGGCGGGAACGCCGGCCCGCACGGCGTACTCGCCGATCACCGCGCCGAGGCCGTCCCCGGGGGGCCCGCCGGTCAGCTTCCAGTAGGTGTCGGCCGAGTCGGATTTCACCACGACCGGAACCTCACCGGCTTCGGATACCGACGTCGACGGCGGCCACAGAGCTTCATAGCGGAGCCCGCCCCGGGGGCAGAAGTCCCAGCACAAAGAACATCCGGTGCACATCTTCACGAGCTCGGGCAGACCGCTGTCCTTGTTCACACCGATCGAGTTCGAGGGGCACACGGCCACGCACGTGCCGCACTGGATGCAGCGGTCGGCGAAGATGACCCCGGCCTCGAGCTCCCAGAACCAGGTCTTGCCGGGCGGCTCGACGACCCCGTTCATCTCGTCGCGGATGCGAAATCCCTTCATCGGGTGCTCCCCGCAGGTGCATGACCGGTGTCGAGCCCGGCCAGGGTGGCCGCCAGCTCCTCGTTGGGCACCCGGCGGGCCCAGTTGTAGAAAGGCTCCCCGTCGCGGCGCTCAGACTGGTAGCGGCGGACCGTGCGCAGCAGCGCGTCGGGAACGTCGTCAACCGGTCGGGCGTTCTCGATCCAGTCGATGAACGCCGAGTCCGGGCCGAGCGAGCCTCCCATCCCGATGTCGACGGCCTCGACGATCCGCTCCCCGACGTGGGCGACGTCGCCCCGGAAGCCGATGTCGGCGATCTGGGGCTGCGCACACGACGCCGAGCAGCCCGAGAAGTGCATGCGGATGACACCGGCGTCTTGTCGCGGTGTAGAAGACTGTCCGGCCGCTGAGCGCTGTGGTGCGGGCTCGCCCGCCAGCTGGGTGTCGAGCCAGCGCGCCCAGGTCACGGCGCGCTCTTTGGTCTCGACCACGGCGAAGCGACAGAACTCGCTACCGGTGCAGGCCACCACACCCCGCTCGAAGGGACCGGGGAAGGGCGAGAACTTCTGGAGAAGCTCCTCGTCGAGCAGGGCGTCGACCTTGCCCTGCGGTACCCCGGTGAGCACGAAATTCTGATCGGTCCCGAGGTGCAACGTCCCGTCGCCGTAGGTCCGGGCCAGGCGGGCGGCTTCGACGAGCTCGATGCCTGACATCCGGCCCACCGGCACCGAACAACCCACGTAGCGCAGGTCCGGATCCTTTTGCGGGTGGACTCCGATGTGGTCGCCCCGGTACCGGGTGGTGAGCTCCTCGCCGGCCGGGACGAGATCGAAGCGGGCCCGAGCCGCCAGCTCGGCCCGGAACTGCTCGGGCCCGAGCTCCTGGACCAGATAGCGCATGCGTGCCAGACCACGGCTCTCCCGGTTGCCGAGCTCGCCGAAGACCTGGGCGATGGCCCGGGTGATCTCGACGGCCTGCTCAGGCCGCACGAACACGTCGATGTCCGAGGCCATGCGCTCGCCGTCGGAGAGACCGCCCCCGGCCAACACGTTGAACCCGAGCGTCCCGTCACCGGCCCGCGCCGGCCACATCCCGATGTCCTGGATCTCCGCCTGGGCGCAGTCCTCGCGGCATCCGGTCACGCTCATCTTGAACTTGCGGGGAAGGTTGGCGTACTCGCGGTTGCCGGTGAAGAACTCCGAGATCGCCCGGGCGATGGGCAGAGCGTCGAGGACCTCTTGGCCGTCGACGCCCGACACCGGGCACGAAAGGACGTTCCGGGCCGAGTCGCCACAGGCCTGCACGGTGGTGAGCCCGACATCGGCGAAGCGCTCCCAGATGCGGGGCACGTCCGCGATGCGGATCCAGTGGATCTGGATGGTCTGGCGGGTCGTGATGTCGGCGTAGCGGTTGCCGAAGACGGCACTGTCGTCGGGGCCTTCCCCGAAGGCGTCGGCGACGACACCGATCTCCCGGGCCTGATCCGCGGTGAGCGCCCCACCGGGGACCTTGATGCGCATCATGAAGGCGTCGCCCCCCTGGCGCTGGGGGTACAGGCCCACCCACTTGAGCCGCTCTTGCTCGCCCGGCACCTTGGCGATGGCGTCGGGGCCCTCCTTGGCATAGCGCGTGATCACCGCATCAGCGACTTCGAGGGGGTGACGCTCGAGCTTCCAGCGCTCGACCTGGTTCAGCTCGCCCACATGGCGGTAGGGATGAACGAAATGCATCCCCCGCTCGTTCCCCCGGATCTGGACACCCAGGGGATTGTCCGGATCATGGGCCATCAGACGTGCAGGCCGCACTCGGTCTTGCCCATGCCCGACCAGCGCCCGGCCCGGGCGTCTTCTCCGGGGACGACGGGGCGCGTGGTGGGAGCGCAGCCGATCGAGAGGTATCCCTGGGTCATGAGGGGATGCACGGGCAGCCGGTGATCGGCCTCGTAGTTGGCGATGTCCGCGTCGGTCCAGGTCGCGACGGGGTTGATCTTCACGAGTCCCCGGGCCTCGTCCCACGACACGATGGGGGCACCGGCGCGCGTGGTCGCGTCACTGCGCTTCAAGCCGGTCATCCAGGCGGCGCGACCCTGCAGGGCACGGTGCAATGGCTCAACCTTGCGAAGCTCACAGCAGCGCTCAGTTCCGCACGGCCAGGCTTCTGCCTCGGCGCCGGGCGTGACGACGCGGAGGTTCAGGTCATAGCGGGCCCTGACCTCTTCCACATACGCCAGGGTCTCGGGAAAGTGGAAACCGGTGTCCAAGAAGAGCACCTCGATTCCGGGGTCGACCTCGACGGCGAGATCGATGATGACGCAGTCCTGAAAGGAGCACGCCATGGTGAGGCGCTCTCCGAAGCGTTCGACCGCCCAGCCCATGACCTTGCCAGCGGGCGCCGTCTCGAATTCGGCTGCACGCGCTGCGAGCTCTTCGAGATCGACCCTGGTCTCGACCCCTGCACCCACGCTCCACACTCCTCATCCGGTGCCGTGTCACCGCTTGCCCGCTGCGAACCGGGGATCCACAACCGAGCCGGTGACAGGACACGACTTGTCCGGCCAGCCGGCCACTACTATATATGACTAATCAGATCAGGTTTTACCCCTTTCAGATCGGATTAATCGCTTTCAGATGGCAACGATCCCCGGACCAGCCGAAACGACCTCGGAGCTGCCCTCATGACCACGACGATCGACACCCCGTCAGGCGGGACGAGGGCAGGCAGTGGGTCGGCGCGCCCTGACCACCTGGATCTTCTCGAGGCACACGCCGTGTTCGTGCTGCGAGAGGTGGCAGCTGAGTGCGAGCGGCCCGTGCTCCTCTTCAGTGGCGGCAAGGACTCCGCCGTTTTACTGCGGCTGGCGGAGAAGGCGTTCCGCCCCGGACGATTCCCCTTCCCGGTGATGCATGTCGATACGGGCCACGACTTCGACGAGGTCCTGGAGTACAGGGACAAGCGCATGGCCGACCTCGGTGAAGAGCTGCTCGTGGCATCGGTGCAGGATTCGATCGACCGTGGGCGCGTCCCCGACCCCGGGGTCGGAGGGTCGCGTAACCGGCCCCAGAGCGTGACTCTTCTCGATGCCATCAACGCGCAGGGCTTCGACGCCTGCATCGGGGGCGCCCGACGCGACGAGGACAAGGCGCGCGCCAAAGAGCGGGTGCTGTCGTTTCGCGACGCCTTCGGGCAGTGGGACCCACGCAATCAGCGGCCCGAGCTTTGGCACCTCTACCACGGCCGGGTCCGCATCGGCGAGCACCTACGCGCCTTCCCCCTGTCGGACTGGACCGAACTCGACATCTGGCAGTACATCCGGCGCGAGCACATCGCCCTGCCTTCGATCTACTTCGCCCATCGAAGAGCGGTGGTCGAGCGCGAGGGCATGCTTCTGGCCGTATCGGATTGGGTGGTCCCGGCCGCGGGAGAGGTCGTCGAGGACACCACGGTCCGGTTCCGCACGGTGGGCGATGCCACCTGCACCGGAGCCGTCCGCTCATCGGCCCTCACCGTCGACGATGTGATCGCCGAGGTTGCTTCGTCGCGTGTGAGCGAGAGGGGTGCGACGCGGGCCGACGACCGGTTCTCGGAGACCTCGATGGAAGACCGCAAGCGAGAGGGCTACTTCTGAGATGACCGAGACCCCCGGCGCCGAGCCGGCGCCGGGCTCGGCACTCCTGCGGTTCGCCACGATAGGGTCCGTTGACGACGGCAAGTCGACGCTCATCGGCCGCCTCCTGCACGACACCAAACAGCTCTTCGACGACCAGCTCGAAGCCGTCGCATCGGCGAGCAGCCGGCGCGGGGTCCGCGGCGTGGACCTCTCCTTCGTCACCGACGGATTACGTGCCGAACGCGAGCAGGGCATCACCATCGACGTCGCCTACCGCTACGCGTCGACGCCGCGTCGCAAGTTCGTGATCGCCGATTGCCCCGGGCACGTCCAGTACACCCGGAACATGGCCACAGGGGCGTCCACCGCGACCTCGCCGTGGCCGTCGTCGACGCCACCGCCGGCCTCCGGGAACAGACCCGGCGCCACACCTGCATCGCGGCGCTTCTGGGCGTGCGCCACCTCCTGGTGGCGGCCAACAAGATGGACCTGGCCGGTTGGGACGAGGCGGCGTACCGGTCCGTCACAGAAGAGGTCGACGCTCTGGCTCGACGTCTCGGGATGGAGACCGTGGTGATCGTGCCGGTCTCCGCGCTCCTCGGCGACAACGTGGTCGAGCCTTCCACCCATATGCCGTGGTACGTCGGGCCGACGCTGCTCAGCGCGCTCGAAGAGGCCCCGGCCGGGACGTGGGCCCACCAGGGCGACGCCGGGGCCCGGCTTCCCGTGCAGTGGGTGGTGCGCCATCCCGGAGGTGGGCGAAGCTACGCCGGCATGGTGAGTGGTGGCACGTTCCGGCCCGGCGACGCCGTCGCGGTCCTTCCCGGGGGCCAGCGCAGCAGGCTGACGTCGGTGGAAACCTTTGACGGACCGCTCGATGAGGCTCCGGCGTCGCTGTCGGTAACGGTGCGCCTCGATGACGATCTCGATGTCTCACGTGGCGACCTCATCGCGCCAGTCGAACATGCCCCCGAGGTCGTGCGCGAGTTCGAAGCGACGCTGTGTTGGTTCGCCGATGCGCCGATCGAGGCCGGACAACGCTTCCGGCTGAAGCACACGACGCGACTGACCCCTGCGCAGGTCATGGCTGTGCATTCCCGCCTCGATATGGAGACCCTCGAGCTCGAGCCGGCGAGCCGGCTGGGCCCCAACGACATCGGAGTAGTGAGGCTCACCGTCGGCACCCCGCTCGCCGTCGATCCCTATCAGGCCAGCCGGGTGACGGGGAGTTTTGTGATGATCGACGAACAGACCAATGCGACGGTGGCCGCCGGCATGGTGGGCGTTCCCGTCCTGGCCGCCCTGCCGCAGAGGTGACGGTGGGCGTCGGCGCACCGATCTATCCCATCGGCCTGGTGGTGAAGGGTCGGCGCTGCCTCGTGGTCGGGGGCGGGCGGGTCGCAGCGCGCAAGATCGGTGGCCTGCTGGCGTGCGGCGCGGCGGTGACGGTGGTGGCGCCGGAGGTGCACGTGGCCACCGCGGAGCTGGCCGCCTCAGGGGTCATCGCGACCATCGACGAGTCACCCCTCGAGGTCCACATTCGGCCCTATGCGCCCGGCGAGGCGGCCGGCTACCTGTTGGTGATCGCGGCCACCGGGGATGTCGCCGTCGACGACGCCGTCTACCGGGACGCGCAGGCCGCCGGGGTCTGGGTCAACGTCGCCGATGACCCGTCGCGTTGCACCTTCATCCTGCCCGCGGTGGCACGTGACGGCACCGTCTCGGTGGCCGTGTCGACCGCAGGCGCCAGTCCTGCCTTGGCAGGGTGGCTGCGCGACCGTGTCGTCGAGGCACTGGGGCCCGGCCTGGGCGACCTGGCAACACTGCTCGGAGAGGGGCGGCAGCGCATGCACGATCAGGGCAGGAGCACCGAGATGATCGACTGGCGTCGACTGCTGGACGGGCCCCTACCGGACCTGGTCCGCCGGGGTCGCATGGACGAAGCGCGCGCCGAGCTCGACGCGTTCCTCGCAGTCCCCGGCGCGCCGCACTGAACCGCAACGCGCCCGAGAGCGGTCACCCGAGCGCGCCTTGTCCTGATCGGCAATACTCTGCCCGTGGGTCCCACCGAAACAGCTGCGGCCGCCCGCCCGAGGAAACGATCCACCCCCGAGTCGGCAGTGCCCGATGCTCCGCCATCTGAGGTTCCCAACGACGAAGAGGTCATCGGAGCGATCATCCTGGCCAGCCGTGTCATGGTCGCCATCGCCGTGCGCTCGCTCGCCGGGAACCCTGACGACGTGACCCTTCCGCAGTACCGGACCTTGGTGGAACTCACCTTCGGGGGCCCGAGACGGCTTGCCGACCTGGCCGAAGCCCTGCGCGTGAGCCCGTCCACCGCCACACGCATGTGCGACCGGCTGGTGCGCAAGGAGCTGGTGTCACGCACCCGCGACGAGCTCGACCGGCGCGAGGTGAAGCTCGCCATCACGACCCTGGGCCGGACGGTGGTGTCCGACGTCATCGAGCGGCGCCGGGCCGAAGTACGCGACCTGCTCCAGGCGATCCCCGTCCCTCTCCGACGCCAACTCGTGAGCTCGCTCACCCTGCTCGCCACCGCGGCGGGTGAGGCTCCCGAGCTCCACTGGGGCCCGGGCTGGTACTAGTCCAGGCTAGCGATCTGCCGGGCAGAATCCGCTTGAAATCCACCCGTACGGCTCGGGACCGGCTCATCCTCGTGCTGAGCCTCCCTCATGAACTGATCACGCTTGATCACTTCCAGGGTGTCTTCGAGTAGCGACCTATTGACCCGAATGAGGTTGGCAACGATACCCAACGTCACGGAAACGAAGGATGCGTTGAGCAGCACCGCTCCGATCACAAGCGATTGGAGGTGATGGGCTCCGTTGGGGTTGTTCACCGTGAGCACCAAATAGAGATAGTGGACAAACGGTACCAACCCGAGGACGAAGAAGAACCCTCCGATACTGAGGAAGACCGTGTAGGGCTTGTACATCGTGAAACTGTTGAGCATGGCGACCATGCTCTTCCTCACATGTTCCCAAGACGACTTGAACAGCCTCGACTCACGGGTCTTGGGATTCGTTTCAATCTTGATCGTCGCCAGCGCCAACCTCTTGTTCGCCGCCTGAATGGTCGTCTCCGCGGCAAAGTTGAAGCGACCGATCAGATTGAGTTTGATGGCGGCCTCTTTTGAGTACGCTCGAAATCCACTCGTTCCATCGGGCAGGTCAGTCCCGGCCGCCACGTTCATCACCTTGGTGCCGAACTTTTGCAGGAACTTCTTCGTGGGCGAGAAGTGCTCGATGGTCTGAACCTGTCGATCCGCGATGACGGTATCCGCTTTTCCCTCGAGAATTGGGCGAATCAGATCCGGGATGCGCTCTTGGGGATACTGATTGTCTCCGTCAGTGAGGACCAAGATGTCTGCACCGAGCTCCAAGGCGCGTTGAATCCCGTCGCGCAGAGAGTGCGCCAGACCACGGTTTTGAGGGTGGTGAACGAACTGGGTCACGCCGAGGCTCCTGGCAACCTCGACGGTCTTGTCGGTCGAACCATCGTCGATAATGAGAACTTCCACCTTGTCGATGCCGTCAATGGTCTCGGGGATCGTTTCCAGAACCATTGGAAGCGTTGCTTCTTCGTTGAGACACGGAATCATGATGACGAGTTTCACGGCGTCCAGGCTATCCCACACCCCTTCGTAGACGGTTGAAAGGAGGAGGTTCGGAGAAGATCCTGACCGATCAGCCCTCCTCGTGTCACGGGTGGCACGGTCGTGAGACGAGATCCTGGCGCTGGGCTTCCTGGGTCCTGACAGCGAAGGCGATGAGCGTCGCCACCGTGCCCCGGGTGCTCGACGGGGCAGCCACGCCGCCCGCATTTGACGACAGGTCCACGAAAGGCGTTGCCGGCCTCACGCCCGCTCGAGCAGAGCCAAGAACTGGTCGGCTCGACGTGATGATCGTCCCGTCACGCGATGAAAACGGTCTTTGCCTCGCAGAATTCCCTGATCCCGAGCGAGGAGAGCTCTCTCCCGTAGCCCGAGTGCTTCATCCCGCCGAACGGCAATTCGACCGTGGACGCCACCATGGCGTTCACGAAGACCATCCCGGCATCGAGACCGTTGACGAACATCTCCTTTTCGTCGGCGTCGCGAGTCCACACACTGGCCCCGAGGCCGAACGTGGAGTCGTTTGCCAGCCGTAGCGCATCGGCAGCGTCTTCGGCCTTGTACAACAGCGCGACGGGAGCGAACACCTCCTCTGTGTCTACGCGCATGGGCGCCGTGATCCCGGCCAGGACAGTCGGAAGGTAGAAGTACCCGGGGCCCTCGCCGGGCCGACCCCCACACAGCACGGCGGCCCCGAGGGCGCGGGCGTCCTCGACCTGCGCGTCCACATCGTGGCGGCCCTGCGCGGTCGCCAGGGGCCCGACGTCGGTGCCCGGGTCCATGGGGTCCCCGACGACGAGGCCCTCCATCGTTCGGGAGAACGCCTCCTCGAAGGCGTCGTAAACGGCGTTGTGCACGATGAAACGTTTGGCCGCGATGCAGCTCTGGCCGTTGTTCTGGACCCGCGCCTGGACGCCGACGGCCACGGCTCGATCGAGGTCCGCAGACGGCAACACGATGAAGGGATCGCTCCCCCCGAGCTCGAGCACCGACTTCTTGATGGCCCGTCCTGCCACCTCTGCGACCGAACGCCCCGCGCCCTCGGACCCCGTGAGGGTCACGGCACGAACTCGATCGTCCTCGATCAACGACGCCACCCGTTGGGACGGGACGAGCAGTGTCTGGAAGGCGCCGGCGGGATATCCCGCCCGCCGGAACACGTCCTCGATGAGCAGAGCCGTCTGCGGCACGTTGGAGGCATGCTTCAGCAAGCCGACGTTGCCGGCCATGAGGCCCGGCGCCGCGAACCGCATGACCTGCCACATCGGGAAGTTCCACGGCATCACCGCGAGCACCGGCCCCATGGGCGCGTAACGCACGCTGCTCTTGCTGGCGGACGTGGCGACGGGTTCCTCCGCTAGCAGGGCCGCGGCGTGCTCGGCGAACCATCGCAACGCGGCGGCACACTTGGCCACCTCTCCCTTGGCGGACGCGAAGGTCTTGCCCATCTCGGTGGTGAGGATTCGGGCGATGTCGGGAATCTCGCCTTCGAGGAGGTCGGCGGCGCTACCCGCCAGGCGAGCCCGGTCCGCGAACGATGTCGTGCGGTAGGCGGCGAACGCATGCTCGGCGAGGGCCAGCTTGGCCTCCACCTGCTCATCGGAGTCTGGTTCGAAGACCTTCTCGGTCTCGCCTGTGGTGGGGTTGACGGTGGCGATCGGCATGGCAAGATCATGCCCACCCGTGGCGAGAACGGCACACCGCCTTCACCGGCGAGTCGAAGGACCTGGGCCCCGGCGTCCCGACGTGCGTACCGAGTCAGCCCCGGGTATCAGGGCGGTCAGGGGACAGACCCAGGGCGGCGGGGAGATCGCGCCGACGCAGCTTCCCCGTCGCTGTGTGAGGGAGCTCGCTCACGAGGAAGTACGTCTTGGGACGTTTGTAGGGCGCCAGGCGCTCCGAGGCATGCCGGCGAAGCACGTCCTCGTCCGCGACTCCCACCACCGCGGCACACACGCGCTCACCCCAATCGTCGTCGGTGACGCCGAAGACCGCGACCTCGAGGACACCGGGCACCTGGGCCAGGACCGACTCGACCTCGACCGGGTACACGTTGACCCCGCCACTGATGATGAGGTCGTGGCGGCGGCCCTCCAGAAAGAGGTACCCGTCCTCGTCCAGAGCCCCCATGTCGCCGACGGTGAAAGCGTCGTCACGCCATGCCCGTTCGGTGGCCGCCGGGTCGCGCCAGTACTCGAAGCGCGCAAAGCCCGGCGCGTGACACCACACCACGCCGTCCCCGTCGATCTCGAGACGTCTCCCCGGGCGGGCCCGGCCCACGGTCCCGGGGCGCCGCAACCACTCCTCGGGCGAGCACACCGTGAATTGGCCCTCGGTCGACCCGTAGAACTCCCACAGCACCCCCGGCCGCACCCGCTCGAGCGCGGCCCGCTTCAAAGCGCCAGGACACGGCGAGCCGGCGTGTACCAGGAGCCGCAGAGAGTCGAAACCCGCCCCTCCACTCGACTCACCGAGGACGCGCTGCAACGCCGTCGGCGCCATGAACGTGGTGGTGGGCTCGAAATGCTCCAGCGCGGCCATTGCCACCGCCGCCTCGAAACGGGGCAGCACGACGACGCGGCCACCTCGCAGCAACGCCGCGGCAGCCAGGCGGACCGAGACCGAGTGGTACATCGGCGAGCACACGAGGTGCGTGTCGGCGGGGCCGAATTCCCACAGGTCGGCCTCGTCCTCGAACAGAGAGCGGGCGGCGCTGTCGTCGAGCACACCCGACCACACGCCTTTGGGTCGACCGGTCGTCCCCGACGTGTAGTGCATCGGACGCACGAGCGGAAACGGCGACAGGTCAGCGGGCGGGCCCGAGAGGAGCGTGGCCAACCCGGAAGGATCGGTGACGACGAGAGAGGGCTCCGCATCGGCGACGAGTGACTCCCGTTCACCGGGGAGCAGCGTCGCGTTGAGCAGGACCGGGACCACGCCCCGGCGAGCGGCAGCCAGGACGCAAAGGAGAAGCCGCGCCGACGACTCCAGACAGAACACCACGCGATCGCCCGGCCCGATGCCGTAGCGCTCGAGCGCCCCCGCCACGCGTCGCTGGGCATCCTCAGCGGGCCCGGGCTCGAGCGTCTCGACGTCGTCGAGATCGGGGCTCATGCGGTCGCCGGAGCCGACCGGTCATCGGCCCCGCCACGATCGTCGCCCACCACGTCGACGCCGCGCGCGTCCGACGGTGTTGCAGGATCGTCGAGGCGGGCGAAGAGCTGCCCGCGCCAGATCCCGATGGCCACCATCACGGTGAAGAGCACCAATCCCGAAACCACCGTCACGTCGCGGATGCCGACGACATGGGCGATGGCCCCCTCGACCACCGCGCCGACGGGATAGATCACGCCCAGGACCATCATGTAGAGCCCGAGGACCCGACCTCGAAATTCCGTGGGCGCACGCCGCTGCACGACGGTGTTGAGCCCGGTCAGCACGCCGATGTAGCAGGCCCCGACGACCAGGATCGCTGCGGCCGCCGACCACAGCGACGGTGCCAGCCCGTAGCAGACCAGGGCCGCAGGAAACGCCACCAGCGCACCCACGAGGAGCCGACGACCCAGAGCCCGCGCCATGGGAGCGAGCACCAGGGCCGCTCCGACGGCTCCGATGCCCTGAGCGGCGAGCAGCACCGTGTATCCGCCCGCGCCTCGACCGAGTCCGTTGATCGCCATGGCGGGCACGAGCGCAATGAACGGTGAGCCGACCAAGGCGACGATGCCGATGAGGATGATGGCGCTGCGACAACCCGGCTCTGCGGCCGCCACGCTGGCACCTTCGGCGATGCGGTGCCGGATGCTGCCGCCTCCTCGCGCCTGCGGCCTCGGTTCGGGGAGCCGGACCACGGCCAGCGCGGCCACCACGGCACCGAACGAAACGGCGTTCACCGCAAACGCCCATGCCGCCGAGCCCGCCAGTAACACGATGCCGGCGAGGACGGGCCCGATGACCCGACCCAGGTTGAACTGCGCCGATGACAGCGACACCGCACCCAGGAGGTCGTCGGCTGGGACCAGATCGGGAATCATGGCCTGATACGTGGGGAAGCCCACCGCCGCAGCCACCCCGCCCAGGAACGCCACCGCCAACAACGCCCACGACGGGGCGTGCCCGGTGGCGGCGAGCACGGCCAACAGGGCGGCGAACACGGTCTCCGCCAGGGTGGTGGCGATGAGCCACCGGCGGCGGTCGAGTCGGTCCGCCAGGGCTCCTCCGAGAGGCGAGAGCACGCCGATCGGGATGAAGGCTGCTGCCGCGACGGCGCCGGCCCACAGCGGGTCGTGGGACCGATGTGTCACGACGTAGCCGAGCGCCACCGTCTGCATCCAAGAACCGACGTTCGACACCAAGGCCGCGCTCCAGATGAGGGCGAAGTTCCTCGAGCGCAGCGGCCGCAACGACGTCAACACTGTCAGCCGAGGCTACCGCCGAGCCGTGGATCTTCCCCTCCGGATGGCCTCCCATCGAGACGAGGCCTCGGGATGGCGCGAAACTCCCCGCATGGACCGAGATGTCGACCGGGCGCAGCAGTTGCTGGGTGCGAGCACCCGTGTCGTCGTCCTGACCGGAGCCGGGATATCAACCGACTCGGGCATCCCCGACTTCCGCGGGCCTAACGGGGTGTTTACCAAGGACCCCGGGGCCGAGAAGATGGCAACCCTCCAGACCTACATGGCCGACCCCGACGTGCGGCGTCGGGCGTGGCGCAACCGGCTCGAGTCGCCGACATGGGAGGCGCAACCCAACCCGGGTCACCGTGCGCTCGTGGGGCTCGAGCGCCGAGGGGTGCTCGACACCTTGGTGACCCAGAACGTCGACGGACTTCACCAAGCGGCGGGAAGCGACCCCGATCGGATCGTGGAGATCCACGGCACCATGCGAGAAGTGGTGTGCATGTCCTGCGCCACGCGTACCCCCATGGCGGACGTGCTGACCCGGGTGCGGGCCGGAGAGGAGGACCCGGCGTGCACCGCGTCGGTGGGCCCAGGGACGTGCGCCGGCATCCTGAAGTCGGCCACCATCAGCTTCGGCCAGAATCTCGTGGCCGAGGATCTGCTGCGCGCCGAGCAGGCGGCGCGGGCGTGCGACCTCTTGCTGGCCGTCGGCTCCACCCTGTCGGTCTATCCTGCCGCCGGCCTCGTTCCGAGTGCCCATCTCTCGGGCGGGCGCATCATCATCGTCAACGCCGAGCCCACCGAGTACGACGGCATCGCCGACGTCGTCGTGCGGGACCCCATCAGCGTCGTCCTGCCGACCATCGTCGGCTCCTGAGCTCGGTCACCACCGGGTCTCCCCGGTGACGACGTGATGCGAAGCGTCAGATCGAGGGAGCGTTGGAGTTGGACACGTAGTTGATCAGCCCGAGACACATCTCGTCCGAAGAGCCGTCTCCCCACACCACGTAGCGAGGGGGGAGCTTGCGCAACTGCGGTAGCTGTTGGCGCAGCGTGGGGTTGTAGGTGCAGGTGACCTGGATCGTGTCCCCGGCCTTGGAAGCAACCGGCGCGATGTCGTACGAGCGCTGGTAGTCGAAGTTGTAGTTGGTGACATCGAGCAGCGTCTTCTGACTGGGAGTCCCGGGATCGAGCACCATTTTCATTCCCTGTCCGAGGAGGTGCATGTGCGCGGTCACCCGGACGATCGTCCCTGTGGGTGCCGGCCAGGTACACGACGCCGTGGGACCGCCGACTGGGGCGGCCCCGCTCCCCGTGCAGTACTGCTGCAAGAAGTCGTCGAATTGCACCGCACCCGGGCCGAAGCGCTGGCCCACATCGGCGAGCGAGGCGGCCCGGTTGCACAACGGGCCCGTGATCCCCGCCGGGCACGGGATGTCGGGAGGTGCGGGGAGCAGGTCCAGGCGCAAGGGTGTCAGGTGCGTCGTCGCGGGCACGGTGTGCAGGACCAGACTGGGACGCTCCGGGTTGTCGCCTTCGAGCAGGTTGTAGTGGACCTGCATGATGACCAGGCTGCCGGCCGGGAACGGGACACCGGTCCCCTTCGGGGCGATGTCCACGCCATGCCCGGGTGCCCAGGCCGTGAGCCAGGGCGTGTCCGAGACCTGGGCGAACGACGTCCCCGGCAGCGGGGACTCCCCGAAGCAGGTCCAGCCCTGGTTGTTGCCATCATCGGCTTCCGCCTCCTTGGCCAGGCTGGGCGGCACCAGGAACAGGATGGCGTGATGGACTTCGAAGCTCTTTCCGTCATTGGGGAAGAAATCGCTGTACACGATCATCGAATCGCTGGTCACGTGGGGGTTGACGAGCGTGCAGTGATAGTCGTCGGTGCCCCCCGCCGGCGCGTGGGGCGTGTAGGAGACCGGTGATTGCAACGTCATGGTCGACACCGGGGGTCCCGACGAGCTGGCCGTGGTGGCCGCCTTGGCGGTTGGGTTGGAGCTCGAGCCGCACGCCGCAAGTCCCATGGCAATAGTTGCAGAGACAAAGATCACGCGCGCAGCGGCAGGGATGGCGATTCGTCGACTTTTCACACGGCAACGGTAGCCCATCGCCGCCGCGAACGACCGGCGGGGACAGGGCAGGGAGGAAACGAACCTTGGCAGGTCATCGTGGCCCGGGGCGACGCGTTGGCGACGGCCCACCGAAGGATTCGGCGCCATGCAGGAAGCCGAGCGAGGCCGGCGGGGACGAGGCGGTCGCACGCGACCTGACTGGCGTCCGGGGGTGCCCTTGGCGAGACTCCGAGCCCATGACTGCGACAGGGTCGAATCGCCGCTCGACGCGCCTCAGCATGCGATGCATTGTCCTTGGAGGCGTCTTGGCACTGGCGCTGTCGGCGTGCGGCTCGAGTGCGCCCGGGCCTCCCTCGGCGAGCCTCGGAGTGGTCCAGAACCGTCCCGTGCCCGGTGCGATCGACCATCTCCCCTTTACCGACCAGCGCGGCCGAACCGTCGAACTGGCGTCGTTGCGAGGCAGGACGGTGTTCGTCGTGCCGTTCCTCACCCTGTGCACCGATATCTGTCCCCTCGACACGGGGAACCTGCTGCAGGTCGAGCACTCCCTCGTCGCCGACGGGAGCGCCTCCCAGGTGCAACTCGTCGAATTGAGCGTGGACCCCACCCGCGACACGCCGGCGCGCCTGGCCGCGTACGCGCATCTCACCGGCGCCTCGTGGGAGTTGCTGACCGAGACCCCGGCACAGGCCAGCGCCGTCGAGCACTTCTTCGGTTGGGTCGTCCAGCGCGTCCCCGAGGACTCACCGCCGTCGCTGGACTGGTGGACGGGAAAGCCGCTCACCTACGACATCAACCACTCCGACGGGTTCGTGGTCCTCGCCACCGACGGGAGGGTGCGTTTCTCGACCGGGGCCGCTCCCGACTTCCACGGCACCTTGAACCCCACCCTGCACCGGTTCCTGACCGACGAAGGTCGTGACCACCTCGCGCATCCCCTCACCCCGGGATGGAACCCGACCTCTGCCCTCGAAACCTTGGGTTGGATGCTGCACCGGGCGTTGCCGCTGGTAGGGAGCTGATCCGGACCGATCCCCCGACGGCTCACCGAGGGGCAGGGCTCACTCGGGGGTCGGAGGCTCCGACGATCCCTGCCCGGCGCGCTTGCGACGGGGCTTCAAGGCGAACCACCACACACTGGCGATGGTGCCGGCAAGTCCCACTGCCGCCACCAAGGGCTTCACGAATTTCCGGCCGCTGCTCACGCACGAGACGTTACCGGCCGAAGGCCGCGCCACGCTGTTCGTCGACGATGCCGGCTGGAGGTGATCAGTCCTCGGTGGAAAGAAAGACGTTCTTGACGTCGGAGAACGACGCCAGCGCCTCCATGCCCAGTTCGCGACCGAAGCCCGACTGCTTCATCCCACCGAAGGGGGCGTTCACCCGCACCGATGTGTTGGAGTTCACCGAGAGCACGCCGGCTTGCACGGCTTTGGCCATCCGCAGGCAACGACTCGAGTCACGCGTCCAGATCGAGCCCGACAGGCCGTACGGGGTGTCGTTCGCCAGTGCCACGGCGTGAGCCTCGTCCTCGAACGGCGTGACCGCCACGACAGGACCGAAGACCTCCTCTCGCCAGATCCGGCGGTCAGGATCGACCGGCGCGAGGACGGTGGCGGGGAACCACCATCCCGGGCCTTCGGGCACCTGACTCGTTCCCGCCACCGAGAGACCGCTGTCGGGGCCGTCGAGAAAGGCAGAGACCCGGGCGCGGTGATCGTTCGACACGAGCGGCCCCATCTGGGTGGCGGAGTCCTCGGGGTCGCCCACCACCAGCGACTCGGTGGCAGCCACGAGGAGCTCCACGAACCGGTCGAACACGCTGTGCTCGACGAGGATGCGGCTGCGGGCACAGCAATCCTGTCCGGCGTTGCCGAACACCGCGAAGGGCGCGCTCCTCGCGGCGCGCTCGAGATCAGCGTCGGCGAAGACAACGTTGGCGGACTTCCCCCCGAGCTCCAACGTCACGCGCTTGACGGTTCCCGAGGCCCGCGCCATCACGTCCCGTCCGGCTTCGGTGGAGCCGGTGAAGGTCACCTTGGCGACGTCGGGATGCTCGACGAGGACGGTGCCGACGGTAGTACCGCGTCCGACCACGACCTCGAGCACGCCTTCGGGGATACCCGCGTCGAGGGCGAGCTGGGCCAGTCGGAGCGCGGTGAGCGGTGTGAGATCGGCAGGTTTCACCACCACCGTATTGCCACAGGCCAGGGCGGGCCCGATCTTCCACGAGGTGATGGCGATCGGAAAGTTCCATGGCACGATGGCCGCCACCACTCCCAGAGGCTCGTGCCAGGTGAGATCGACACCGCCCGCCACCGGGATGGTGGCACCGCAGTGCTTCTCCACCGCGCCGGAATAGAAGTGCAGGACGTCGGCGACCATGGCCACCTCGCCGCGACTGTCGGTGATGGGCTTGCCCACGTTGCGCGTCTCGAGAAGGGCGAGCTCCTCGGCGTGGGCCTCGACCTCTTCGGCGAAACGTCGCAGCAGCCGTGTCCTGTCGGCCGGCGAGACGTCACGCCAGGCCGGAAAGGCGCGCCGGGCCCGCTCGACGGCGGCGTCGGCCGCCTCCTTGCCCTGCCGGTCGACCTCGGCGACGGTGAGCTCGGTGGCAGGATTCACGACCCGGATGGTGCCTGCCGACGACGATGCGAGGCTGGCGGGGGTCATGGGCTCGTGGGGGTCATGGGATCGCCACTGTCATCGGATCGACTCCAGCAGCGCCGAGAAGGGACGCGTGTCGCCCTCTTCCTCGGGATGCCACTGCACGCCGACGACGAATCGAGCCGCCGGCAACTCGACCGCCTCGATGAGCCCGTCTCCCGCCCTCGCCGTCACGACGAGACCGTCACCCAAGCGGTCGATGGCCTGGTGGTGCGAGCAACGCACGGTTGCGCTCTCACCTAGCATCTTCGCCACCGCCGAACCCGCCTCCGTCGTGACGTCGACGTCTGCGAAGCAGCCTCGAGCGGGCTGATGTGCGTCGTTCCCCACGACAGCGGGCACGTGCTGGAAAAGCGTCCCGCCGAGGATCACGTTGAGCAGCTGCATCCCTCGGCACACCGCCAACACCGGGAGGTCCACCTCCAGCGAAGCCCTGAGGAGCGCCACCTCACTGGCGTCGCGCTGGGGATCGACGCCCGAGGTGGCGGCGTCGGGAGCCTGTCCGTAACGAGCCGGGTCGATGTCGCCGCCACCGACGAGGACGAGCGCGTCGAGCCGTGCCACCACGCTGGATGCGGCCGCGTCCTCGCCGACCATGCCCTCGAACGGAGGGAGCAGCACCGGGCACCCGCCGGCGGCCGCGACCGTGTCGACGTACGAGGCCGGAACGAGGGCGGCCAGCCGGTCCCACGGGCCCCACGCAGCCTGTTGGTCGTAGGTCGTGACCCCGACGATGGGCGCGGCGCGCGTGGCCATGGGACCAGTATCACACCGACGCCGGAGTGCTCCGTCCCGGGGTCGATGGTCGGGCACGGTCGGCTCGGGTGGGGGCTCGTCGGAGCCGTGGCCGGCGGCCCGTGCCGGGTATGGTCGTGCCGTGACGGCGCGGCTGGCGGGGAAGGTGGCGGTGATCACGGGATCAGGCAGCGGGATAGGCCGCGTCGCCGCAACGCTGTTCGCGTCCGAAGGAGCCGCCGTGGTCGTTGCCGACATGGTGGCCCAGGCCGCCCGCGACACCGTCGAGCAGATCGTCGACGCCGGAGGAAGAGCCGTTGCCGTCATCGCCGATGTCTCAGACGAGGCCCAGGTGGCCGATGTCGTAGCCGCTGCAACCCAACAGCTCGGTGGGCTGCACGTGCTGTTCAACAACGCCGGGATCTTCCCCGGGGACGACGGTGGGGTCCTCGACACTCCCCCGTCGACCTGGGACCGCGTGATGAACGTGAACCTGAAGGGCGTGTGGCTGTGCTGCCGGGGCGCGATCCCCGCCATGGTCGACTCCGGCGGGGGGTCCATCGTGAATGTGGCCTCCTTCGTGGCGCTCATGGGCGCGGCAACGGCACAGGTCGCCTACACCGCATCGAAGGGCGGGGTCCTCTCCTTCACCAGGGAGTTGGCTGTGGAGTACGCCCGCCAGGGGATCCGGGCCAACGCACTGTGCCCGGGCCCCATCGAGACCCCTCTTCTCGCCGAGCTGCTGGCGGATCCCGAGCGCCGCAACCGGCGGCTCGTGCACATCCCCATGGGCAGGCTGGGACGCCCCGAAGAGGTCGCCCGAGCCGCGCTGTTCCTCGCCTCTGACGAGTCCTCGTTCATGACGGGCTCGGCTCTCGTCGTCGACGGCGGGATCACCGCCGCGTACGTGACCCCGGAATAGGCGAGGCCCGCGCCGGGACGGTCGTGCTGGACGCGGCCCTTCCTCCGTGTCATGGTGCGGGCATGCTTGACCAGCGCGAGCTGACCACACGCATCAACGACGGGTCCATCGACACGGTGATCGTGGCGTTTCCGGACATGCAGGGACGCCCGGTCGGAAAGCGCGTCACGGGAAGGTTCTTCCTCGACCACGTGCTCGAGCACGGCATCGAGGCGTGCGACTACCTCCTCGCTGTCGACGTCGACATGGAGCCGCTCCCCGGATACCGCTTCGCCAACTGGGAGAACGGGTACGGCGACGTCGTCGCGATCCCGGACCTCTCAACGCTGCGGCTCCTGCCTTGGCTCGAAGGCTCGGCCATGGTGGTGTGCGACGTGACCGATACCGAAGGAGCCCCCGTCGAGGTGTCTCCCCGACAGGTCCTGAGGCGTCAGATCGACAGAGCACGCCAGCTCGGCCTCGATATCCGGTGCGCCACCGAGCTCGAGTTCTACCTGTTCCAGGAGAACTTCGAAGAAGCGTCCGCGCTGCGGTGGCGTGATCTGCACCCGCACGTGTCGACCATCGAGGACTATCAGCTCCTGCAGACGTCGCGCGAGGAATACGTCCTGCGCCGGATCCGCAACGAGATGGTGGCGGCCGACATCCCCGTCGAGTTCTCCAAGGGGGAAGCCGGCCGGGGCCAGCACGAGGTCAATGTCACCTACGGGCGGGCCCTCGAGGTCGCCGATCGACACCTCGTCTTCAAGAACGGGGTGAAAGAGATCGCCGACCAGTGCGGCCGATCAGCCACCTTCATGGCCAAGTGGTCGATGGCCGAAGTGGGCTCGTCGTGCCACATCCATGCCAGCCTCTGGGATGCAGAGTCCGGTGCGTCGCTGACGTGGGGCGAGGCGGGGCCATCGAACCTTTCCGACGTGGGTCGACAGTTCGTCGCCGGACTGCTCGTCGGTGCCCGTCAGCTCACCTGGCTGTGGGCGCCGTATGTCAACTCGTACAAGCGCTACGTCCCGGGGTCGTGGGCTCCCACCGCCGCGGTGTGGGGCGTCGACAACCGCACCTGCGGATTCCGGCTCGTGGGCCACGGTGAGGGCAGGCGGGTCGAATGCCGGATCCCCGGTGCCGACGTGAACCCGTATCTAGCGCTGGACGGGATCTTCGCCGCGGGCCTGTGGGGTGTGGAGCACGGCCTCGAGCTCGAGGCGCCGTTCGAGGGCAACGCCTACAACGCCACCGATGTCCCTCGGGTGCCGACCACGCTCGTCGAGGCCATTGCAGAGCTCGAGTCTTCGACGATCGCCCAGCACGCGTTCGGCGACGACGTCCATCACCACCTCCTGAACACGGCGCGCCAGGAGTGGGCCCGGGCGAACCAGGTGGTCACCGACTGGGAGCTGAGCCGGAACTTCGAACGCATCTGACCGGCCCCGGCCACTACCGGCCCCGACCACCATGCGGCGGCCACCACGCAGGGGCCACCACACGGTGACGCCACCGGTGGTCAATGCCGATTGAGCCGGCGGTGGATGTCCTTGGTCTGTTTATAGAGATTCACGAACTCCTCGTAGAGCTCCCCGTACACCGCGGCCGCGGCGGGGTCGGGCTCGAAGGTCCGTCCCACTTCCACCATGGCGGGAATCTCGTCGACGGTGATGCGACCGAGTGCCAGCAGTGTCAAGAGCCCGGCCCCGCGCACGTTGGCGAGGACGGGGTCGACGACCGGGCGGATGCGGCGTCCCATAGCGTCGGCGTGGATCTGGGCCCAGACATCGGAGTTGGCGCCACCGCCGATGAACGCCAGGGTCTCGAACGGTCGACCCACGAAACGCTCCACCGCGCCGAGCAGCCAGCGGCTGTTGAGCGCCACTCCTTCGTACACGGCGCGTACCAGGTCGTCGCGGGAGGTCGACAGCGACAGGTTGTGGAAACCAGCGCGGATCGTGTGGTCGTCGACCGGCGAACGCTCCCCGTTGAGCCACGGCGTGAACATGGCCCCGTGCGACCCCGGTGGCACCTTGGCCGCCACCTCGTCGAAGTACCGGTACACATTGTCGACACCGGGATGGGGTCCCTTGCCGTCGAACAACACGTTCTCGGCCAGGAAGGTCAAGCATGCCCCCGCCGTCTCGTGCTCGTCGGCCACCATGTAGCGACCGGGAATGGCGGCGGGGATGGACGCCACATTTCGTATGGCATCGGTCTTCTTGAACGGCAGGTGACACGAGATCCACGAAGACGTCCCGATGTAGAGGTGACCGTCGAAGTCAGCGACGGCCCCTGACCCCACGGCGGCGGAATGCACGTCCCCCGTCCCGGTCACGACGGGGACACCGGCGGGGAGCCCGAGCTCCTGGGCCGCCTCGGTCCGCAACGAGCCCATGATCGTGGCGGAGGGGACGATGTCGGGAAGTTTGGAACGCTCGAGCCCCGACATGTGCAGCAAGGACTCGTCGTAGTCGATGGCGTCGATTCGCCGGTTGTCGGTGACCCAATGTGCGGCGATCGAGTCGTAGGAGGCCGAGAACACTCCCGTCAAGCGTTGGTTCAACCAGTCCACCGGTTCGAGGAACTTGAACGTGGCGTCATAGACATCAGGCTCCGCGTCGCGGATCCACAGGATGTGGGCCGTCGGGTCCTTGCCCGATTGACTCGGAGCACCGCCGGTGAGCCGGATCCAGCGCTGGATCTTCCGCACGTCGTAGCCGAGCACGCTGACCTTGCCCCGCATCTGACGTCTCATGGCCGTGTTGCCCCGCGAGTCCATCCAGATCACGGCAGGACGCAGAGGCTCTCCCGCCCTGTCGACGGCCACCGTGCCCGACCACTGCGCGGTGCAGCCCACACCGACCACACTCGACGGGCTCACCGAGGACTGCTCGAGGGCGCGTCGGGCCGCGCTCACGATGGCGGCCCACCATGCGGCAGGGTCCTGCTCGGCCCCACCGCCAGGGAAAAGGTGCAATTCGACGGGCTCGGATGCGCTGGCGGCGATCCTTCCCTGCGGGGAGACCACCGCCACCTTGGGCCCGCCCGTCCCGAGGTCGACGGCGAGCACGAAGGTCTCCTCGGACGATGACGCCGATCCGCCGCGTGCGGTGGCATCGGGCGACATTGACGCAGCCTAACGCCCGCCCGCGGGCAGACTGTGGCCCGTGCGACCCATGCCCAGCCTGCTTCGCACCATGGTGCTCGTCGTCGCGGTGGGATTTCTCAGCTCCTGCTCGACCACACCGAAGAGCGCGCCGGTCCCCCGGCTTCCATCACTGTCGTCGGTGGCGGGAGGACGCTTCGTCTCGCGTGTCGAGCTCGACGACGGAGATCTGGTTGTGACGCCGGCCGGGAAGTTGAAACCACGACTGTCGGAGAAGACGGCGCAGGCGCTGTTCAGCGCGGCCGACGTCGTCAACGGCAATTACCGGTTCTCCATTCTCGGCTTCGGCGAGGCCACCGTCTCCCCCGACGTGTCAGCCGCCACCACGACGACAACCGGACTGGGCGCCACGACGACGGTGCCGGGCACGGGCGCCGGGACCACCACCACGACGCGTGCGCCGACGAGCACGACGGTGAGCACCACCACGACGATCCCGGGGGCGACCACGACGAATGCCGGCACCCCGACGCCAGCGGGGGGGACGACAACGTCGTCGGCGACGACACCCACGACCCCGCCGACCACCGCACCGCTTCCCCACTACGACAATCGCCCCGCCTGGGTGGGGATCGCGTGGGGTGCCGATTGCCCGGCCCCCGCAGGCCGACCTCGGCTCGCCACCCGTTACGTGGTGGTCGTGATCGACGCCGACACCGGTGGCAGCGTGATCGACTACACCAGCCGGAGCTCCTTGGCGTGCAGCGGACCGGTGCTCGCACCGAGCATCAGCCGTCCGAGCGAGCTGGTCTCGGTCCCGTGGCAGCCCGTGGGTCCGACGAGCACGGCGGTGCGGGTGACGATGCCGGCGTGCAGCACCTATTTCGGCTGGACCGAGGTTCCGGGCCTGAGCGCATCCTCGATCCAGGTCGTGGTGCAAAAGCCCTTCGACCCCGAGTGTGGGTCGAAGGCCACCAGCGTGCAGGTCGTCGACGATGTCATTCCTCTGGGCACCGCGCAGAGCCAGGTCCCCCATGCCGCACTCGGCCCGGTCGACGGTCTCCGCACGCTTCCGGGGGGCTGACGTCGACGACGCGAGCTCGCCCCGAGACAGGGGGGCTGGCGCCGCTCACACCGCCGTGGCGGGATGACGAGGCTCGGTGATGAGCGCCACCTCGGGGGGGAGGCCCGTCACCTCGACGTCATCGCCGTCGACCTCCACCGTGACGCGCGATCCGGCCAGCGGGATCCCCGCCACCTTCAGGTGCTTCATGCCCTCGGGAAGGATCGGCGACAACCACGTCTTGCCGTACGGGACCCACGGGTCGAGACGGAGCATCGTACGGAGGCACAGCAATGGCGACGCGGCGGCCCACGCCTGTGGCGAGCACGACGTGGGGTAGGCGACCGGGGACGAGAACTCGGAGCGGTCCAGCCCGCAGTACAGCTCGGGAAGACGTCCCCCGAGGCTCAACGCTGCGTCGAGCAGCGAACCGATGAGCCGCAGGGAATGGTCCATGAACCCGTAGCGCGCCAGCCCTGCCGCCACGATGGCCGTGTCGTGGGGCCACACCGAACCGCAGTGGTAGCTCATCGGGTTGTACCCGCCCATCGAGGTGGCGAGGGTCCGGATTCCCCACCCGCTGTTGAGCTCGGGTGACATGAGCTTGTCGGCGACCACCTGGGCCTTGTCGTGGTCGACGATGCCCGTCCACAGGCAGTGGCCGATGTTCGACGTGAGCGAGTCGATGGGCCGCTTGTCGGCATCGAGGCCGACCGCGAACCAGCCCCGGTCCTCGAGCCAGAAATCCCGGTTGAACTCGGTCTTCAATCGGGTCGCCTTGGACCGGAACCGTTCAAAGGTGGTTTCGTCCCCCGCTTCGCGCGCAAAGTGGGCGCGTGCCAGGTATGCGCTGTAGACGTACGCCTGGACCTCGCACAACGCGATCGGGGCGTGCGCGACGGTTCCGTCGCGATACCGGATTCCGTCGGCGGAGTCCTTCCAGCCTTGATTGGCGAGGCCCCGGTCGGTCATCCGCTGGTATTCGACGTACCCGTCGCCGTCGAGGTCCCCGTAGTTCTCGATCCACTCGAGCGCCCGCTCCGCGTTGGGCAGGAGCTCGTCCACCACTTCGCGAGCGAGCCCCCACCGCCGCAGCTCGCCGAGCAGCATGACGAAGAGCGGCGTGGCATCGGCGGTCCCGTAGTAGATGCTGCCGCCACCGAGCGACAGCGAGGGTGCATCACCGAAGCGCATCTCGTGGAGGATGCGACCGGGCTGCTCCTCGCTCCTGGGGTCGATGCTCTTGCCCTGGAAACGAGCGAGGGTCTGCAGCACCCCGAGCGCCAGGTCGGGGTCGACGAGCAGCGCCATCCACGACGTGATGAGCGAGTCCCGGCCGAAGACGGTCATGAACCACGGTGCGCCCGCCGCCAAGACCACGCGCTCGGGATAGTCGGGATCGAAGATCCGAAGCGCTCCGAGGTCTTCCGCGCTCGACGCGATGACCGTGCGCAACCCGTCGTGGTCGGTCTCGATCTGCGGCACCTGACGACGCCACTTGGCGAGTCGCTCGGCGGGGGCGGCCCGTTCGACCGGCTGCCCGCACAGATAGCGGGGATCGACGGCCTTGCCCTCGATCACGGGATGGAATTCCAAGCATCCGGTCCACTCGCCGTGAGCGGGGACGATGGCCTCGAAGCTGACGAGGTCGTCGGACACCAGGGCGGGCGTCGGGAACAGGTGGATGACCAGTCCGCGACTGACGGTCCCCCTGCGGTAGGAGAACTCGAGTTGGCCGTCGCGGTGTTCTCGGTTGATCTCACCGTCTGCGCTTCCGAACCGCCCTTCTTTCACGGCGAAGAGGTCGGCGAAGTCGGAGTTGAGGAACAGCTCCACCGAGCAGAACGTCGGCTCGTCCCCGAAGTTGCGGATGACGAGGTCCTCGCGCATCCCCTGCCCCACGTAGCGGCGGCGGAACACCATCAAGGTGGAGTCGGCGAGGCCCGGGCGGGGGGGGCAGCGGGACACGAAGATCGCCGAGAAGGGGTCGTCGGAGACGACTGCCAGCCCTTCGGGTTTCGCCCCGTTCACCCGCAGCTCGAAGCGGGACAGGATCCGGGTGTCTCGGACGAACAGCCCTTCGGCCGACGGGGTCACCACGTCGCCCTCGCGGCCGCTGATGGTGAAGGTCGACTCGTCGACCAAAGTGACGGCGCCCCCGGACTGCCCCAGGCCGGCCACCTTGCCGCTGAAGGTCCACGGATCGCTCATCGGAGCGACGCTACCGGACCGGAGTGGACAACCGAATAACCTGGTCGGAGCGTTTCCTCGGCGCCCCACGGGGCAGACGGCCGGGCCACGCCGGGCGCCCGGGATTGCCACTATGGCCGTAGTGAAAATCTCCCCACGACGGTAGACTCCCCGGCGTGACCCCGCTTCTGGAGATCGAGGCCCTGCATGTCGCGGTCGACGGGACCGAGATCCTGCGCGGGGTGGACCTGGCCGTGGGCGAGGGGGAGCTCCATGCCCTGATGGGCCCGAACGGCTCGGGCAAGTCCACGCTGGCGAGCACCCTCCTCGGAAATCCCTCGTACCAGGTCACGTCGGGCGGAATCCGCTTCCGCGGCGAGGACGTGACGGCGTGGCCGACCGACGTGCGCGCCAAGGCCGGGATGTTCCTCGCCTTCCAATATCCAGAGGAGATCCCCGGCGTCCCGGTGATCCAGTTCTTGCGCCAAGCCGTGTCAGGGCGCGTCGGCGACGACCGCTCTGTTCTCGAGGTCCGCATGTCGATGCTCGAGTGGATGAAACGCCTCGGAATGGACCCTGCCTTCGGAGAGCGCCACCTGAACGAAGGGTTCTCCGGTGGCGAGAAGAAGCGGAACGAGATCCTCCAGATGGCCATGCTCGAGCCGGAGCTGGCTGTGCTCGACGAGACCGACTCCGGCCTCGACATCGACGCATTGCGCATCGTGGCTGACGGCGTACAGGCTGTGCGGGGCGAGCGGCCTTCGCTCGGGGTGCTTCTCGTGACGCACTACACGCGCATCTTGGAGCTGCTGCGACCCGACGCCGTGCACGTCCTGGTGGACGGCAGGATCGTGGAGAGCGGCGGGCCGGCACTGGCGGAGCGCCTCGAGTCCGAGGGATACGAGCCGTGGCGGAGGTGACCGTGACGAACTCCCGCGTCGAACAGAAAGCTGCGCCGACCATGCGCACCGAGCCATGCCCCGCTGATGTCGACTTCTCCAAGCTCAAGGGTGACTTCCCGGTGCTCAGTCGCACCGTGCACGGACACCGGGTCGTCTATCTCGACTCGGCCTCCTCTGCGCAGCGCCCGCAGTGCGTGCTCGACGCCATGGACGCGTACTACCAGACCACCCATGCCAACGTGCATCGTGGGGTCTACACCCTCGCCGAGGAAGCGGACCGCCTCTACGACGCAGCTCGCGTCGCCGTCGGTCAGTTCATCGGCGCGCCCGACCCCGTGCACGAGGTGATCTTCACCAAGAACGCCACCGAGTCGATCAACCTGGTGGCCGCCACGTGGGCCCGGGCGAACCTCGGCGATGGTGACGTCGTGCTGCTCACCGACATGGAGCACCACGCCAACATCGTGCCGTGGCTGATGCTGGCCGAAGAGCGCGGGATCGAGCTGCGTTGGATCGGCGTCGACGAGGAGTACCGTCTCGACCTCTCCGACCTCGATCGCCTCCTCGACGGGGTGAAGCTCGTGGCCTGCACCACCATGTCGAACGTGCTCGGGACCATCACGCCATTCGCCCGCATCGCCGAGGCCGCCCATCGCGTCGGCGCCATGGTGCTCGCCGACGGCGCCCAATCCGTGCCCCACGTTCCGACCGATGTGAGCCGGCTCGGCTGTGACTTCTTGGGCTTCAGCGCCCACAAGATGCTCGGCCCCACCGGGATCGGGGTGCTGTGGGCCCGGCGCGAGCTGCTCGAGGAGATGCCCCCGTTCATGGGCGGAGGCGGCATGATCCGCGACGTCCGCCACGACGGGTTCACCGCCAACGAGCTGCCCTGGAAGTTCGAGGCGGGCACGCCCCCGATCGCCGAGGCGGTGGGATTGGGCGCTGCGGTGTCCTACCTCGAGGCGGTGGGCCTCGACGCCATCCACGCTCACGAGGTCGAGTTGACCGCATACGCCCAATCGACCTTCGAGGAGCGTTTCGGCGACGACCTCAAGATCTTCGGCCCACCCGGGACGGCGGAACGGGGCGGCGTCCTGTCGCTGGCGTACCGCGACGTGCACCCGCACGACCTTGCCCAGGTCCTCGACCAGGCCGGGGTGTGCGTGCGGGCCGGCCACCACTGTGCCAAGCCCTTGATGCGGCGGCTGGGCGTCAACGCCACCGCCCGTGCCTCTCTGTACCTGTACAACGACGAGTCCGACGTGGACGTGCTGGCCGACGCGATCGCCGAGGCCGGTACCCTGTTCGCGTAGTGAAGCGACACCGGATCGGCCCCACCTGCGGGCCGACGATAGAGCCCCGAACGACGAGGAGCCCATGAACGGTCTGGAAGACCTCTACCGCGAGATCATCCTCGACCACTACCGCAGCCCCCGAAACCGGGGCGAGCTGCCCGCGCCCCCGGCGCAACGGGTCGAGGGGTTCAACCCGCTGTGCGGAGACGAGGTCGTGGTGTACGTGCAGGTTCAGGACGGCACGGTCACCGACATCCGCTTCGCCGGCCAGGGCTGTTCGATCAGCCAGTCGTCGGCATCGCTCATGTCCGCCGCGGTGAAGGGAAAGACCGTGGCCGAGACCCGCAGCCTGATCCGCACCTTCAAGGCGATGATGTCGGTCCACGAGGCACGCCTCGGCGACGGGGCGGACGGCGGATCCCGAAACGGCTCGGCAGACGACGGCTCCGACGCAGTGGCGACCGACCCCGAGTCCCTCGGGGAGCTGGCCGCCTTGCAGGGCGTCGTCAAGTTCCCGGTCCGCATCAAGTGCGCCACCCTGTCGTGGAACACCTTGTCGCAAGGTCTCGACGAAGCCGAGGACAGCACCACCACCACGACCGAAGTCTGAGCGCCGAGTTCTCCTCAGCAGGGGGTGGGATTGAACGGCCCCGTGCCCGGTACCGGGGTCGTGGTCGTGGGCTGCCCGGCGCCACCCTGGTTCGACGGCACCGTCGTGGTGCTGGACGGCACCGTGACCGGCGACCCGTAGGCATCGAGCGGCGGTGTCACGACCGCGTTCGGGGACGTGCCCAGGAATTGGCTGATCATGTCGTTGGCGGCGGGCTGTTGGACGACCTCGATCGACCCGGCCACATCGGAGGTCGCTCCCAGGGTCGGCAAGGTGAAGGTCTGCAACGCTGATCCCGAAAAGGCGTGGTATCGCTGGACCAGCGAGATCATCATGCTCGTCGACATGGCCGTGTCCTTGGTGATGTCGTTGACGACGGAGCTGAGAAATGCGTTGACCTTCAGCGGGTTGTAGCTCGACTTCGCCTTGTCGATCACGGCCTCGATGATGGCATTCTGACGTTGGATGCGCCCCAAGTCGCTGCTGCCGTCATACTCCCAGTACCCGGGCTTGACCTCGTACTCGTAATAACGCGAGCGCGCCAACGCCAGCGCCATGGTGCCGTTCAAGGTCTGACAACCCGAGTGGGTGATTACCAGCCCGGAGTTGTTGTTCCCCTGGTCGTTGTCACGCACCGGGTACGGGAAGTTCAGGTTGATCCCCCCCACCGCCGTGACCAGGTCGATCACCCCGTTGAAGCTGGTGATCACGAAGTGGTTGATGGGAATGCCGAAGGTGTTCTCGATGGTCTGGATGAGCGGGATCGGTCCACTGTTGAACGCGGTGTTGATCTTGTTGTCGGTCGCCAACCCGGTGCCCGACGGCATATCGGACAACGCCACGTAGGTGTCCCTCGGGATCGACAGCAGTCGGGCCGAGTCCGCGGCCGGGTCGACGTGCAGGATCTTGATCGTGTCGCTGCGCTGGCCGCCGACTTGCGATGCGCTGCCGAAAGCCTGGGCGGCGGCTCCCGTGTCCCCGGCGCGCGAGTCCGATCCCACGATCAGCACGTTGTAGGGAGCGCCGGGGACATCGACGGCGCACGCCGAGCACTTGATCGACTTGATCTGACCGAGGCGGTACCACAGATAGCCGTACACCGAGCCCGACGCCGCCAGCACGAGCACCACGACCAGCGCCGCCCACCGGACCACCCGTTCTCCCGTGCTTCGCCGGCGACGCCGGGCCCGACGTCCGGGCGGACGAACCGTGGGCGGCGGGGCCACGCCCGGGGTGTCACCGGGGGTTTCGCCCTGGGCTTGCGACGAAGCGACGCCCGACTGGTCACCGAGACGTTCGAGTCCATCACGAGAGGCGGGACCGTCACCGGGCCCGGGTCCCGACACCGGATCGAGGCGCGCGTGGCCGATCAGCGTGCCTTTCCCCGCGTCCGTACCACGAGGAGGACGACGGGCCATGACGCAGACGGTACCAGCGGGTCTCTTCCCCGCAAGGTCGCGGCGCGCCGCCGGTCACGTCGACGGCGCGTGGTGCGGTCAGTCTCCCAGGTGTTCGAGCACGAGCTTGGCCACCTCGTCGGGTCGCTCGAGCACCGCCAGGTGGGCGGCGCCATCGAGGTCGGCGAGCTTGGCGTCGGGAAGGGCGGCCACATACGCCTCGGCGTGCGCCCGGGGAACGATGCCGTCCTGGCGGGCGTGGACGACCAGTGTCGGCGCCGTGACGCGATGCAGGCGCCCCGCCAACTTGGGGTCGTGGAGATAGGGTTTCCACCCCACCTTGGCCGTAGCCGCCTGGGACTGCAGGATGGGCCGCACGAGGTCGAAGGGGATCTGCGACGGGTCCGCTTCCATGCCGTCCATGGCCCGCATGAGTTGGGCGAGCGGGTATTCCGGGTCGGCGAACAGCTCACCGGCGAGCGCCGACGGCGTTCTGCCGAAGATCTCGGTGATGGGCGCGCCCGGCACGTACAGGCCCACCGGGTTCACGAGCACCATGCGCCGCACCCGCTCGGGCCATCGCACCGCGAGCTCGACTGCCATCCACCCCCCGAGTGACGTTCCGACCAGGTCGCACCGCGGAAGGTCCGAGCGGTCGAGGACGTCCAAGATGTGGAAGGCGGCGTCTTCGATGTCGTCGATGTGTTGCAGTCCTTCTGAGTCCCCGAAGCCGGGGAACAACGGGGACAGCACCAGTCGGGTGGCCGCCAGCTCCTCCAACAGGACCGAGCCGGGCCCTTCACCTTGAGCCGAGTGCAGGTAGACGAGCGGTGCGGGCCCACCGTGACCTCCCCGGTAGACCTCGATGGCGCCGACCGCGCTGTCGAGGGTGGTACGCACCAGGGTCGTCACGATGTCGCCGTCGCCGTCGCCGCCCCCGATGGGGTGGGCACGTCGGTACCCGGGAACGAGGCGCGCAGCTTGGGCATGACCTCGGTGGCGAAGAGCTCGAGGCTCTGCTTCGTATCTGCGGCCGGAAGGGTTCCCAACTGGAACAGGCCGAGCAGGTTGCCGACCCCCAGCCGTTCCACGTTGGCGGAGAGCAGCTCGGTGACCGTCTCGGGGGATCCCACGATGGCGTACTGGCCCTCGACCACCTGGTCCCACGATTCGAGGTTGAGGGCGAAGGTCCCGGCGTTCTTCATGATGTTCTCGGCCGAGCGAACCGACGTGTATCCCGGAGGCGAGATGTTGATGCCCGGGAGGAGGCGTCGGACGAAGTACCAGAAGTGCTCCTCATAACGCCGTCGGGCCTCGGCGTCGGTCTCGGCCACGAAGATCGGCACGAGCCATCCGAGCTGCAGAGGGTCGGCGTCGTACCCCTCTTTCTGACAGGCCTCGCGCATCATGGTGAACATGCGCTCGAACACGCTGATGTGGAAGTAGGGGATCCCCATGTAGGCGTAACGGTGCTTGGCCACGAACTCCAGGGTCTCGAGTGATCCCACACCGGGGATCCAGATCTCAGGGTGGGGTTGCTGGATGGGTCGGGGCCAGGAGTTCACGTAGCGGAGCTTGTAGTGCTTGCCGATGAACTCGAACGGGCCCGGCTCCGTCCACACCTTGAGGATCAGGTCGTGGGCTTCGGCGAACCGTTCGCGCGCGTGCGCGGGGTTCAACGAGAACGAGTAGTACTCAGGTCCCCCGCCGACGACCATTCCCGCGATGAGACGTCCACCGCTGATGCAGTCGATCATGGCGAACTCCTCCGCCACGCGCGTCGGGGGGTCGTACAGAGGAAGCGCGTTGCCCACCACCGCGATGCGGACCCGTGAGGTCAGGCGGGCGAGGATCGAGGCGATCAGGTTCGGCGACGGCATGATGCCGTACGCGTTCTGGTGGTGCTCGTTGACACATACGCCGTCGAAGCCGAGCTCCTCGGCGTACACCAGCTCGTCGATGTAGCGGTTGTACAGATCGCCACCGAGCCGAGGGTCGAAAAGCTCGTTCGGACAGGTGATCCACGCCGGTCCGTCGTAGTCCGGGGGGAGATCCGGATACGGCATGAGATGGAAGCTGAAGAAACGCACGGTCGGCCTCCTGCGTCGGACCACTGGGCAGCGCCGTGCGTCATGGTACCGCCGGAGTAATTGACTGACGAATCAGTTTTGGTTGCCGGCACCCCCACCGGCGTCGTGCTCCCGGGCTGCGGCCTCGAAGGCCACATAGCCCGTGCGCTCGAGCTCACCGGCCAGCTCGGGGCCACCGCTGGCCACGATGCGACCGCGCACGAGCACGTGCACGACGTCGGGTTGCAACACCGACAGCAGCCGCCGGTAGTGCGTGATGGCGAGCACCCCGAGGCCCCATTCCGTCACGCCGTCACGCACGCGCTGGGCCACGTCGCGCAGCCCGTCGATGTCGATGCCCGAGTCGAGCTCGTCGAGCACGGCGATGCTCGGGCGCAACATCGCCATCTGCAACGTCTCGCTGCGCTTCCGCTCTCCTCCGGAGAGGTCCACGTTCAGAGGCCGTTCGAGCAGGCGCGTCTCGAGCCCCACCCGCTGAGCTTCGACCAGGGCCCGCGACGCGAGCGATCCCTCGGCGTTGTCCAAGCTCAGCCCGCGCCCGGCCAGGGCCTCGGTGAGCGCCTCGTGCAGGCCCACCCCGGGTACCTCGATGGGGTCCTGCGGGGCCAGGAAGAGCCCCAGTCGGGCACGTTCGAACGGCGCCAGGCGGAGAAGGTCCTCGCCGTCGAGTGTCACGGCACCGCCGAGCACCTGGTACCCAGGCTTGCCCATCAGGACGTGTGCGAGGGTGCTCTTGCCCGAACCGTTGGGGCCCATGACGGCATGAACCTCACCGCTCCTCACCACGAGGTCGACGCCGGTGAGCACCTCCAGCCCGGCCACGCCGGCCCGGAGTCCGCTGACAACGAGCTCGTGGGTGGCCTTGTCGGCGTCCTGCGTCACCGGTCTCGTCGACGTCACGGGAGCTCCACGAGCACGTCGTCACCGTCGATCCGCACGCCGTAGACGGGGACGGGCTTGGTCGCCGGCAACGATCTCGGCTCGCCCGTGAGCAGGTCGAACATCGATCCGTGCTTCCAGCACTCGATCTCACATGCCTCGACCAGTACCTCTCCTTCGGAGAGCGAGTAGTCCTCGTGGCTGCAGACGTCACCGATGGCGTAGAAGTCGTCCTCGATGCGCACCAAGGCGATGCGATGCGCCCCGACGTCGAACCGCCGTGCCGTGCCGGTCGGGAGCTCGTCGCGCCCGCACAGGCGAACGAGGTCACCCACCGGTGGCTCCCTGCGTCGACAGCCGTCCGGCCATGCGACGGTGCACGGCTTCTTCGACCCATCGGCCCACACCGGGAAACGGGGCCCGTCCGGCGAGGTCCGAGAAGAAACCCAGGACGATGAGCCGTTCGGCCACCGATGGTGCGATCCCGCGCGTCTCGAGGTAGTAGCGCTGCTCCTCGTCGATCGGTCCCACCGTGGACGCGTGGCTGCAGCGGACGTCGTTCTCGTCGATGTCGAGATTGGGCACGGAGTCGGCATGGGCGCCTTCGGACAGCACGAGGTTGTGGTTCGTCTGCATGGCGTTGGCTCCCCGCGCCCCTTTCCGTATCTGGATCAACCCGCTGTAGACGGACCTCGCCGTGTCCGCCACCGCGCCCTCGAACAGCAGTTGACTCTCGGTGCGCGGCGCGTGATGGTCCTGCTGGGTCCGGAAGTCGTGGACCTGTTCTCCCGTGCCCAGGTACGCGGCCAGCAACGACGTACGCCCGGATTGGCCCACGAGGACGGAATCGGTACGTACCCGCGCATAGCGACCACCCAGGCCTGCGGTGAACGACTGCAGGCTGGCGTCGCGCCCGACACGGCTGGCCTGCACGGCGATCGACGTCGTGGCCTGCCCCAGGACCTGAAGGTTGGCGTAGCGGAGGTGGGTGTCGTCAGGAACGATCAGCTCGGTGACCGGGACGACCAGTGTGGCGTTGGGCGCGTGGTCGGACTCGTCGCCAGCGGGGAGCACGTCGCCCCCCGCTGCGGGCGCGATGATCTCGATGATCCCCGCCTCCGACGATGCGTGCATGTTCACGAGGGTGTGCGGGAACACCGCGATGCCGGGTCCGTCCTGGCTGCCGGGCTCGATCAGGTGCACGACGATGACCGGCTCGGGGACGACGGCTTTGCTGTCCACCGTGACGAGCACGACATCGGCCACGAAGGCGTCGTGCAACTCGCCGAAGGCATCATGGGCACGGCCCGTCACGCCCAACGTCTCCGGGCCCGAATCGCCCGGGGCGCTCCGGGCCGCGACGACCGACAGTGTCTCGGGCGCCGAGGGCGCCATCTCGATCGCCTCGATCGAGCCGTTGCGGGTGACGACCAGCCCCGCACGCGGCCCCAGGGAGTCAGCGAGCCGGCGGGCCACCGCAAGAGCGGCCCCCTGTCCCCCCGCCTTCGTCGGGGGTTCAGGAGCAAAGGCGTCCCAGTCGAAGGCGTCGATGCCGCTGTAGCGCCAGACCTCTTCGGCCTCGGTGGGGACGTTCGAGGAGGAGAACCGCTCCCAGGCCTCGGCACGGCGCCGCACCAGCCATTCGGGGCCGCCGAGTGCCGAGGACGCCTCGGCGGTGAAGGTGGTCAGGGGTTTACCTCTCTCACACAGGCATGGACACAGGGCGGCACGAGCACACAGACCCTGCGAGAGATCCTACCGGGCGCACCAACCCCTCCTTCGACGAGACCCGGGACGCGAGCACCCGTGTCGAGCCCAAGCGAGAAAGCCCACGGGGGGCCGTAATGTTCCCTGCATGACCGACTTTGACGTGCTCTGCATCGAACGCGACGGCCATGTCGCCACGCTGTGGCTCGACCGACCCGAGGCCCGCAACGCCATGGGCCCGGCGTTCTGGAACGACCTGCCTCTCGCCATGCGCGAGCTGTCCGAAGACAGCGCCGTCCGGGCCATCGTCATCGCAGCCCGGGGACCGCACTTCAGCGTGGGCCTCGATCTCAAGGCCATGGCGGGAATGCTCACCGGCGGTGCCGAGGTGGCGGAGGGCGAGGGCGGTGCGGTCCGGGGAGGGGGAAACGGCACTGCCAAAGCCCGCCCACCCTCGATGGCGTCGCGAGCGGTCACGGCGCGCCAAGGCGTCCTTCGGATGCAGTCCTCGGTGACCTCTGTCGCGCAATGCCCGAAGCCGGTCATCGCCGCCATCCACGGCTACTGCATCGGGGGCGGCGTCGACGTCGTCTCCGCGTGCGACATCAGAGTGGCGAGTGCCGATGCCGTCTTCTCGGTACGCGAGACGAAGGTCGCCATCGTGGCTGACCTCGGGAGCTTGCAGCGACTCCCTCGCATCATCGGCAAGGGGCACTTGGCCGAGCTGGCGCTGACGGGCAAAGACATCACCGCGGCGCGCGCCCGGGAGATCGGACTCGTGAACGACGTGGCACCTGACGCAGAAACGGCGTTGGCCGCGGCGCGTCAGCTGGCGTCGGAGATCGCCGCCAACTCGCCCTTGGCCGTGCAGGGCACGAAGGCCGTGCTCGCCGCGTGTGAGGACAGATCCGTGGCCGACGGCCTCGACTATGTGGCGACTTGGAACGCCGGCTTCCTGGGCTCTGACGACCTGGTCGAGGCCATGACCGCCTTCATGGAGAAGCGCCCCCCCGAGTTCAAAGGACGCTGACCGGGATTGAGCACCGGGCCCCGAGCGACGAACGGGGCCCACGGCGTCAGCGGCGTTTCCACCAACGTCGGCCGCGGTCTTTGGTGCGCTCTTGTTTCTCCACCTCGGCCAGCGTCTCGGGCACGACGGCGTCGACGATGTCAGCCGCTTCCTCGAGCAACCGGATGACGTCGGGACCCCCGGGACCGGGCTCGTCCTCGACAGGGGGGCGGACCAAGGTCCCGGGCTGCCATGCCAGGTCGACCATTCGAGGTTCGAAGGAGGAACAGGGATCCGGGCACCTCCACGGCGCCTCGGGGGCGAGGTCGAGCTCGCAGAACCGCACCACCTCACCGGTGTCGTACGAGCGGCTCTGGAAGTGCTTGCACCCTTCACGCATGGGCACAGCGACTGCCTCCTCTCCTTCGGCCGGCGGAGCGGAGGCGCCGGGACAAGCCCGACCCGATCAGCCGACCGCACCTTCCATCTGCAGCTCGATGAGCCGGCTCCACTCGACCGCGTATTCCATGGGCAGCGTCCGGACGACAGGCTCGATGAAGCCGTTCACGATCATACTCATGGCCTGGCTTTCCGAGAGCCCGCGGCTCATGAGGTAGAAGAGCTGGTCGTCACCGACCTTCGACACCGTCGCCTCGTGGCCGATCTGGGCGTCACGCTCTTCGACCTCCATGTAGGGCTTGGTCTCAGACGTCGACTGCTCGTCCAGGATGAGGGCGTCGCAGCGCACGAAGCTCTTGGCGTGCTTTGCCCCCTCCTCCACTCTGACAAGGCCACGGTACGTCGACAGGCCGCCGTCCTTGGAGATCGACTTCGACACGATGGTCGAGGTCGTCTCGGGAGCGGCGTGGACCATCTTCGCCCCCGCGTCCTGGTGCTGACCGGCACCGGCATACGCCACCGACAGCACCTCGCCGGAAGCCTTGGGTCCCATCAGGTACACCGACGGGTACTTCATGGTGAGGCGCGAACCGATGTTGCCGTCGATCCAGGCCACATGTGCTTCGGCTTCGGCACGCGCACGCTTGGTCACGAGGTTGTAGACGTTGTTCGACCAGTTCTGAATGGTGGTGTAGGTGATGCGTGAGCCCTGTAGGGCCACCAACTCCACCACCGCGGAGTGGAGCGAGTCCGTCGTGTACACGGGTGCGGAGCAGCCTTCGACGTAGTGAACCTCTGATCCCTCGTCCGCGATGATCAGGGTGCGCTCGAACTGGCCCATGTTCTCGGTGTTGATCCGGAAGTACGCCTGCAGCGGCATGTCGACCTTCACCCCGGGCGGCACGTAGATGAACGAGCCACCCGACCACACCGCCGAGTTGAGGGCGGCGAACTTGTTGTCGTTGGGCGGGATGATCGTCCCGAACCAACGCTTCACGAGCTCGGGGTACTCACGGACGGCTGTGTCCATGTCGCAGAACAGCACGCCCTGGGACTCGAGGTCGGCCCGGTTGCGGTGGAACACGACCTCGTTCTCGTACTGAGCGGTCACACCGGCGAGGTACTTCCGCTCGGCCTCGGGGATCCCCAGCTTCTCGTAGGTCGACTTGATGGACTCGGGCAGCGCGTCCCAGTCCTTCACCTGACCCTCGGTCGGCTTCACGTAGTAGTAGATGTTGTCGAAATCGAGGTCGGGCATGTTCACGGCGAACCAGGGCGCCATGGGCCTGGCCATGAACCGCTTGAGGGCCTTCAGCCGGAAGTTGCGCATCCAGTCGGGCTCGCCCTTCATGGCCGACATCTCGCGAACGATCTCTTCGGAGAGGCCCTTCTTGGGCTTGAAGACATAGTCCTCGACGTCGCTCCAGCCGAGCTTGTACCGGCCGAGATCGAGATCCGTTGTCGTCATCGTTACCATCACCTCTAGCTCTGAGCAGCACGAGCGGGACATCGCCTGGCCGGCGGCCCAGCCGCCCAGGAGGATTTCCCCTATCTAGATAGTAACAACCCGGGTGGGGTGACGCAGCACCCGGGGGGGGTCATCATGAGACCGCCACGCCCCCTGACGCCCCGTCAGGTGGTCGTCCCGGGGCGACCCGCCGATCGCAGGTCGAAATGGCCCCGGGACGGCCTAAACCGGGGCCGCGGTCATCTGGGATCATCCTCCGATGACCGGACTCCCTCCCGACCGAGAACCTGAGCAGGCGGCGCCGATCGCACCTCGGCGTCCTACGGTCCTCGAGACCCACGGGGACCGCCGGGTCGACGATTGGTTCTGGCTGCGACATCGCGAAGACCCCGAGGTCCTCGCCCACCTCCGGGCCGAGAACGCTTTCACCACACGGCAGACTGCGCATCTCGCCGGTCTGCGAGAGGGACTGTTCGCCGAGATGAAGGCGCGCATCGTCGAGACGGACTTGAGCGTGCCGGTGAGCAAAGGGCCGTGGTGGTACTACGAGCGCACGGTCGAGGGCCGCGACTACGTCATCCATTGCCGGCTCCCCGTCGAGGGCTCCGGTCGTGACGCGGCCACCCCGCCCTCGATGACCGATGGCGAGAGACCCGGCGAGCAAGTGCTCTTGGACGAGAACGCGCTCGCCGAGACCCACGCCTACCTCGACGTCGCCAACCTCGCGGTGAGCCCCGGGCATGCGCGGCTTGCTTACGCCACTGACACCACCGGGGACGAGCGCTTCACCCTGCGGGTGCGTGACCTCAAGACCGGGCAAGACCTGGAAGACAACATCGAGGGAACGTCATACGGCGTGGCCTGGGCCAACGACGACGCCACGGTCTTCTACACGAGGCCCGATGCCGCCAACCGGCCGTACCAACTGTGGCGACACCTCGTTGGCTCCGGTCCCGACTCCGACGCCCTCGTCATGGAAGAGCCCGACGAACGGTTTCACCTCGGTGTCGATCGGACCAAGGACGGCCGGTACGTGATCGTGGAGATGCACTCCCGGATCACCTCCGAGGTCCACGTCATCCTGGCCGATCAACCCGAGTCGGTGCCCCGGGTCGTCGAGGCGCGCATCCAGGGGGTCGAGTACGGCGTCGAGCACCACGGCGGCACCTTCATCCTGATCACCAACGATGAGGCCGAGAACTTCAGGGTCGTCGCCACCCCGGCGGACAACCCGTCGCGCCGGTCGTGGCGCGAGCTGATACCCCATCGCAACGAGGTGCGACTCGAGGGCGTCGACGTCTTCGCCGGCCACGTCGTCAGCTACGAGCGCCGCGAGGGGATGCCCCGTATCAGGGTGATCGCGCTCCCCGACGACGGCACCCTCGGGGACCGGGAGCTACCCGAGGGGTACCTGGTGCCCTGCCCCGAGACACCATCGGCATCATGGGGAGGCGCGAACCCGGAGTTCACCAGCCGGTCGCTGCGGTACGAGTATTCGTCTTTGGTCACCCCGCGCTCGGTCTACGACCTCGAACTCGCCAGCGGAGACGCCGTGCTGCGCAAGCGCCAACCGGTGCTCGGCGACTACGACCCGTCCCGCTATGTCACCGAACGGCAGTGGGCGATCGCGCCCGATGGGACCCGAGTGCCCATTTCGATCGTCGTCCGCCGGGACGTGGCCCGTGACGGCACTGCGCCGTGCCTGCTCTACGGGTATGGCGCCTACGAGTACTCCATCGACCCGGTCTTCTCGTCGCTGCGCCTCAGCCTCCTCGATCGAGGCTTCGTCTTCGCCATCGCACACGTCCGCGGCGGTGGCGAGCTCGGTCGTCGCTGGTACGAGGACGGCAAGCTCCTCGCCAAGCCCAACACGTTCAGCGACTTCGTGTCGTGCGCACGCCATCTCGTCGAGGGCCGCTGGACGGCGCCGGCCCGCCTGGTGGCCCGAGGCGGGTCGGCCGGAGGCCTGCTCATGGGGGCGGCCGCGAACCAGGCTCCCGAGCTTTTCCGGGCCGTGGTGGCCGAGGTTCCCTTTGTCGACTGCCTGAGCACGATGCTCGACGACACCCTTCCCCTGACCGTCATCGAGTGGGAGGAATGGGGCAACCCTGTCGCCGATCCCGAGGTGTACCGGGTGATGAAGGGCTACACCCCGTACGAGAACGTCCGATCGACGCGGTACCCCGACCTGCTCGTCACGGCCGGGCTCGAGGACCCCCGCGTCGGCTACTGGGAGCCGGCCAAGTGGGTCCAGAAGCTGCGGGCGGCGCACCCCGACGGGCGGATGCTTCTCAAGGTCGAGCTCGACTCCGGCCACGCCGGGCCGTCAGGCCGCTACGAGGCCTGGCGAGACGAGGCCTTCGTCATGTCGTTCGTCCTCGATGCCGTCGGCCTCACCACCTGACGACACGAGGTCGGGCCTACGAGGTGGCCACGAACGTCAGGGTGAACGGCGAACGGAAACCGGTCGGGAGCTGAACGGGAAGGCCGTCCATGGTCACATTCGCGTCGGTGGGGGCACCGAGGTCGATGGCCAGGTCTCCCGAAACCGACAACGAGCGAGATGATCCCCCCGCGATGGTTCCGGTCCAGACGACGCGTCCCGACGAGGGGTCGGTCGCCATCACCCAGCACAATGAGGATGCATGGATGGCGACGGCGTACGCGGTCGACGGTGCCGCGTAGTGGGCACTGAATGCCGTCGGTGCGGTCGGTACGAGGTCATGGGTGGGGACGGTGGTGGTCGTGAGCCCATGACCGGCGGCGGTGATGGGTCGCGAGGGGAGAGTCGTGGCACCCGACGGGGGGCGCGTCGGCGAGTGCGTCGGACCGAAGGCCAGCGCGCCACCAACGCCGCCCGCGACGATCAGCGCGGCGGCGGCCACGATCCTGGTTCGACGCACACGGGCGCGCCCGTCACGTCGCGCTTGCTCGGCCGCACCGGGAAGCTGCAACCGCATGCGGTGGGCGGCCGACGTGAGCGACGAGCGCCCGCCCCGGACGCCGGCGCCGTCGTCGTAGGCCACCGTCTCGCGCCGACTTGCTTCGACCTTGGCCGATTCCCGGGCCGACGAGGAGGACGGCGCCACGCCCCGCGGCGGCACGGGCGCTTCACCCTCGAGCGCGACGTCGTGGAACGACGCCGTCGTCGCACCGCGCCGGCGCGACGGCGATCGTGTCGTGCCCGGCGCGGTCTTCGGGGACTGCGAGGGGGCGCCGTCACGCGCTGGCCTCGAAGAACGGCCCGGTGACGGCGTAGGGCGCACCGTCGGTGCGTTCTTCGCAGGAGCGCCCCGGCCCGATCGCGCCGGCCACCCCGACGGGGGCTGGCGGTCCGCCACGTGACGAAGGGTCTCGAGGGTGTGCTGGTGATGCTGGACCGATTGACGCTCGTCCGCTCCGCGATGCCACGTCACCCACGCCACGATGGCCGCGACGAGGGCGAGCACACCCAGAACCACGATGGCCGCCATCGCCTCCATTCAACCGAACGGGGGGGCGCTTGGGTACTTCGGGGCGACCGGCGGCGATTTGAGGCCGGATCCGAGCGTAGAAGCCCCGAACCCGAGGGTTGTCCCGCGCCCGGACGCTCTCGAGGACGGCCCGAGGCGGGGGGTCAGAATTGCGGCATGGCGGGGAAGGCGTAGTCGGCCGGTGCCAGCCGTGGTGGGTCGCGCCGCGCCAGGGCGGCCTCGTTCGAGGGGGCGAGACGTTCGGCCTTGTCCTTCTCGATCTTCTCGGCGCGCTCGTGGAATTCCGGCATGACCTCGCGGGCGAAGAGCTCGAGCGACTCGCAGATGTGCTCGTGTCGGTTGCGCCCCGCCTGGCTGACGAAGATCAGTTGATCGACGCCGGCGTCCTCGTACTGCCGCACGAGCGCCCGGATCTGCGATGGGGTCCCCACCGCACCGCGCAACGACCCGAGGCCGTGCTCCATGAGTTGAGCGCCCAGTTGCTGGCCGGTCTGGGCCGCCACGGCGCGGCTGAAGCCGAAACGATCACGGTTCTCGAGGAACTCCTGCCACACGTCGGTGACACCGGGCTTGTGCATACCGAACACGTAGTAGTGCCCGAGCGAATACCCGAAGAAGTGACTGCCGTCGAGGCCGCGATCGATGGCGGTGGACTCGTCGGCGTGACACATGAGCGGAAGAACGCACGCCAGGTTGGGGTTGAGCGCGAACCCGGCGGGGACGCAGTCCTCCGAGGCGATCGTGGCGTAGTAGTCGTCCACCCACGCCCTGGCTTCTTCGGCCTCCACGAACGAGAACGTCAGCGCCCCGATTCCCAACGTGGCGGCCAGATGGATGGTGTCGCGGCGACTGCACGCCACCCAGAGGGGTGGATGCGGTCGTTGCAGAGGCTTGGGCACCAGGTTTCTCGGAGGCATCTTCACGAAGCGCCCGTCGTAGCCTGCGAACGGCTCCTCGACCATGAGTCGGGTCACGACGTCCATCGCCTCGTGCCACTGGTCGCGTTTGGTGGCGCGATCCACGCCGTACCCGCCCAGCTCCGCCTCTGAGCTCGACTCTCCGGTGCCGAATTCGACCCGGCCGTCGGAGACGAGGTCGAGGGTGGCGATGCGCTCGGCCACTCGGGCCGGGTGGTTGAACCCCATGGGCAGCTGCACGATGCCGTGTCCGAGCCTGATGCGATGGGTTCGCTGGCTCGCCGCGGCCAGAAAGACCTCGGGTGCTGAGGAGTGGGAGTACTCCTCGAGGAAGTGGTGCTCGACTTCCCAGACGTAATCGAAGCCGAGGCGGTCAGCCAGCTCGACCTGCTCGAGGGCGTCTTTCAGGAGACGGTGCTCGGCCCCTTCGTCCCAGGGACGAGGCAGTTGGAACTCGTAGAAGATGCCGAAACGCACCCCGACGCCTAGCCGCGGTGCTCGTGCTCGATCATGGCGTCGACCAGCCGTTCCACCACGGTCCGATCACGCTCGGACAGCCGGCGCAGCTTGACTCCCAGGAGGGACCCGTCGTCCTCTGTCCGGGCAGTGCCCGGGCCCGAGCCGGTCGACGATCGAGGCGGGCGAGCCGGCCGGCCTATCCGGGCGAGCACGTCCTCCACCGGGAGCTCCAAGGCACCGGCGACGCGCTCGAGGACGTCAGCACTGGGGTTGGGAAGCAAACGAATCGCGCCGATTGCCTCTTTGCGGCCGGTCTCGAGGTCCCGCCACAGGGTTTCGGAAACTTTGGCGCGTCGGGCGGCGTCCCGGCGGCGCAGCCCCCGCTGCTCGCGCTGCTCGGCGAGCCAGCGGCCGAACTCGACCCACTGTTGCGATTCGTCCACGCCGCCAGCGTGCCGGTTCCAGGCCTCCGAGTCCAGCCGGTCAGCGACATCGCGAACGACGCGTGTGGATGCAGGTTTGAGGCCACTGTCACGCACCCGTACCCGGCTAGGTACCCGGTTAGGTGCGGAGACCGAAGCGAGGCGTCAACGCGGGATCGAGCTGGGCCCGGCGGGGATTGGCCTGGTCACGCGCCGACAGCACCGGCGCCTCGATTCCCCACTCGACGCCGATCTCGGGATCGTCCCAGGCCACACCCAGCTCGTCGTTGGGGTTGTAGTAGTTGTCGACCAGATACCAGAGCAAGATGTCGGTGAGCGACGCGAACCCGTGGGCGACGCCGGGGGGGATGAACACCCCGTTGTCGTGCTCGCCGTCGATGTCGAGCGTCAGGGTGGCCGCTTCTGTCGGCGAGCCGATGCGGAGGTCGTACAACACGACGCGGGCCGTCCCGCGCAGCACGTACCAGTAGTCGGCCTGGTGGAGGTGGTAGTGCAGACCGACCACGGCGCCGGCCTGCTTCTCCGAGCGGTTCCCCTGCACCATCTCGCGCCCCAGCGGGAACCACGACCGGCGATAGGTCTCGACGAACCGGCCGCGCTCGTCGCCATGGGCGTCGGCCTCGACGACGACCACATCCGCAATGACGTCAGAGGGATTGATCCGGGGCACGCAGCCGAGGCTAACCGGCGTTCGCCCGTTCCATCGACGTGGGGCCTGGTGGAGCGCGGGCTACGCCTCGAAGCGCCCGAAGCCGCCCCGGTAGTACACGAGGGGCTGGCCGCGGTTCACCCCCATGTCCCGCACTCTGCCCAACACGAGCTCGTGGTCGCCGGCATCGTGCGCCAGTTCGAAGTCGCATTCCACCCACGCCAGGACGCCGTCGAGGATGGGAGCACCGTTCCTGGCCGGGTGCCATCCGACCCCGGTGAACTTGTCGCCGCCGGAGACGGCGAAGTCCCGGCTCAGCGCCTCCTGGTCGTCGGCGAGAATATTGATGCAGAAGGACCCCGCCGCGGCGATGCGAGGCCAGCTCGTGGAGTTCTTCCCCGGAGCGAGCGCCACCATGGGCGGGTCGAGCGACAGCGACGTGAAGGCCTGGCAGGTGAACCCGACAGGCTCGACGCCCTCCATGGCCGTGACGATCGTGACCCCAGTGACGAAGTGGCCGAGGACCTCCCGAAAGCGCCCTGCGTCGAAGGTGGGGGCGCCGAGGCGTTCGAGATCGTCCCCGTCGGCATCGAGGGCCCCGACCCCGCCGTCTGTTCCCTCACTCATCTCGTCCCCTCGTCGTCTTCAGGCCGGCACCGTCGTCGCTCGTCGTCCGCGACGGGTCGACCCCGCCTGGGTCAGAGACGGCCGAGGTCGATCGCCAATCCTTCCCTGGCGGCGAGGATGCCGTCGAGACGGCGGGCGTCTCCGGTGGCCTGCGCATCGGCGAGCATCCCGTCGATGTCGTCGTCGGTGTGCCGGGGGTCGTGGTGGAAAAGGGCCAATTGGTGGGCCCCGGCCTCGGCCGCGACGTGCGCCGCATAGCTGACGGTCGAGTGCCCCCACGTGGCTTTGGCCCGGTACTCCTCCTCGGTGTACTGGGCGTCGTGGATGACGAGGTCGGCCCGATCGCACAGTTCGAGCACGGCGGGGTCGACCTGGGAGCGATCGTCGGGCGCCTGGTGATCACTCACGAAGGCCACTGCATGGTTCCCGGCCTCGATGCGGAATCCGAGTGTGGTCCCGACATGCGGAACCCGCCGGACGAGTACCTTCGCAGAGCCCACGGCGATGACGTCGTCGGTCACCTCGTAGAACTCGATCTTGCCTTGGAGCTCTTTCACCTGGACCGGGAAGAACGGGGGCTTGACCACCCGGTCGATGATGTCGTGGAGAGCGCCACCGTCCTGGGGCGGGCCGAAGACGTCCATCCGTCCGCCCTCGCGCAGCAGGGGCGTGCAGAACGGCAGGCCGATGATGTGGTCCCAGTGCAGGTGCGTCAGGAACGCGGTGACCTCGACGGGATTCCCGAGGCCGTAGCGCTCCTCGAGGGCGTGTCCGAGGGGGCGCAGGCCGGTTCCCAGGTCGAGGATGATCGGCGGCTCGTCACCGACCTCGAGAGCGACGCAGGCCGTGTTGCCGCCGTAGCGCATGTACTGCTCGCCCGAGCACGGGCACGAACCCCTCACGCCGAAGAATGTGACTCGCAGCGGACGACCCCCTCCCCCTCGGTCTCCCTCCGACAGCACCTGGCGATCTGGTCCTCCGAGGTGGCTTCGGTGGCCAGGAACCGAGGAGGGCCCTGTTGAGGGCGACACTACTCTGCGTCAATGCGACAGAGGGCAGTAGATGTCAACGGCATCGAGTTCTCGTACCTTGAATCGGGGCCCCCGGAGGGGCCACTGGCGCTGTGCCTTCACGGGTTCCCTGACACAGCCCACACCTGGCGCCACCTGATGCCGGCCTTGGCCGACGCCGGGTACCGCGTCGTGGCCCCGTGGATGAGGGGATATGCGCCCACCGGGTTGCCCGAGGACGGGATCTACCAGGTGGGTGCCCTGGCGGCGGACGCATCCGCGTTGCACGAGGCCCTCGGGGCCGACGGCCGGGCGGTCCTGGTGGGCCACGACTGGGGCGCCTTCGCCAGCTACGGGGCGGCGACGCTGCATCCGGAGCGGTGGCGGCGCATCGTCACCATGGCTGTCCCGCCGCTGGCCGCCTCGGCGTCGTCGTTCTTCACCTACGCGCAGATGAAACGAAGCTTCTACGTCTTTTTGTTCCAGACTGCGCTCGCCGAGATGGCGGTCAGCGCCGACGGGTACGAGTTCCTGGACCGTCTCTGGGGGGACTGGTCACCGGGCTACGACGCGTCGTGGGACCTCGCCAAAGTGAAGGAGTCGCTCGGGGACCCCGCCAACCTGTCCGCCGCGATCGGCTACTACCGCGCCCTTTTCGACCCGTCCGCCCACAGCCCGGCGTACGACGACGCTCAGGAGGCCTGCGCGTCCAATCCCCCTCAGCCCACCCTGTACCTGCACGGCGCCGACGACGGGGCCATGGGCCTCGATGCCATCGGCGACGTCCGATCGCAGTTGTCAGAAGGCTCGGAGCACGTCATCGTCGAGCATGCCGGACACTTTCTCCACCTCGAGCAACCCGATGTGGTCGGGTCCCGCATCATGGGATTTCTCGACTCCTGAGGTTCGATCCCGGCGCGACAACAGCGCCGTGGGATCACCGGTGCGAAGACCGCACTCAGGGAAGGACCAGGATGCTGCCTCGCGCCCGACGCGCCAGGCCTTCGGCGACGAGTCCCTCCGCCACACGTCGGGCGCGTTCGGGGTCCTCGGGCCATCCGCACGCGGCCCCCAACCGCCCCGGCGGCACCGGTCCGCCCCGCAGCGCATCGACCAGGCGCCCCCGGCCCTGGCGATCAGAACCTTCGAACCGGGTCTGGCGCGAACCGGCGGGTGCGGGGTCGGGCGTGCCGGCGGCGGCGTTGGCCCAGACACACCGACGCGACAGCGGGCACCGGCCACACGCCGGGGCGCGCGCGCTGCACACGGCCGCGCCGACTTCTATGAGGGCCTGGTTCCAGTCCCATGCCCGGCCCGACGGGACGAGCTCGTCCGCCAGCGTCTGGGCGCCACGGAGCGACAGTGGCTCCCCGGCCACGGCCCGCGACAGGACGCGCGCCACGTTGACGTCCACGACGGCCTCGTCGTGCTCGAAGGCGAAGACGCGCACGGCTCTCGCCGTGTACGCCCCGACACCGGGCAGCGACCGAAGGTCGGCGAGCTCGGAGGGAACGGTTCCCTCGTACCGGTCCACGATGGCGCAGGCCGCCCCGTGTAGAGAACGGACCCGGCGGTTGTAGCCCAAGCCCGCCCACGCGTCGAGAACAGCCCCGGGACCGGCCCGCGCACAAGCCGGCGCGGTGGGGAACCGGGCGAGGAAGGCCACGTAGGGAGCGACCACGCGCTGCGCCTGGGTCTGCTGGAGCATGACCTCGCTGACGAGCACCGCCCAGGGATCGCGGGTCTCACGCCACGGGAACGGCCGCAGCCCGGACCGGCCGAAGTCGAGCACGTCCCGGCGCAGGAGGCGCAACGCCGTTCCGGCGGGCGCGCCGGTCAATCCCAGAGGTCGTCCCCGTAGGGACGGCGGCGCGCCGGGGCGGACTCGCGCTTCCACACCATCAACTTGCGGCGGAAGAAGCACACTTCTTCACCCCGTTGATTGAAACCCTTCGACTCGACCGTGACGATGCCGCGGTCGGGCTTGGAGGTGGACTCCACCTTGCCGATGACGCGCGTCTCGGCATAGATGGTGTCGCCGTGAAAGGTCGGGTTCCGGTGCACGAGCGACTCGACCTCGAGGTTGGCGATGCACGACCCGCTCACATCGGGCACGCTCATCCCCAGCACGAGCGAGTACACGAGGTTCCCGACGACCACGTTCTTGCCGTGCACCGTCTCGTTCTGCGCGAACCACTCGTTGATGTGCAAGGGGTGGTGGTTCATGGTGATCAAGCAGAAAAGATGGTCGTCGTACTCGGTGACGGTCTTCCCCGGCCAGTGGCGGTAGACGTCGCCGGGCTCGAAGTCCTCGAAGTACCGGCCGAAGGGACGGTCGTATGTCGTCATGGCACCGCCCGGGGACGGGTCGTGAACCCGAGCGCCCAGTCCGCCTCGGACTCGCCGCCGATCGAGAGGCGCCACGTGTAGCGGTTGCCGGGCTCGAGCGGCAGCGGTCCCAGATTGACCGCCAGGGCCACGTCGATCGGAGTGCCGAGGGGGACGGTGGTGGGACGCACCACGTTGAACTCGCCACGCACCTCGACGGGGTGGGTCCCGTCGGGGGTGTCCACCATGACGGGCCGGCCGTCGGCATCTTCGAGGTAGAGCTCCCAGTGGTGCACCTGATCGGCCTCGTGCCAACCCACGTCGATCTTCAGTGCGATCCCCGAGGGCATCGGGTCGGGACCCGTCAGGGACCAGCCTCCGCCCAGCACGAACAGCTTTCCGTCCGCGACCTGCGCCGCGTCGCACAAGAGCATCGTGACCTTCACGCCCGGCAGGCTACAGCCAGTAGCGTCTTGGCCCGTGCCGAACGCCCTGCGCGACGACGTGTATCGGCGCCCTCTGGCCACCGCACTCGAGCGCCTCGCCGTCGCGCCCGGGTGGCGATGCGTGGACGTGGGCGCCGGCGGCGGGGACGTGTCGGTGGCACTCGCCGAGATCGTGGGCCACGAAGGGCGCGTCTACGCCGTCGACAGCGATCCGCGCGCTCGCGACGACGTCGCGTCGGCGGCGGCGGCGTTCAGCCAAGTGCTCGCCGTGACCCAGGCAGGTGAGGACCTGCTCCTGCCCGAAGCCGTCGATCTCGCGTTCTGTCGTTTCCTGCTCATGCACGTGGTGGACCCCGCCGTCGTGCTGCGCCGCATGCGCCAGGCCGTGCGGCCGGGAGGGTGGGTGGTGGCCCAGGAGCCCATTACCTCGGCCGGCCGAATCGGTGGCGTGGCGTTGTCGATGCCCGCCGCCCCGCATCCCGACATCGGGGCCCTGCTCCCGGCTCTGGTCAGAGACGCGGGGCTCGACATCGTCGACGCATGGGCGGAGGCCCCGGCGGGAGTAGGCCCCGGACCGGTGACCGAGTACCTGGGCTCGCTGACCGAGGTGGATCCCGGCGACGAAGCCGTGGTGCTCCCCCCGCTCGTGACCGTGCTCGGCCGCGTCCCGCAGCCCTCCGGCGGTGACCGGTGACCTCGAGCTCCTCAGCCGGTTCCCCGGCGCCCGATCTGGCCGCGGCCGCGGCGGCGGTGGCGCTGGCTTCGTCATTGGTGTCGGGTGCGGCGCGGCAGGTGGCGGCCACCGGCGGCCCCGACGCGGATCAGGTGGTCGCCTACGACCTCGCCCATGTGGCCGCCAGTGTGCGCGCCGCCGAGGCCGCCCTCGAATACGGCGCCACCGGCACCGACGAGGCGCACATCGCATGCGCCTTCGTAGCCGACGCCCTCGCCGACCTGTCGGCTCGCACCGTCGGCCGGGAGGGCGCGTTCGGGACCACCCCCGCTTGGCTCGACGGAGCCCGGGACTTCATGACCGCGTTCCGCGACCCCGCTTACCTCGCCTCGCTCGCCGGGATCGAGGGAGACCGCAGACTCGACTCGGACTTCGCGCTCGTGCGAGAGACGTTCCACCGGTTCGCGCAGGACCAGATCCGTCCGCGCGCCGAGCACATCCACCGGGCCAACGCCGACATCCCCGAGGAGATCATTTCCGGCCTGGCGGAGATGGGCGCATTGGGCCTGTCGATCCCCGAGGAATACGGCGGCTTCGCCACAGGGGGTGCCAGCGACTACATGGGGATGGTGGTGGCCACCGAGGAATTGTCATGGGGATCTCTGGGCGCGGGCGGATCGCTGATCACACGCCCCGAGATCTTGAGCCGCGCCCTCGTGGCGGGTGGGACCGACGAACAGAAGCAGACGTGGCTGCCACGCCTGGCGTCAGGAGAGGTGATGAACGCCGTCGCGGTCACCGAGCCTGACTTCGGCTCTGACGTGGCCGCCATCGTCACCGCTGCCACGCGTACGACGGGTGGGTGGTTGGTCAACGGCGTGAAGACCTGGTGCACGTTCGCGGCCCGGGCCGACGTGCTCATGCTGCTGGCCCGCACCGACCCTGATCGCGCCAAGGCCCATCGCGGCCTTTCGCTCTTCGTCGTGGAGAAAGCTCGTGGCGACGGCGGTGGATTCCTCTTCACCCAGGACCCGGCGGGCGAGGGTCGCAACGACCCGCCCGGTCGCATGGAGGGGCGGCCCATCGACACCCTCGGATATCGGGGTATGCACTCCTACGAGATCGCCTTCGAGAATTGGTTCGTCCCTGCTTCCAACCTCGTCGGAGGCGAAGACGGCGTGGGCCGGGGCTTCTACTCCCAGATGGCAGGCTTCGAGAACGGGCGCCTCCAGACCGCGGCGCGCGCCCTCGGGGTCATGCAGGCCGCGTACGAGGCTGCGTCGGAGTACGCCGCCAACCGGGTGGTGTTCGGCCAACCCATCGCCCGCTACCAGCTCACCCAGGTCAAGCTGACCCGCATGGCCGTCCTCATCCAGGTGGCTCGGCAGTTTGCGTACCAGGTGGCTCGTTTGATGGCGAACGGCGAGGGAACGCTCGAGGCGTCGATGCTCAAGGCGAACGTGTGCCGGGCGGCGGAGTGGGTGACGCGCGAGGCCATGCAGATCCACGGCGGGATGGGGTACGCCGAAGAATTCCCCGTGAGCCGATACTTCGTCGACGCCCGGGTGCTCTCGATCTTCGAGGGCGCCGACGAGACGCTCGCGCTCAAAGTGGTCGCCCGCCGGCTCGTCGAGCAGGCGGCGGGGGCCTAACCCTTGGAGCGGCTGAGCCCGGCGCGCTCGCCTCGGAAGACGAACTTGGTGGCCATCTTGCGGCTCGCCTCGTCGATCATCTCGTCGCCGAACATCACCGCACCCTTGCGGTCGTTCTCGGTCGCTTTCTGATAGGCGTCGAGGATGTCCCACGCGTGGTCGAATTGTTCCTGGGTGGGTGAGTACAACTCGTTCAACACCGCGACCTGGTCGGGCGTCAGCGCCCACTTGCCGTCATAGCCGAGCACGCGGGTGCGCTGGGCGAAGTCCCGCAACCCGTCCATGTCCTTCACCCGCAGGTAGGGGCCGTCAATCACCTGCAGCCCGTTCGCCCGGCCCGCCATGAGAATGCGGCTGAACACGTAATGGAAATGGTCACCGGGGTACTCCGGGATCTGGACTCCGCCGGTCAGCACCGGCATCTCCATCGAGGCGGCGAAGTCGGCCGGACCGAAGATGATGGTCTCGAGCCGAGGAGACGCCGCGCAGATGTCGTCGACGTTGATGAGGCCGCGCGTGGTCTCGATCTGGGCTTCGATGCCGATGTGGCCGACAGGCAGGCCGCTTCTCTTTTCGACCTGGGTGAGCAGCAGGTCGAGTGCCACCACCTCGGCCGCCGACTGCACCTTGGGGAGCATGACCTCGTCGAGTCGCTCCCCCGAGTTGCCGACGACCTCGATGACGTCTCCGTAGGTCCACTCGGTGTCCCACGCGTTGATGCGGACACACAGCACGCGGTCGTCCCAGGGCTGCTTCCGGATGGCCTCGACGACCTTGGCGCGCGCCGAGTCCTTTTCGAGAGGGGCGACGGAGTCCTCGAGGTCGAGGAACGACATGTCGGCCGGCACGGTCGGCGCCTTCTCGAGGAAGCGCTCGTTCGACCCGGGGGTGGAGAAACAGGATCGGCGGGGCAGGTTCCGGCTGCGTTGTGACATAGGCGCATGTTACCGGTGGGCTCCGGGCACCCCACGGTGGTGGAGGTTCGGTGGAGGACGCCCCCGGGGCCGGACCGCCAGACCGGTGCTCTACGCGGCCAGGTCGGCGGGCACGAGCTGCTCGCTCAGGAGCTCACCGAAGCGAGTGGGGTCGCCGGCCACGAACCGGCGGCACAACCGCAGACCGTCGACGTAACACGTGATGTAGGCGCGCCACGTCGGATGGAGCAGGAACTCCACCGCCTTGGCGGCTCGAGCTCGAGGGAGCAGGGCCCACCGGGCCACTTCGTCGACGACCGTGTCGGGATCTGCACCCTCGGCGTGGAGCCGCCACGCGGCATTGGCGCGCACGGCGCCGAGGGCCTCACTCGCCTGGGCCACCGCCGCGATGACCTCGGCGTCGTAGCGGATGCCGAGAGGACGGAGGTGCTCCGCCACGACGGGCTCGGGTCTCGGCCCGAGGAGCACCTCGAGCCCGAGATCGGCGAGACCCTCTGCGATGAGGCACTGCGGGGTGCCCACGAGGAAGATGGTCTCCTCGAGCCACTGCCGGCGCCGGACCAGGCCCACTTCTTTGCGAGTGTGCTCGGTGTGATGACCCGGATAGGCCTCGTGCGCGACGAGATGCGCCAACGACGTCGACAGCACCGGCAGGTCAACGTTCACCGAGACCCTCGAATGGAGGCCGCCGAGGTACGTGTTGAAACCCGACCACGGCTTGTCGGTGACGAGCTCGAACTCGATGTGCTCACCATCGGGGAGCCCGAAGAGCCGTTGCGTGCGTTCGCGCAGGTCCTCGGCCAACGCGTTGATGGCGCCGGGCAGCACGTCGGTCGGAACGGCGTGCGATTCGCGCCATGCGATCAACCGTTCCCCGATCGGGCCCGAACCGGGAACAGCTTGTTCGAGCCGGCGGTGGGCCGCCGCCAGTTCGTCTTCGGGGACCGGCCGGGGGCGCACCCCGTAACAGGACTCCACTTCCTCCTCGTACCCGATGGACTCCCCCGCCAGGCGGCGCGCCGTGGTGAGCAGGCCCACCGCCTGGGCTCGTAGCCACCGCCGGCGCCGGGCGCTCCCGGGATCGGGTGCGGACTCGCTTCCGATCGTGTCGCCCTCGAGAGGCGTCCCCGAGTCCAACGCCGCGATGAGGGCGCGGCCGTCTTCGACGAGGCGATGGGGGTCCAGAGGGGGACCGAGCGCCGCGCGCTCGGCCAATTCACGCGGGCCGTAGTACGCGTCCACCAATCCTTCGATGTGACGGCCCGTGGCGAGGCCCAGGAGCAGGTACCGGCCGACGGCACCGCCGGCTGCGTCGGTGCCCGGATTCACCCGAGGTGTGCGTGGAAGAAGTCGATCGTGCGTGTCCACGCGGTCGCGGACGCGCCGGCGTCATGGACCTCGGGTCGCGTGTCGTTGAAGAACGCGTGATCAGCGCCTTCGTAGACGTGGAATTCGGCTTCCTTGCCCAGCGTGCGCAACTGCTCCTGGAGCGCCTGTGCCGCGGCGGGGGTGAAGTACTCGTCGTTGCCCGCCACGTGTACGAGCACCGCCCCCGAGAGCTTCGAGAAGTCGGGCTGGGCATCGGGCCACGGGATCAGCCCGTAAAACGACACGCATGCCGCCACGGCGTCGGGACGCTGGGTGGCGAGCACGAGCGCCAGGCCGCCTCCCATGCAGAACCCGACGACACCGACCTTGTCGCTCCCCGACCGCCGCTTGACCTCGTCGACCGCTCCTGACATGTCTTTGCCGGCGCCGTCGAGCTGCAGGGCCATCATCTCCTTGCCGGCCTCGTCGGGCTCAGAGACCTTGGTGCCGCGGTACAGGTCGGGAGCCAGAGCGACGAAGCCTGCGGCGGCGAACCGGTCACAGACGTCCTCGATGTGAGGGACGAGTCCCCACCACTCCTGAATGACGACGACGCCGGGGCCCGTGCCCGAAGACGGCATTGCCAGATAGCCCTGGCCCTCGGACCCGTTGCTCGGAAAACTGATCATCTCGCCCATGAGCGCCGACCCTATCCATGACGGAGGTCGAACGTCGATCGACCTCCTACCAGCGCGCCAGGAGCTCTCCGGGCTCGGGACAGTCGGGGTGGGCCAGCGCGACGGCGACGGGCTGGACGCCGAACGGTCCCGCCACCCGGTCGATCCCGTCGAGATCGACGACAGAGCCCGACCGGGGGATGTGTGCCGCTTCGAGGCGCCGGACGAGCGCGTCCCAGAGCTTGGGCGGCAGCACGCGCCCGACCCCTCCCTCGACCCACACCGGCACGCCGACGGCCCGGGCCGCCTCGATCACTCCGAAGTCGTCGGCGTCGAGGACCACTCCTCCCGGGCCGATGGCGTCGACCTCGACGATGACGACGTCGGCACTGGCGACCTCACCCACCCCGCCGTGACTGACGGCGCGCCGCTCGCTGCCGAGGTCTTCGAGCAGCAGATCGGAGGTGGGGTCTGACTCGAGCAGGTCGGCGCAGCGCTCAGCCTCTTCGACAGGGTCCCCGGCGGTGAGCATGCGGGCTGCAACCCACCACAGCGGCCCGCAGTCAGGATGGCGGTCGAGGAGGCGCCGACAGGCGGGCAGGACGGCCGACTCTTCGTGCAGTGCCAGATCACCGAGCGCCCACGCCGCCTCCGCGGCCAGAACCGCGGGCGGCGCCCATCCGGCGCGAGCCACGTACCGCAGCCTCTCGATGGGATGCACCTTCGCGACGCTAATGGCGTGACCGCACCATGAGGACGCCACCCGGAACCATGTCGATTCGCGCCCGGCCGATCCCGCAACGGGCGAAATGCTTGCCCTGGTCGGACGCAATTGATAGACACGTTGCTGTTGTGACTTGCCTCGAGCAGTACTCGAAGGCACGGCCGGGTGGGTGGGCCCGGCGGTTCCCCCGGCTCGGCCGACTCGTTTCGGCGGTCGTCGCCGTCGCCTTCATCGCCGGACCGGCACTGGTTTCTGCCCGTCCCGCGAGTGCCGATCAGGTACAAAGCGCTCAGGCCGAGGCCGCGCAGATCGCGGCTCAGATCCAAGCCCAAGGCACACGACTGGCCGTCCTCTCCGAGCATTACGACCAGGACCAGATTCACGTCCAGCAGCTCGAGTCGCAGGTTGCGCAGACCCAGGCCCAGATCACCCAGACCAAGACACAGGTGAGCTCGGCTCGAAGCGAGCTGAGCCAATTGGCGATCGAGAGCTACACCTCGGGGAGCTCGAGCGACGATCTCGACCAGTTGTTCTCGACCGATGGAGAGCGCGCCGCCGCAGTCCAGGAGTACCAGCAGGTGGCGAGCGATAGCGTCTCAGGAGCGATCGACCGCCTGAACCAGTCCGAAAGCGTGCTGAGCGCGCAAGAAGGCGCGCTGCAGACGACGCAGTCCCAGGCCCGGACCACGCTCGCCGCCGCCCAGAGCGCGCAGCAGGACGCGCAGGCCACACTGGCCAGCCAGCAGACGACGCTCTCGAAGCTCAAAGGGCGCATCGCCAGCCTGGTCGCGCAGCGACAGGCCGCCCAGGCCGCCGCCCAGGCGGCCGCCTTCCAAGCCCGCATCGCCGCGGCCCAACGGTTGAGCGCCAACAACGGCGACGCCGGTCTGAGTCCCGTCCCGGCGGTACCGGGTGGCGGGGGGGCGGAGGCTGTCGCAGCGGCCGAATCTCAGATCGGGGTCCCCTATGTGTGGGCGGGCGCCGCGGCCGGCGTCGGTTTCGATTGTTCGGGGCTCACCATGTGGGCGTGGGCGCACGCCGGCATCTCCTTGTCGCACTCCGCCGCGGCCCAGTACGACGAGTCGGTCCACGTGCCGCTTTCGGACCTCCAACCTGGCGACCTGCTCTTCTACCAAGAAGGCGACACCATCGGCCACGTGACCATGTACGTGGGCCCGGGAGAGATGGTCCAGGCGATGGAGACGGGCACGAACATCCAGATCACCGGGATCTGGACGACCGGGCTCGTCGGCGCCGGACGGCCCTGACCCGCCGGTCGATCCCCGACGTGGGGGCGCGACCGCTCCTCAGGCGTCGGATTTGGGCGTAGCCCGTTGGCCGGCATCGGCGAGCCACTCCGGGGGGATCCTGCCCTCGACACCGGGTGCTCGGGGCCCGGGCGGACGACCGAAGCGATAGGCGACCGCCTCTCGTCCCAGCTGCACGACGACGGCTTGTCCGGTCTCGTCGCCTAAGACACAGCCGAGAACGGCTTCGGCCACGGCCTCGGGAGCGATGAGCGGAAATCCCGCCCCGGCGAGGCTGTCGCGGATCTGACCGTCGATGAGCGGCGTGTCCACGAGGCCCGGGCAGATGGCGTTGATCGTGATGTGGTGCCCGGCGAGGCGCGGAGCCACCGATCGCACGAACCCCACGACCGCGTGCTTCGTCAAGGTGTACATCGGATCGCCCGCAAAGGCGACGATGCCGGCCAGCGACGAGGTGGCGACCACCGCTCCCCCACCCCGGGCGATGAGCTCGGGCACGACGGCGCGCGTGCCGAACACGATGCCGTCGACGTTGACGGACATGATGCGGCGGTACTGCTCGTCGGTGACCTTGGTGATGTCCTCCTCGCCTGTGGTGACACCCGCGTTGAGGTACACGATGTCGATCCCCCCCAATCGGCGTGCCGCGTCGACGATGCGCGTCCAGTCGTCGGCGCTGGCGACGTCGGCTCGCACCGCGACGCCACCGACCTCCGACACCGCCTTGTCGGCTCCCGCGCCGTTGGAGTCGACCACGACCATGGTGGCGCCCTCGCCGCTGAGCCTCCGGCACGTCGCCAGGCCGATTCCCGAGGCCCCACCCGTCACGATGGCGATCTTGCCCTCAAGCGCTCCCATCACACCCTCCTCGACACGGCCCGGGCGTCTCTGACACGACGCTGCGTCGACGCTAATGGGGGCTTCTCGAGCGCGTCGACCAGGGGCGCGACGCCGGCGCGAGGTGCCCCGACGGGGGAACCGGGGTCGACGGCGCTACGCTGAGAGACGTTGGGGCCCGCGGGGCCCGCCCATCCCGCCCACCGCGCGAGGACCGCCGTGAAGCCCATCCCCGTCGCCTTCCATCTCGGGCCTCTGCCCATCGTGGTCCATACGTACGGCATCGGGCTGGCCGTGACGTTCTGGTTCGCGTACCGGTACTTCGAGCGACGGCTGCGCGCCAACGGGTACCCCACCGACTGGTTCACCGGTGTGTTCCTGTGGATCGTCCTCGCTTCGATCGTCGGTGCTCGTCTGCTCCATGTGCTGGCGAACCTCTCCACCTACAAGGCGGACCCCGGCCAGATCATCCAGGTGTGGCACGGCGGCCTCTCGTCGTTCGGGGGCTTGTTGGGGGGCGTCCCCACCGGGTTGTTCCTCGCCCATCGCCGCTGTCCCGAGCTCTCCCCGATGCGCGCTCTGGACATCGTGTCTCCGGTGCTCATGGCGGCGTGGGGTGTCGGACGGCTGCTCGGTCCGCAGCTGATGGTGGCGGGGGGCGGCCACCCCACCAAAGAGTGGTTCGGCATGTACTACGCAGGCCAGGTGGGCAAGCGACTCCCGGTTCCGATCCTCCAGGCCATCGACAGCTTCCTCATCTTCGGGGCCCTCCTGCTCATCGAGCGTTATTACCGGGACAGGCCGGTCGGCTTCGTCCTCGCCGCCACCATGGCGCTGTGGGGGCTGACCCGGTTCTACGAAGAACGCTTGTGGCTCGGAGAGATCGGTCACCTGGGCTCGGTGCTCGTCCAGGTCGCCGGACTGGCGCTGTTCGCAGCCGGCCTCGTCGTGATGTTCATCCTGTACCGCCGGCACCCTCGTGGGGCGTCGCCACCTGATGCGCGAGACGACACCGATGACGGCAGTGTGACCGTGGCCGCCGCGGGGGGCGAGCTGTCGGCCCCGCCGACCTGATCGTTCCTAGTGGGCCGGCGACGGCCCGGCTTCAAGCGGTCGTCGTCCCGTCCCGGGAGGCCCGGCGAAGGCCTGCGCGATGGCGAGCCACTGCGAGGCCAGCGGGCCCTGCACCGTCAATCGCGTGTCCGACAGGTGACGGCGCTGCGTCACCACCAGACAGAAGTCGAGGGCCGAACCCCGGACGAGCTCGGAAGTAGCCGTTCCGTCCCATTCCCAATGCTCCCCCGACGGCGCCGTCAGCTCGACTCGTACCGGATCGCCGGGGACCTCCAGACCGTGCACCACGTACGAGAACGGTCGGGCCCGGACCCCGAGATGGGCGATGTGGCGCAGTCGCGCCGTCGGCACCCGGCTGACGCCGAGAGCATCGGCGACGTCCTGGCCGTGGGCCCACGTCTCCATCAGCCGCGCCGAGACGAACGACAGCGCCCCCATCGGGGGGCCGAACCACGGGACCCGGACGTGGGGATCGAGACCTCGCGCCGCACCGACCATGGCATGCCGAGCCTCCTGCCACCACGCCAGCACATCGCGGCCCGGCAGGGCGCGTCCTCGGAGCAGGTGCTGCTCCATGGGGTCACCCCCCGCCGCCAGAGCGGCGTCGGCCGTGACGGTGAACGTGGCGGGATCGAGGATGGCCATGGTGGCGGCATCGTCGAAGAACGCCAGATGGCTCACCTGGTCGCGCACCGCCCACCCCTGAGCCGGTGTGTCGAAGCCCCACGACGCCTCGTCGAGGGGCCCGAGCAGACCTTCGAGATCGGCGTGCTCGGCCTCGAGGTCGGCGAGCAACCCGGGCAATGTGGTCGGATCAGGGGCCATGGCCTCGGAGGCTAGGAGAGGAACGGTGGCCGCCGCCTCGAAAAACTTTCTCGGCATTCGGCAGTAATTGCGAGCGCAACCACTAGCCGGTCCGGTACGCTGGGGTTATGTCCACGACACGTGGCGTCCCCTGGCTCGACGACATCGAGATGCACGCATGGCGATCGTTGCTGCGGGCCCACGCCCGCCTGCTCGCCAGGCTGGACGCGGATCTCCAGGCGAGCCAGGGCATCTCCGTCACGGACTACGAGGTCCTCGTCCAGCTTTCCGAGGAAGAGGGCGGCAGCATGCGGATGAGTGAGCTCGCCGACCGGCTCCTGCTCTCGCCGAGCGGTCTCACCCGCCGCCTCGACGGGCTCGTGGCCTCGGGCATGGTGGAACGGCATCGGTGTCCCACCGATCGCCGTGGCGCCTTCGCCGTGCTCACACCGGCAGGACACGCGAGGCTACGGGCCGCTGCTCCGGACCATGTCGACCACGTGCGAAGGCACTTCGTCGACCGCTTGAGCCGTAAGCAGCTCGAAGCCCTCGCCGACGCGCTGGACAGAGTGGCCTTCGACAATGTGACGACGGAATCGTCCTGTCCCTGAGAAATTTCGTGGGGGCGGAGGGACTCGAACCCTCACTGGGGACGTTTTAAGCGTCCTGCCTCTGCCGATTGGGCTACACCCCCGGGGCCGCGCTCGGGCTGGCCGTCGTCACGAGTTGCGACATGCGGCGAAGGTGTTCAACCCGAGCTTGTGCCGGTAGCACCGGATGCCATGGGGCAAGAAGCCCGCTTGGACGAGGAGCGGCCAGAGGTCGCGTGGGTCGTAATACCTCTTGTGGTCATCCATCTCCTCGGCCGGGCTCAAGCCGAGGCGGAACGCCGACAGCTCGAGGAACCGCTTGCCCCGCCAGCTCGGCACGTTGACCACGCAGATCCCCCTCGGCGACAGGATGCGATGGAACTCGGCCAGCGCGACGTCGGGGTGCCACAGATGCTCGAGCACCGAGACGCACATGATCACGTCGAGGGAGTCGGTGCCGATAGCGCTCAGCGCTTCGGGAAGGCTTCCCTCGACGGCGCGTACCTTCGGGTTCTCCTTGAGGTCGTCGGCGAGCGCCACGTCGACGAGCGTGGCCGACGCCACGTCGCCCAGGACGGTGCGCGTGAAGCGGGCCTGGAACCCGCAGCCGAAGTCACCGATCGCCTTGTCGGCGAAGTCGCCGACCTCCTTGCGGATCCGGTAGCCCGACAGCCAGGTGCCGAGTCGGTCCGCTACGGAGAGGGTGCCGCTCTGCCCGAACGCGGTGGACCTGGTGGCGTCAGCCCTGGCCACGGTGGCTGTCCTGGGCCGCCCGGGACGGCCCGTACCGGACACCCGTGGCGTAGAGCAGGAGTGTGAAACAGAATCCGGTGAAGCCGATGATCATGAGCAATGACCCCGTGACGGCGAGGTGGTCGAGGAGCGCCGACGGCGGCGGGAGCGCGAAGTCGTGCGTGATGTAGTGCACGACGAGCGCACCGGTGAGGCCCAACCCGACCAGGAACAACAGGATGCTGGCGATGACCGTGGGCGTATACCGGAAGATCTTCGTCCAACGGACGCGTGAATCCCCGTTGTAGTCGCACAGCACCTGGGCGAGCACACCGAAGCAGAAGCTCTGGAGGCCGAGGACGGCCAGCGTGACGCCCAGGAGCATCCAGTAGAGGCTGAAGGTGACCGACCCGACGGAGAACGAACCAAAGCTCAGGGGCAGCGTGAGCAGGAGGCCGACCACGAGGAAGAACAGGCCGGGCTTCATTGCGAAGAACTCGGCCCGGTAGATGAACATGGCGCGGAGGTTGATCCAGGCGGCCTGGAACGGCGAGAACCACCCCGAGCGTTTGTGATGCGAGACCCGGCCCTCCCGGTCCTTGTAGAAGTTCACCGGCACCTCGCTGGTGCGCAGCTTCATGAGCACCGACTTGAGCACCATCTCCGATGCGTACTCCCACGATTGCGAGACGAGCCCCATCCGCTCGAGCGCATCGCGACTGATTCCTCGCATGCCACAGTGGATGTCGGTGAAACCGCTCCCGTAGAGCCGGTTGAGGATCCAGGTAGTGACCGGCGTTCCGAGGTATCGGTGAAGGCCCGGCATGGAGCCGCGCTCGATCGACCCCAGCCAGCGCGATCCCATGGCGAATTCGTCACCCCGGCGGAGGTTTTCTATGAACGGACCGAGCAGCCGGAAGTCGTAGGTGCAGTCCGCATCCCCCATCACGACGTAGCGCCCCCGGATGAAAGGAAGCGCGTCGATGTAGGCACGGCCGAGTCCGCGCTTGGGTGTGCGCAGGACCCTGGCGCCACCGGCCAACGCCAGCTCGGCCGTCCTGTCGGTGGAACTGTCGATGATGAGGATCTCGCCCCTCGCGCCGGCGTCGGCGAGGCCCTGGCGACACCAGGACACGAAGTCGGAGATCGTGAGCTCTTCGTTCACCGCCGGGATCACGATGGAGACCTCCGGGTCCTCGACGTCGTGCTCGGGCAGCAAGAGCTCGACGTCAGGGTCTCCGGGCCCCGTGACGAGGGGGGAGGACAGCTTCGTTCCCAGTGAAGAGCTCCCGTTGGCCTGTTGAGGTGCCCGGGGCTCCAGTTCTCGACGACTCACGGTCCTATTCTGTCTGACTCACCTAGGGTCGTAGATCAATCGTGGTGATGCCCGGCCGTCGGTGCGGTGCCGGTCTCCTCCCAGATGAGCCTCTCGGAGCGGCGCGGGTCGTCCTCGACCCCCCCGTCGGGACCGAGGACCATGGTGGGCCGACGAACGGGGTCGTAGGCCGGCCACGACCCCAGCGAATCGCACGAGGGGTCGCCGTGGCGAGCGAAGGCGACCCAGGCATCTTGCATCTGCGTCGACAGCGCCTCAGCCTGCGGGCCTCCACCCGTGAACACCTGCACGCCGGCGTCTTGCACCGTCCCGAACACGAAAGGGATCTCGAGCCCGTGACAGGACCCGAACATCCCGCCAAGGAACGGGGACTCCCACGTGAAGATGTAGGAGTAGGTCATCGATTGGTACTTGGCGTGGGCGGCGGCGAGTGCCTGCAGCGGAAGTCGGAACACGTAGTCCGTCGTGACGGCGGTCCACAGGTCGCGGCCGGTCACGGACTCGCCGCGGGCTAGGCGTGCCGCCCGGTAGGCGTCGACGACGTCCGCGCCGGCCGGCCCCACCAACCCCGCCAGGCGGCGTGCGACGACCGCAGCATCGACACCGGGGGCGCCGTGATCGGCCGTGGTGAACAGCGCACACTCGTCACGAGTGGTACCGACGAGGATCGGCACCTGTGCCGCTGCTCCCTCGTCGATGAGCTCGCCCGGCGGGCGCTGGAGCAGCACGCCGTCGACGACAGGAAGGAGCGCCAAAGGCAGGCCACCGTCCGAAGGAGCTTCCACGGCCAAACGCTGCGTCGCCTCGACCAAGCGTTCCACGGCAACGTCACGGAGTGTCGCTACCGCGTCGGCGTCCACACCGAGGTGGCCCGCCAGTCGTTGGGCGCGCCTCGTCGCCCACTTTGGCGTGGCCGTCGCCGGTGGTCCGCTCTGGATGACGGCGCGATGAAAGAGCCCCGACGCGTCGGGCGCGGTGAGGAGGTTGGAGATGCTCATGGCGCCGGCCGACTCCCCGAACAGCGTCACGTTGTCCGGATCCCCGCCGAATCCGGCGATGTTCTCCTTGACCCATCCGAGCGCGGCGATCTGGTCCCGCAGGCTCCAGTTGCCCCAGCCGCCGTCGTCCGCGCTCACGAGATCGGGGTGGGCGAGGAGGCCCAGAGCTCCCAGGCGGTAGTTGATGGTCACCACCACGACGCCCCAAGATGCGAGACGGTCGCCGGCGAACAACGCGCTCGAACCGGTGCCCGTCGTGAACCCTCCGCCGTGAAGCCACACCATGACCGGCCGCCGACCGTCGTCGAGCTGCGGCGTCCAGACATTGAGATTCAGGCAGTCCTCGTCCGACGTGGTCGGGTCGTTCGGAAAGCTGAAACCCGGTACCGGGGGGGTCTGGGGCGAGATCGGCCCCCAGGCGGCGGCCAAGCGGGTCCCGGCCCAGGGCTCGGGGGGGCGTGCGGCGCGCCACCGCCCTTCGACCCCGGCCACGTGCGCGTAGGGAACGCCGCGAAACACCCAAATCCCGGCTTCGAGCTGCCCCTGGAGGACGCCGGCGGTGGTGCGGGTCACGCCTTCCAAGGTCTCCCCCCACGCCTGAACAGCCCTGGTTCTGCGCCCCGGCCTCTAAGCCAAGGTAGAGGCAGCCCCCCAGAAGATCAAGGAATGGCCAAAAGGACCCCCGGCCCTTCCGCCTCGGGGCTGCCCTGGCTACTGTGGACAAAGTGACTGTTGTGACTGGTCTGTTTCGTCGCGCCCGGACGCAGACCGTCGCCCGCCGGGTGGCCCTCCTCATGGCGACGACCGTCGTCATGGGCTCGATCGCGACCACATCCGCGGTCGCATCTCCCGGACCGTCAGGCGCCGGTGCCAGCCAGTCCCAGACGTCGGGCACCGCCATCGACGCGACGCAGGCGCAGGTCGACGCGGTCGAGGCGCAATTCGCCCAGCAGCAACAGTCGTTGGCGCAGCTCTCCGAGCAGTACGACCAGGCCACCGTCCACCTGGCGCAGATCGAAGCGCAGCTGGCGGCCACCGATGCGCGCCTCGCCGTGGCCAGGAAGAAACACGCAGCCGCGCACCGTACCCTCGAGACGGCGGCGGTGAACGCGTACATGTTCGACACTCCGTCGGGCCAGCTGACCGCCATGTTCTCGACGCCGACGGACTCCAGCGCTCTCCACAACGAGTACGAGCAGACGGCCATCGGCAACATCAACGGTGCCGTGGAGCAACTCCAGGCGAGTGAACGACAGCTCACCGCGACCGAGTCGGATCTGCACGCCCAGCAGGATCAGGCGGCGGGCGCGTCGAGTCAGGTCGGGACCGCACAACACGAGGCGCAGGCAACCGCTGACGCCACCCAGGCAACGCTCACGCAAGTGAAGGGGCACTTGGCGCAGCTCGTCGCGCAACGCGCCGCCGAGCAGGCCGCCGCCGAGGCGGCTGCCGCCGCGGCGGCGGCCAGTCAAGCGGCGAAGCAACGAGCGGCCGCGGCCGCGGCACAGGCCGCGCAGGTTGCCGAGACATTCGGGGCCGGGTCGACGGCGGCGCAGCAAGCGGCCAACTCGGCCAATTCGGCGTCGGCCAGCGCCGGGGCGTCCGGGGTCATCGGTACCGGCGCACCCCAGGCGGCGACGGGCGCGGGTGCTGAGGCACTGGTCGGCGCGGAACAGTACCTGGGCGTCGCGTACCAATGGGGGGGCGCCAGCACTGGTGGCCTGGACTGCTCGGGGCTCACCATGCTGGCGTGGCGCGCCGCGGGTGTGAACCTGCTGCACTCGGCCGACATCCAGTACGAGGAGTCCAGCCACATCTCCCTCAGTCAGGTCCAGCCGGGCGACCTGCTCTTCTATGACCTCGAAGGTGCCGGCATCGACCACGTGGTGATGTACGTGGGCTCGGGCCCCTATGGCGCCGACACCATCATCCAGGCCGCTCATTCCGGGACCGTGGTCGAATTCGATCCGGTCTGGTTCCTGGGCCTGGTGGGAGCAGGCCGGCCCTAGCGCGAAGATGACATCGGTGGGGCGGCGGGCCAGCGGGACCCGCTGGCGGCGACGGGTACCATGACCACGTGACGGCCGGCAAAGAAGCAACGCAGCGCGACCAGCGCGCCGCGCTCGTCCCCCTCCCCCGCGCCGACGACGCACCGACGCCTGGGCAGCGGTTGTCCGACGTCGACGAGTGGGGACGCTCCGAGCACACCCGAACCATCGCCCGACGCATCTTCGCCCCTCTCTACAACAACTGGTTCCGCGTCGAGTGGGAAGGCCTCGAGAAGATCCCGAAGACGGGCGGCGCGCTCCTCGTCGCCAACCACGCAGGAGCCATCCCGTCAGACGCCCCGACGATCATGCACGGCATCGAGGTGGAGCGCGGTCGGCCCGTCTACGGCATGGCCGACTTCTTCTTCCGCGAAGTCCCCTGGTTGGGGACGGTGTGGGCCCGAGTGGGCGGTGTGCCCGCCCACCCCGACAACGCCTTGCGCCTTCTGCGTGACCAGGGTCAGCTCGCACTGGTCTTCCCCGAAGGAACCAAAGGCCCCTCCAAGACCTATGCGGATCGCTACCGGTTGCGCCGTTTCGGCCGGGGCGGATTCGTCGAGATCGCCATGCGGGCCGGTGTCCCGGTGATCCCCATCGCCGTGGTCGGTGCCGAGGAGTCGATGCCGATCGTCTTCCGTATCCCCGCCCTGGCCCGGCTCATTGGGGTGCCCTACTTCCCGGTGACCGCCAACATGCTCCTGTTCGGCCCACTTGGGCTGGCGATGTATTTCCCGGCCAAGTTCAAGCTACGCGTCCTCGACCCGGTCACCTTCAACGTGCCGAGCGGCCAGGAGCGGTACTCCAAGAGCCGCGTCATGGAAGAGGCCGAGAAGATCCGGATCAACATGCAGGAGACGATCTACGAGATGCTGCGCGAGCGGCGCAGCGTCTGGTTTGGGTGAGGCGGGTGGGGCGACGCGTCCTGA